>Ga0209500_10000502_pt1 | contig 33648 bp, 43 predicted proteins | sample S_140212_EF_Meta_FD_187323 | JGI IMG/M metagenome (GOLD analysis project Ga0209500, IMG submission 187323) | Freshwater microbial communities from Lake Simoncouche, Canada to study carbon cycling - S_140212_EF_MetaG (SPAdes) (version 2) | ecosystem: Environmental > Aquatic > Freshwater > Lake ...
TTATGACTACTGCGCTACAGTAAAACAACACACCCGACACGTGTATGCCCGCCTCAATTCCAACCCGCGCCATCGACCGCCTGCGCAAAGCCGCCAACCTCGAACCCAGCAAAAAGCTGGTGGAGCTTAGCGACGGCAGCCAATTTGAAATGTGGGTGGCACCCCTGACGATGGCTGAGCGTGAACGCGCCCAGAAAAATGCCAAGTCCGATGACGCCAATGCGTTTGCATTGCAGCTTTTGATCCAGAAAGCCTGCGACGAAAACGGCACCAAGCTATTCAGCACTGGCGAAATCGACGTCTTGAAGAACGAAGTCAAGGACAAGGATCTCCAGTCGTTGATGCTGGCCATCCTGACCGATGACTCCGAGCCCATCGACCCAAAATCCTAAGCGCCGAACTCCGTAGAGATAGCTGGCTTATGCTCCAATTTGGCGTTGCCAAGGAACTGGGCCTCACCCTTTCCACCGTTCGGTCCACCATGACAGCCGAAGAACTCCTCGGCTGGAGCGCCTACTTCTGCATCCTCCATGAGGACCAGGAAAAGGCCCTGGAAGATGCAAAACGCCGCCGCTAACCACGGCGGCTTTTTATTGCGTAGACTGTTGGAACGCAAGCTACATGGTCGATGGCTGACTACAACGCCAAAATAAAAATAAGTGCTGATGCCCGCGAAGCCGAAAAAACAGTAAAAGACTTAAATGAACAGATTAAAAAACTTGGTGACGTAGCTAAAAAATCTGTTGGCTCCGCTCTGAATTTTGGCAGCGGTGGACTGCAGTCCACTCTAAATGATGTAGCAGGTGGCTTTACAGGTTTACGTAACCAGCTTGAAGGTGGGGCCATTCGAGGTGGCCTTACAGCCACTGCACTGGCAGCAGGTAAAGCTGCTCCAGCATTTAAGGTTGTCGGTGGGGCTGTAAATAGCCTGCGTGATAGCCTCACAGGATTAGTTAAACAAACTGCAGAATTAGGAGTTAAAGCAGGTTTACCACTTACTGGCGCTCTTCTTGGTGCGTCTACAGCATTAGACGGCGCTAGCCATAGTTTAACTACCACATCTAATCTATTTAATTCTTTCCTATCTTTGATAGGAAATATACCATCATCTGTTGGTTTAGCTGCCGTTGCCATTATGGCAATGGGACCAGCAATACTATCCGCAGGTTCTGCCGTCACAGCAACTATTCCAGTTGTTGGAGCGCTCGGAAGAGCATTAGATAATCTAGCCGGTGGAAAAGTTCAAAAAGCGGTTGGAGCACTCGGGTTAAAAGTAAACGAAACTAAACAAAACTTTTTCGGTCTGAATACCGAAATTAAAACTACCTTAGAAGGTATAAATGCTTTAGCTGAAGGTTTATCCCTTACCCAATTAAACAAACAAGTATCCGAAACACGGGCTCAAATGGAGGGGTTTCACTCCTCCACTGTTGAAGCTTGGACAGCAGCACAAGAGCTGGTAAAAGTACAAAAAGCACAAGTAACTGAACAAGCTGCCCTCAACGACCTAGTGCGTAAAGCTGCAGGTCTTCGTCCCCAATCCGTAGAGAATCGCGCCACTAACACGTATAACACTACTCAGGGTGCCAAAGCTTTTGCCAAAAACAACGCAAAAGAATACGAAGCTGTCGATGCTGCCATCGAACGTATGGCCTCCAGATCTGTTGACTGGACTACTGCCTTAGGTATTGATGCCGCAGATTTAGCAGCAGACCGCGCTGAGCATTTAGCCGCACAATGGAACAAACTAAATGCAGAAGCTGAAGCACTAGCTGCTAATGCTCCAGAAGCAGCAGAGGCTTTAAACAAATTTAAATTTGAGACACTGGCCGAAACTGCAAACGCATATACCCGTGCTCTATTAAACCAGCAAAGGACCCTCGATGAGTATACCGATTCAGCTAACCGCGCTGCAAATGCAAGCAAGGGTTTTGGTTACGAAGGCAAAATGCCTGCACTACGTCCGGCAGGATTCACAAACGAAGACGTAAGAACTACAAATCTTCTTGATGATCGTAGAGCCGCAGAAAAGATAATTACAGATCTGGAAGTGTCTGGTGCCAAGATGGTAGCAGATCTTGAAGATACTTTAAATCGTCAGCAATTAGAAGCTGAATTAGATAGAGTTGACGCAGTACTTAATGCCAATATAGCTGCAAGTAAAGCAGCAGGGAAAGTATTTGACGCTGAATTAAAACGTCGTGACAGTTTAGAAGTAGCAAAAGCAGAAAAGTCCGCATCGAGACGTACCACGCTTGAGAACGTAGCTCTCGGCGCAGGCTTCCCTCTTCTGTTTGGAGCAGGCCCTGGCGCAGTGCTCGGTGGTGCAGCAGGCGGTCTGTACCAAGGCAACCCGATGATGTCGGTGGTTACAAGTGCCATCGGTGCCCAACTAGACACATTTTTCGGGTCCGCTATTGACGCCGGTATAAGTTTACGCGAACCCATTGCAAACTTTAACAAATTAAAAGAAGCCAGTCTATTTGCGTCAAGAGAACAAGAATTTTACATTGAAAAACTTATCGAAACGGGCAGAGTAGCTCAAGCTACTAGCGAAATTCAATCTCAAATGATCAAAAAGGTCGGTGTTTCTGGTGTTACCGACCTTGCAGCTTTAGGTGCAGCTTCTGAAGAACTTAGCAGAACATGGGCAGACTTTACTTTGCAAGCCCAAGCTGCAGTAGCAGGGCCCATGACTGGCATTTTAATGTGGCTCAAAGAAATTATTAAACTATCAACAGCAACATCCCAGATGCAGGCCCAACGCCTGGATCCTGCTGCGTATGCTAAAGCGCAGGAACAAGCAGCAGCAAAAGCAAGCCGCTTTGGTATAGTAGGCGATAAAAAACTATACGAAAAAGAGTTAAATCGTCTATCTACTGAAATTATAAGTAATAATGTTGCTAAAATTAAAGCTCAAAACATAAAAATCTCTCCAGAAGAACGCGAGCAGGGTATCAAGGCTAGCGAGCAACAAGCAGACATTATCAAAGATGCGTACCGTACTGGTTTCCGCTTGCAGCAGCAGGCTATTGATTTACAACGACAGGCAGCCGATTTGCAACGTCGTGTTGCAGATGATATATTTAACAAGCAACAGCAAATTGCCCGCTTACAAGTAGACGCGGAACGTCAACGCCAGCAAATTGCTATCGAAACGGCCGACCTGGAATACCGTCGGCGGATCGGAAACGAGGAAGGTCGTGTAGCAGCAGTAATGGCTGCTGAAGCCGATCTCATAAAACTAAAAGCACAAAATGAAGCAGACATAGCAACTAAAAAATTAACCCTAGAACTCGACATTGCAAAACAAAAACGGGATACAGAAAACTACATCTACCAGTTAAACCGCGACATTGATAATTTGCGTCGCGCAACTTTAAACTACGAAATGGAAGTTAGCGATTACAGGTTAAAAAATGAACGGCTCATTGCCGAACAGCGTCGTATTGAAGAGGCAGGAGGAAAAAATTATTCCAATGCAGGCGGTTTCCAGAATAACCGTCAAATGCTGCACGGCATTCCAGGATACGCCGGTTATGACGCGGCCCATGCCACACCTAAAAATATCCACTACCACTTCTCCGGTAAAAGTCCTCAAGAAACTATTGCAGTAGCCCAGTACTTAAAGGATACATTCGGATACAAAATTACCAAATTTTCAGGCATGGGCCAGCGGGTAGGTGGCCATGCCAAAGGTTCACAGCATTACAAAGGTAACGCTTTTGACATTGGTGGCGCGTCTCTAGGCAGAAGTGACAAGGATATTCAAACGGCAATGAAACTACTACATGCACGTATAAACGCTTTTCTTGCTGGTACTGGCGCACAGATTGCAACTGCAGGCAGCCAGGTAAAACGTCCTAATGCGCCAGTGGCTGGTCAAACCCGTGCAGCCGGTGAAATACAAGTTTTAGATACTAAGGATGCCCAACTTAAGCGCCAAGCAATAGCAGCACAACAAAAGTTAAACGCTGTACAACAAGAAGGTGCGCTGCTCCGCCTAGAAGAAGCTACACGCGGGCCTAAAGAACTTAAGCAGCGCCAAGACGCAGTTAAATACGCAGAAGCAGAACGCAACGCCATTGTTGCTGGAAATACTGACCTACAAGACCGTTTAGCATTTGAAGCTCAAAGCCTTGTAAAACTCCAAATTCGCAGAGATGAAGATTCTCAGATACTTGCAAACGCTACAAAAGATCTTAATTTAAAGAAACTGACAACACTAGAGTATAACAACATTGTCAATGCTATCAAAGAAGGTGTACTCAATACTGAAAAACAAATTGAACTGGATAGAGAAGCTCTTCGTATAGCTCAAGAAACACGCTTTGAAAAAGAAAAAGCTGGTCTACAAAGTCAAATAGGTGTTACAGGTACAGGACTACAGGCCGGATTTATTGGTGCGGCCGGAAAAACTTTCGAAGCTGAGATGTTGAAAAGTGGTAATGTCCAGCAAGCAACACAACTAGCTGACCTTACTAACCAGCTGACTTTAGTTCAAACCCAGTCTCAAGCTGTAGAAGGTTCTATCTTGGCAATCGGTGATGCTTTTGGCACCGCGATGACCAGCGGCGTGGCATCGCTAGTGGATGGTACAGCATCTGCCCAGGAAGTATTTGCAGAGTTTTTAAACACCATTGCGCAAGCTCTACTAAAAGCAGCTGCTCAGATGATTGCTACGTACGTTGCTATAGGTATCGCTCGTATGTTTGCCGGTATGGGTGGTAAGGGTGGTACAACATCTTTAGATAATGCAAATTTGGCTGATGTAAATAAGTATTCCATTCGGTTGGATGGTCTTGCTACTGGCGGTCCGGCTATGGCCAATACGCCATACATCGTTGGCGAAAAGGGCCCCGAGCTATTCATGCCGGGCCGCAGTGGCACTGTCATCCCCAACGATGCCCTCGGCGGCGGTGGTACTACTAACGTTGTGGTCAACGTGGACGCCAGCGGTTCCAACGTCCAGGGCGACCAAGCCCAGGCTAAACAACTTGGTGTTGTCGTTTCCGCTGCAGTTCAGGCAGAATTGGTGAAACAACAACGCCCTGGTGGCCTCTTGGCTGGTACCCGACGCTAATGGCTTACTACTACGGCTACCAAGGCTCCGTCAAATTCAACAGCACCGGTGGCGCGGCAGCCACCCTTGTGCAAATCACCGACTGGAGCATGAGCGTTGAAAAGCAAGTGTACGAAACCACCCAAATCAACGACACCTACTCCAAAAAATGCGGCGGCCTGATCTCCGGCTCTGGCACTGTCAACCTGATCTACACGGGCGACAACAACACGTTCATCGAAGCCGTCAATACCTCCTCTGACACTGGCACAGCCCTATTCGAGTTGTACCTATCCCAGGCTGATACAAAACGTATTGTCTTCAATGGCATCATCACCAACGCCTCCTACAGCGCAGCAGTCGATGACGTCTCCAAGATGAGCTGCGATTTTGTCACCAACGGCACCATCACCCTGGATCTCTAATGGCTACCTTCCCATCCATCGCGCCAACCTACGGCGCCCAGAAGACCAGCCAACCCAAGGTGCGGCAAACGCAATTCGGCGATGGCTACGCCCAGAGAATCCAGTTTGGCCTGAACCAGAATCCAAAATCGTGGAGCCTCACCTGGGAAGTGTCAGAAACTGACGCGGACACCATCGAAACATTCCTCAATGCACGCGCTGTCGATGCCGCGTCCTTTACCTGGACCCCACCAGATGAAGCTACCTCCTACAAGTGGATCTGTTACGACTGGTCAAAATCAATCCCCTACTTAAACCGCGCCACTATCCAGGCAACATTCACGCAAGTCTTTGAACCCTAATGGCAATTCCTGTAGCAGAACTGCAATCAATAGCACCCAGCGCACTCATCGAGTTGTTTGAGCTGGAACTAAATGCCAGGATGCACGGCGTCAATGACATTTACAGATTCCATGCTGGCACCAACGTAACTGGAGACAACGGCAATGTGATTTGGGCTGGGAACACATACCAGGCAATGCCTTTGGAGGCCGAGGGTTTTGAGTATTCCGGGAATGGTCAGCTCCCAAGACCCAAAATCCGAGTGTCCAATATCATGGGCACCATCACAGCGCTGATCCTGTCACTGCCCAGCGGACTGGAAGGCGCCAAGGTTACCCGCATTCGGACGCTAGCCAGATACATTGATGGAAACAATTTCCCTTCAATTGATTATCTACTTGCTGAAGATAACTCTGTTCTTCTGTACGAAGACGACACATTTATCTATCAAGAAGGCGAAAACCCGTACGCGACGCCAGATCCCACTGCTGAATTCCCCCGAGAAATTTACTACGTTGATCGTAAGTCCGCCGAAAACCGCGAAGTTGTTGAATTTGAACTTGCCGCAAGTTTTGACCTGGTAGGTGTTCGCGCACCCAAACGCCAGTGCCTATCAAACATCTGTCAGTGGGTTTACCGCTCCACTGAATGCAGCTACAACAAGGCAGGGTATTACGACGTAAACAACAACCCGGTTGGGTCGCTGGAGTTAGATGTATGCGGCAAACGCCTTGATAGTTGCCAGACAAGATTTAGCGTTTACACCCGCACTGGTACGGTCTCCATTGGCATCAACACTCTCACCATGGCAAGTACGACATCAATTTTGCCTGGTGATCTAGTGCGTGGCTGGGGGCTGCCAGTTGGTACTACGGTGAGCAGCGTAAGCAGCTCCACCACACTGGTGCTGTCCGCCAATGCCACAGCCTCCAGTAGCGCAGCAACAGCAGCAACCCCATCGGCTACGGCTGCAACGTTGACCGTGACCGATCCCACTGGAGTAGGTGTAGGTATGACCGTTGCAGGCACCTACATGAATGGTGCCACAATCACGGGAATTGCAGGCTACACGCTGACCCTGAGCCAGCGGCCTTACAGTTTTAGCCGCTCTGGGACGTATGACGTGATCCCTGGTTATTCCTACTTGAACCCTCCCGATAAAGTGAATCTCACAAATACAACGGGCATCGTGGTTGGGATGCGCGTCTTCGGGTCGCTTGGCATCAACACCACTGTCGCCGCTGTCTCTGCTGGTGTCAGCATCACGCTGACGACTGCACCGCCAACGCCAGAAGATGGGGCCCTGGTGACGCTGAACTTCATGCCGGCATCGCCAGCCTTGGGAACCTACACGTTCTCAGCAAACACCGACTATGCCTTTAGGGAGCCAGCAACTGAATTGCCCTTTGGCAGTTTCCCTGGCGTGGGTAGTTACAGCTCATGACCTGGCGCGATGCTGCACTAGAACATGCGCAAGCGGAAGATCCACGGGAATCTTGCGGCGTGATCGTGGTGATCAAAGGTCGTGAACGTTACTGGCCTTGCAAAAACTTGGCAAGCAGTCCCACGGAAATGTTTGTGCTTGACCCTGAAAATTACGCTGCTGCTGAGGATGCTGGCGAGATCACGGCCATCGTGCATAGCCATCCGGTAACGATGCCCTTGGCCAGCGGTGCAGACAAGGTGGCAGCAGAGGCAAGCGAATTGCCATGGCACATCGTCAACCCCAAGACCCAAGCATGGGGCACCTACACACCCTGTGGGTACAAGGCCCCGCTGATTGGCCGTGAATGGGTGTGGGCTATACAGGATTGCTGGACATTGGCGCGGGACTGGTACGCAGAGCAAGGCATTATCCTGCGCGACTGGGAACGTCCCCGCAATCCAGATGCTTTTTTGGCAGCACCGATGTTTGACGGTTGCTGGCGGGCAACTGGTTTCCGCGAACTTCAAGAAAACGAAGAATTAGAACTTGGCGACCTGCTGCTGATGTCAATCAGCGCACCCGGCCTGAACCACTGCGGAGTCTACCTAGGCGATCAGCTGGTTTTGCATCACTTGGAACATCGGCTGTCATCACGTGATTTATATGGCGGCTGGCTACTAAAATGCACAGGAAGGAGGTTGCGTCATGCTGCGTAAGATCAAGCTGTACGGCAAGCTGGCCAAGTTCATCGGCAAGCGCGTCCTCCACGCGGACGTAGCAACAGCAGCCGAGGCGGTGCGGATGTTGGTGGCCAACTGGCCGGAAGTGGAAAAACATATGGCCGACCAGCACTACTGCGTGACGGTAGGCAATTACGATTTGAGTTTGGACGAAATCCACGATCCCGCCGGGCAACAAGACATCAAAATAATGCCGGTGATTGCTGGTGCGGGTGGTTCTGTTGGCAAAATTCTTGCTGGCGTTGCACTGGTCGCATTAGCAATTGCAGTTCCGTACATTGCAGGCGCGGCTGTATGGGCTGGATCACTTTCCTATGCAGCTGGATCAACATTGATTTCACTGGCTCCGGTCATTGCGGGACTTGGCGCCAGCCTTGTACTTGGCGGTGTTGCCCAACTAATTAGCCCAGTCCCAAAGGCTTCAACAGGATTGGATAGCGATCAGGATCCACGCAAAAGCTATTCCTTCTCAGGCATCCAGAACACAAGTCGCCAGGGCACACCATGTCCCATTGTCTATGGCGAGACATTAGTAGGATCAGTGGTAATCAGCGCGGGCATTGATACTGTGCAGGTGACAGCGTGAGCACTTTAATTGCTGGCGCTGGCGGTGGCGGCGGAAAAGGTGGCGGCAAAGCATACAACCCAACCACAGCACGGGATGGCCTTGATTCGGGTCAGTACGCCAAGGTTATTGACCTCATCAGCGAAGGCGAAATTGAAGGTTTGAAGGACGGCCACAAGTCCATTTACATCAACAACACACCGTTACAAAACGCAGACGGAACCTACAACTTCCAAAACGTTTCGGTTTACACCACCAACGGCACGCAAAACCAAGCCGCCATCCCCATTAGCAATGAAGTCAACAGCGAAATAGGAGTTCAAACGCCAGTACTTACTGGTCTGCCTGTTGTCAAATCAATAACTAGGGCAAATGTAGATGCGGCGCGCATTACAATTTCAATCCCCCAATTACAATCAATTAGCGACAAGGGCGACATCAACGGAACAAGCGTTCAATTACAAATAGCCCTGCAATATGCTGGCGGTGGTTTTACAACCGTTGTTGACGACACAATTTCTGGACGGACAGGTGACTTGTACCAGAAAGATTACATCGTTAATTTTACTGGATCAAGGCCAGTTGATATTCGCGTAACTCGCATAACACCTGATAGCGCAGACCCTAGGCTGACAAATGCTTTTAGCTGGGCTTCATACACCGAGATCACCTACGCAAAACTACGCTACCCCAACAGTGCGGTGGTTGGTCTGCGAATAGACGCTGAGCAATTTAATAACATTCCATCCCGCAGCTACCTGGTTCGAGGTATTAAAGTACGCATTCCCAGTAATGCAACCGTTGATCCCATCAATGGCCGCTTAATTTATGCAGGAATGTGGGATGGTACGTTTGCTGCTGCTGCTTGGACAACGGACCCTTGTTTTATACTTTATGATTTACTAACATCAACACGGTACGGATTCGGTGATTACATTCAAAATGCAACGCTAGATAAATGGGCATTTTATTCCGCGTCTCAGTACTCCAGTGCACTTGTTGACTCGGGGCGTCGAGCAGAAAACGGTTCCGTTATCTACGAGCCACGCTTCTCGTGTAATGTCAACATCCAAACCCAAGAGGAAGCGTTCAAGTTAATCAATGATCTTGTTTCAGTATTTCGCGCTCAGGCGTACTGGAGCGCAGGCTCGTTGACGATCAGCCAGGACAAGCCATCTGATGCTGCTTATTTGTTTACGCTGGCCAATGTAATTGAAGGCGGTTTTACCTATCAAAACAGCAGCAAAAAAACCAGGGCTACAGTTGCGGTGGTGTCGTACCTGGACCTTGGATATTACGATCCTGTCCAAACAAGATGGATTGACGGATCCAGGGAAGTTGCCTACGAAGCCGTAGAAGATGCACCGGCCATTGCCAAATATGGCGTACTGACGACACAAGTTTCAGCTTTTGCCTGCACCTCTCGCGGTCAAGCCAACAGAATTGGCAAGTGGTTGCTGTTTGCCGAGAATTACGAATCTGAAACCGTTGCGTTTGTCACATCCCTTGACGCTGGTGTCATTGTCCGCCCTGGTCAGGTCATCGAGATTGCCGATCCCATGCGCGCTGGATCCCGGCGTGGTGGACGCATCAGATCTGCAACGACAACAATCATCACAGTTGACGACGCCACATTCCTGACCACGGCCAACTCGCCAACATTGTCCGTCATTTTGAGTGATGGATCTGTTCAAACACGAGCGGTTACAAACATCGCCGGCAATGCCATCACGGTTGGCAGTGCATTTACTTCTGCACCACTTACCAATAGCATCTGGGTTTTTGAATCCACCGATCTACAGACCAGCACCTGGCGCGTACTTGGTGTAGCAGAACAGGAGCAAAGCCAGTATGCCATTACGGCAATTGCCTATAACGCCACCAAATACGCCAACATTGAAGACGGCACACCGCTTCAATTTAGGGATACTACCAACCTTAACGAAATACCCGACGCCCCCACGGATCTATCGTTCAATGAAGTTCTTTACACGAATCAAGCTGAGGTACGCTCAAAAATTATTGTCACCTGGAAGCCCGTTGTTGGCGTCAATCAATACGAAGTTCGCTGGCGCAAAGATTTAGACAACTGGACAATAAGCAAGCAACCATCTCTTGACTTTGAACTTCTTAACATAACGCCGGGTCTGTTTGACTTTAAGATTTACAGTCTTAATGCAGGCGGCAAACCGTCAACAACAGCACTCACGGGATCTATTGCCGCACTAGGCAAAACCGCACCGCCCAGTAATATCACAACATTCAGCGCCACGCTGGATCCTGATGTCGGGGTCACACTGAACTGGGAGCCCATTACAGACCTCGACCTCCAAGGTTACGAAATCTGGCAAGGCGAATCATGGGATAACGGCATCAAGCTTGGTCTATTTGCTGCCACCAGCAAAAAACTTGGATTGGTTGCACCTGGAACAACAACATGGTGGATCAAGGCCCTTGACACCAGCGGCGTCTATAGCGAAACAGCAATTAGTGCATCACTCACAATTGTTGGCGCACCAGCACCGCGTGTTAACGGGCAGTTTGCCGGAGAGAATTTTATTCTGTCTTGGGATGCTGTAACCGGTGATTTAGCAACTGCTATTTACGATATCCGTTACGGAACAACTTCCGACACTTACGCAACAGCAATACTTTTGGGCACCGTTAAAGCAACCACATTCACCACCAAATGGGATCCCAGTGGAGCACCGTTTGCCGGTACACGTCGGTTTTTTGTTGCGGCAGTTGATCTTAATGGAACATACGGAACTAGCAATTATGTTGACGCCGTTGTTATACCACCAACCCAGCCACAAATCGGCCAACAGGTTATTGACAACAATGTATTGCTGCAATGGAACGACTGCACCCGGACATTGCCAATCAGTGTTTACGAACTGCGCAAGGGTGCAACCTGGGCAGGTGCCACGGTAATTGGCACCAAGCAAGGCAAGTTCACGACCGTGTTTGAAACCGCATCAGGCACCTACACCTACTGGTTGGCAGGCATCGATTCTGCTGGCAATTACGGAACACCAGGCAGCATCTCCGCCCAAGTCAACCAACCGCCTGATTACATACTCAAACTGGATCAGAACAGTACCTTCAGCGGCACAAAAACAAATCTTGCAACTGAAAGCGGCAAGCTATATGCCACCGTCAATACTACCGAGACGTGGCAATCACACTTCACTAGTCGTAGCTGGACCACACCACAAGATCAAATCACAGCAGGTTATGCCTACTACGCAATGCCAACCGAAAGCACAGGACAATACACAGAAACGATCGACTATGGCACACTGCTAGCGGGCACCAGGGTCAGCACCACAATGACATCAAACAACATTGTTGGTTCTGTTGCAGTCACTCCAGCAATCAGCGTTAAGAAATTTGTTGGTGATGCCTGGACTGTTTACGCAGGTGTTAGCTCAGTATTTGTTACAGACTTTCAATTTGTCCGCATTCAATATGATTTTGTAAGTACGGGTAACAACGACATTTTGGAAATTACCAACATCAACACCAAGTTGGACGCCAAGCTGCGTACCGACTCGGGCAGTGGTACTGCCAACTCAGGCGATAGCGGCGGCACGACCGTAACCTTCAACATCCCATTTATCGACGTTGACAGCATCAGCGTGACAGCCGCTGGCACCAGTGCTGTCATTGCAATCTATGATTTTGTTGACGTACCCAATCCGACCACGTTCAAAGTGCTTCTCTACAACACATCAGGTAGTAGAGTAAGCGGAGGATTTAGCTGGAGCGCACGAGGCGTTTAAATGGCTGACTGGTCCCTGCCAACGCTTAGCAGCACCTACACCAATTTTTTGGCTGAGGTCAAAAGCCGCGACACCGACTTGGCGTTGCAGTTTGATGGCACGACCAGCACCAACATCCCAACGGGTGCAATTCGCTGGACCGGTGCATCCAACACGTGGCAAAAGTGGACGGGCAGCGCCTGGGGCGCACTGTCAAGCACGTTTGCGTTCCCAGCAATTTCAGTCACCGGCACCGCCGCCGCCCAATACTTTTCCGTCAATGCCACAGGTACGGCTGGCAGCGTTGCCAACGGGATCTTTTCGCCAGCAAGCAACACGCTGGGGTTAACGACCAACTCAACATCACGGATTCACATCGGCAGCTCGGGCGATGTGGGAATTGGAACAACGTCCCCTGGCTATCGGCTCGACGTTCAAGGTGGCAATGCAAGAGTATTTGCTGGCGGCGCTGGCACATCAATCGAGGTTGGCGTTGGAACAAGCGGCAACCAATACGCCAACCTTGATTTGGTTGGTGATACAACCTACACGGATTATGGTCTACGGCTAATTCGAGATAACGGTGGGGCCAATAGTACTGCCAGCATCAGGCATCGCGGTACCGGTGCTTTTGTAGTTGCGGCTGAAGAGGCAGCGCGAATCACGTTTGCAACCAGCAACCTCGACCGGATGACGGTCGGAGCAGACGGCAATGTGGGCCTTGGTACGACCGCCCCAGCTACAAGTCTGGATGTCCGTTTTCCCTCCGCAAGTGGAACCACTGGCAACATACGCATCGCCCCATCCACAGCAGGGCAAGCCCGCTACCACCTCTATAACAATGGAGCAACTGCCGAATGGTTGCTTGGTCAAAAAACAAGCACTGACCATGCTTTTAAACTATCTAAATCTGTTGCTGGAACCGAAGTTGATTACATTACTGTTGACACTATAGGCCGCGTAGGCATTAGTACCATTACTCCCGGCTATCAACTTGACGTTCAAGGAGGTGGCGCACGAATTCTTAATCAAGGTGGTAGCTCCACCATTGAATTAGGCCAAGGGACAACAACCAGCCAATACGCCTTTGTCGATTTAGTTGGTGACACAACCTATACAGATTATGGGTTGAGAGTTATGCGGGGTGATTCGGGCGCCAACACATCGTCGTTCGTAACTCACCGTGGGACAGGTGATTTATTGTTGCAAACAGAAGATGCCGCCGCAATCTCTCTCCGCACTGCGAATACTGAGCGGTTCAGAATCGGGAGCGATGGAGCGCAATCATCTGTCATCCCAAGCGGTTCTACCCTTTATCCGCAGTTTGGCTGTCGGGCATGGGTAAATTTCAATGGCACTTTCGCATCAAGTCCATTTACCATTGCAAATGGTGGCATTCGCGGAGCCGGAAACGTAAGTAGCGTTACCGATAACGGCACTGGGGATTACACTGTAAACTTTACAACTGCAATGCCGGATGCAAATTATGCAACAACAGCTTCCTTGGAGCAAGATGGAAGGGATAACTGGTGTACAATTAGTACTTTAACAACCACTTCATTTAAGGTGTACTCGAAAGATATTTCATTCAATTTTGAAGACTCGCCTACTGTCTGCGCATCTGTATTCCGCTAACTCATCATGACAAACGCAATTATCTACCCCCAAGACAACGGCACCATCGCCATTGTCATCCCAACTGGTGAACTTCCTATCGAGGACGTTGCCCAAAAGGACGTTCCCGCAGGCATCCCCTACCTGCTGATCGATGCTGCGGACATCCCAGCGGATCGGACATTCCGTGGCGCCTGGGAAGCTGACTTCAGCAACCCTGACGGTCACGGCATCGGTGCTGATGCTTACTTTGCTGCCCTAGAGGCCGACCAATGATCACCATCAACATGGACAAGGCCAAGACCATCGGCCATCAACTGCGCCGCGCTCAACGGGAGGTTGAGTTTGCACCGCTTGACGCGATCATCAGCAAGCAGATTCCTGGTGCTGACGCTGCTAAAGCTGAAGAGACGCGCCAGGCCATCCGTAACAAGTACGCACTTGTGCAAGATGCCATTGATGATGCCGACACTGCGGATAAAATCAAGGTAGCCCTTGACATCTAAAACTAGACTGTCATTACGCAAGGAGTCTTATGGCTAACCGCAGAATCACGGATCTTACGGCACTGACAGCACCAGCGACTGGTGACCTGTTGCCAATTGTTGACATCAGTGAGGCCGCAGCAGCCGATAAAAACAAGAAGATCACCTATGGCGAACTACTTGCCAGTGCGCCAGCCGGTTCAGCAGCCGCGCCAAGCTTTAGTTTTGATTCAGACCCAAATTCAGGGCTGTATTTGGCAGGTGCTGACCAAGTAGCTATTAGCACTGGTGGCACGGGACGTTTGTTTATTACTCCGGCAGGTAATGTAGGAATTGGCAATAGCAGCCCTAGTTACACGCTAGATGTTAATGGACAAATTAGAGGTGTTGGCAGCGCCTCTGCGCTACGTGCTTCAAATGGCTCAGGTAGTGGACAAACAAGTATTGGTTTAATCAGAGAAGGTGCTCCTACTGATCAAAAAACATGGGAAATTTTCACCGGGTCAAGCGGAGAATTTTTAATTCGCACAATTAGCGATTCATACGCGAGCGGTCAAGACGTTTTTGTTGTTTACCGTGGATCAGGCGTCGGCGTTGATAATGTTAGGCTGCACACCAACGGATCTGAACGCCTACGCATCGACAGCTCCGGCCGCGTAGGGATTGGGACTAGTAGTCCTAACTACACACTAGATCTTAACAGTGGAGGAGTAACTCCCGCACAGATTAGTACAACAGCAAACTGGAATTTCCCCGGTTTTATATTGCGGCGCAACGCTTCAAATGTAACAACAGCAAAAATGCTGAGCATGATGCTGCAAGGTGATACTGATAGTGACACTACTCTTACCAACCACCTTAATATCTGGGGCACTTATAGCGCAGCTCCAACTACCGGTTCAACAACTGCTGGACTTAGCGGTGTCATGAACCTTGGAGCGCCGTCTGGTATTGCGCTGCATGTTAATAACTCTGAACGCCTACGCATCAACTCCAGTGGCGTACTGTTACTAGGGACGTCTAGTGGCAGGGCTTCAAGGCTTAACACTATCAGTTTTAGCTCTGTTCTCCAAATTGAATCAAACACTGAAGCCGCTCAGTCTGTAACAAGATGGTCGGCGAGTAATGACAGCGGTAGACTACACATCCAGAAAGGTCGTGGAACTATTGCGGCTCCTACGATAGTCTTAGATAATGATTTCCTAGGCGAACTTAGTTTTAGCGGCTACGACGGCGCAAATATGTCAAATGGCGCCCGCATCAGCGCCCAAGTAGACGGCACTCCGGGCACTGACGACATGCCAGGCCGCCTGGTGTTCTCCACCACTGCTGATGGTGCTTCAAGTCCTACTGAGCGGATGAGGATTAAGTCCACTGGCATCATCAACTTCTCCAACGCCCCCACCTACGCCGACAACACCGCTGCCACCGCTGGCGGACTTGCTGTTGGCGATGTCTATAGGACTTCCACAGGTCAGCTAATGATCCGTTATTGATCAGTGCGTAGCCAACCAGTTGCGCCCACACCTACACTGCACAAAACACTTCAAGCCATGGCCAAAGCTACTAAAACCACTGCAACACCAACGACTGCAATCACCTGGGCTATTGCTCAATTGGAACGTCAGACCGCTGACGGCTTTGTTTTTCACGCTCACTGGACAACTAATGCGCGTGATGGTTCCTATTCAGCAGCAGCCTATGGCTCAATCGGTTTGGAGCGTCCCGAGAACCTGATACCTTTCGCAGACCTCACCGAAAGCTTAGTGGTCGGTTGGGTAAAAGATACCCTCGGTAAAGAAAAAGTCGAGCAGGTGGAAGCCGCCTTACAGGAACAAATTGACCAGAAACGCACTCCCACCCAAGCCGCTGGCGTCCCCTGGTAAGCCATGGCAGTACGTGCAAAGGCTGGTGCGTCACACATCATCCACCAGCCTGGTCGGCCAAAGCTGACCAACCAAGGCCAAGGCAAACGATCACGTCCCAACCATGGCCGAAAAAAGCGCCGTGGCCAAGGCAAAGGCTAGACTGTCACCATGGCAGTAACTCCTGGCACATATAACATCAGCCTGCAACGCCGGGCGGATTACAGCGTCACGCTTCAGTTCAAGGACAGCACTGGTGCAGCCATCAACCTGACCGGTTGGACGGTTGCTGCCCAAGCGTGGAATCAGGATCGCACAACAAAATACGCTGACTTTACCGTTACCTATACCAACCGCAGTACAGGAACCATTGCCATTGCATTAACAAGTGTTCAAACAACGACCTTATCCAACGAAGCATATTACGACGTATTGCTTACAAACGGTAGCGGCCTCAAAGAGTATTACCTTGAAGGCATTATCTATGTATCAGAAGGTTACACAGCATGACAACAGTTAACGTCACTTCTGTAACCAATACGGTAACCGTAACTGAAAACGGCACTAGCGCCGTTGTGACGGTTCCCGTCACCTCAACCGTAACTGCAACGAGTGTTGGACCTCAAGGTCCAAAAGGGGATGTAGGTGCAGCTTACGATTTCGTTCAGTCCAGCTCGTCAGCTACCTGGACCATTAACCACAATCTTGGTTACAAACCCGGCGTTGACGTCTACGACAGTGGTAGTCAGCAGATTCAAGCTGAGGTGTCACATACAAGCATCAACCAAACAGTTATCCTATTAACAGTATCCACCGCTGGTTTTGCGAGGTTGACCTGACATGGCCAAGAAGATTTTTACCGACTTTGACTTCCAGTCGGTTTCTAAAGTCATCAACCTGCCAAGTCCGTCGAGCAGCGGCGACGGGGTGCCGAAATCCTACGTTGACAGCCTTGTCGAGGGCCTAGCGTGGAAAGATTCCTGTCGCGTGGCAACGCAATCCAACCTAAACCTTGCCAGTCCTGGTGCCACGATTGATGGCATCACAATGGCCAGTCAAGATCGGGTACTGGTGCGAGCGCAATCCACCGCATCAGAAAACGGTATCTATGTATGGAACGGTGCTAGCACCGCCATGACCCGTTCGCTCGATGCCAGCACCTTCGCCGAACTGGAACAGGCGGTTACCACTGTTGAAGAAGGGACCAGTGCAGCGGCCACCTACCGTCAAGATCAAGTCAACGGAACCATTGGCTCCAGCACTATCAGCTGGGTTAGCTTCGGCACGTCGGCCCCGGCGGCCAGTGAAAGCACGGCTGGCATTGCTGAGCTGGCAACGCAAGCCGAAACGGATGCTGGCACTGACGATCTCCGTATTGTCACCCCGCTAAAACTAGCCACGTGGTCTGGCCGCATTAAAAAGTACTCGGTCAGCATTGGTGATGGTAGCGCCACCAGCTACACAGTTACCCACAACTTGGCTAGCCGTGATGTGCATGTAACTATTTACAACTCCAGCACATACGACGAAGTATTTACCGATGTGACGCATACCACTACCAACACACTGACCCTTGTGTTTGCAACAGCTCCTGCCTCTAATGCTTATCGCGTGGTGGTAGTTGGATAATGAGTAACACGTTTTTAACAGCAATCCAACTACCAGCGGGTACTGCATCAAATGCACCGCTAAACCTGCAATCAGGCACAAGCCTGACAAGTGCAGCAGCTGGAGCAATAGAGTACGACGGTACAACTATTTTCACAACTACAAATGCGACATCTGGTAGAAGTGTTTCCCCTTCCACGTTACTTTACCGATTAAATAGTGACAAGGTAGGGACTAACACATCTGCCACACAATCATTGTTTGGCGTTGGGCTTTCGCTTCCAGCTAGCACGGTATATGTTTTTGAGTCTGGATTTACTTTGCAAAAAACCGCAGGCACAACTAGCCACACTATTGACATCTCATTTGCAGTTACTGCAGCGCTAAATAATATCAGATACCAAGGAATTGTCAGCACATATTTAACCCCCTCGACGACAGGCTTAAGTACAAGCACAAGTAACTTTTGGAGCACAAGTGTTGGCGCTTTGACAATTACCGCCGCAACCACCACACTTGGAGTATTGCATTCGGTCACGTTAAAAGGCACATTCTCAACCAATAACGCTACAACGCTGACGCCTTCCTACTCTGGCAGTAGCGCTCCGGGTGGTGCCTACAGCACAAAAATTGGCTCGTACTTCTTGCTTTGGCCTATCGGCGCCGCTGGCGCCAACACCTCCGTCGGATCCTGGGCATAGACTTTGTTAAAATGTGGGCACCTAACCGCCTGCCGTGTCAACCCCTGAACCACAACCAGGGTTTTGGCGTGGCGTTCGTCAGGAAGCTTTGGCTGGCATTGTTGTCCTTGCAGTTGGCAGCGCTGGCGCTGGCATCTTCTACCTCTGCTACACCGTCCCAACCAAGCTGGATGACGTGCTGAGCAACCAGCAGTTGATCCAAAAAAAGCTTGGTGACGTTGAAGACAAAGTGCTCGACCATGACGTGCGTATTATCAAGCTGGAACTAGCCCGCTAAGCGTGACGGAACGTCTAATCATCCATAGCACTGACATCGGCCAGGGCTTTACCATCGACCAACTTGAAAACGAGCGTGGCGAACTATACTACCGCGTTTGCAAGGGCAGTTTTTGCCGGTATTGCGAGGACGAATACTTCACCCGTATGTACGCCGCCGAAATGGGCTGGAGCCCTACTGACTGAGCCAGTACAAAATTGCATCCTCTAGATGCGGCTCCCAAAAATGCTGTGTGCGAAACCATTCTTTCCATTCGTTGGAACTTTTGCGCACATTACAATTAAAACAAGCTGCAACTAAGTTGGATGTTGAAGTTTCTCCACCTTTGGATTTTGGGCGCACGTGATCAAGAGTTCCAGACTTACCTAGATGTTCTCGACAATATGCGCACTTATAGTCCCATCCCTTCAGTATTTGATCTCGAAACCTAGCCTTAGCCTGGCGTTTACTTACAAAGCCGAGTTCCTCGTCGATGTAGTCCACGCGAGGTCGAAGCTACCCAAACGGTAGCCCAAAAAACACGGTACCGCTGGACAACCCCGATACCAGTTGTAGACTTACACAAGTTAGCTCTATATCCATGGACATCCTTCACAACGCCGGTTTCTGGGTCGTGATTGCCGCAGCATCCGAGTTGATCGCGCTAAACCCCAAACTCAAAGCAAACAGCATCATCCAACTGACATTCCAGATCCTGAACCTTCTGCGTCCCAGGAAACGTGGCTAATCCCAACGCCATCAGGCTGCTGGATCTAGTGCGGTTTTACCGTAGCTTGCCGTACCAGATGGCGGCTATCTCCGAACTGGAGGAGGCCATCAACAAAGCCAACCCCCACATCCTGGGGCGCGACCAAGCCTGGTTCAAAACCTGGAGCCAGGCCAAAAAGCAAGTCGAAATCAACAACGACTGGAACGGCATCGTCACAGCTGCCCGCATTGCCGGTGCCAAGTATCCCGAACTGGTAGCCGCCCAATGGACTCTGGAATCAGCCCAAGGCAAAATTGTCTCAGGCCGTAACAACTTCTTTGGTCTCAAGGGCGATGGTACCTTGACCACTACTCAGGAATTTGTAAACGGTAACTGGATCACAATTCGTGACAACTTTCTAGATTTTCCCGATATTCAGACAGCCGTTTGCTATTTGGTAACTCGCTGGTACAAGGACTACAAAACCTGGAAAGGCTGTAACAACGGCCAAACCCGAGCTGAAGCAGCTAAGTGGCTACAGAAAGACGGATACGCCACCGACCCCGAGTACGCCAACCGCCTAATCCAACTGATGGATGAACACCAGCCCGCTGACACAAAGGAACACCTGCTAAAGGTGACCTACGAATACCAACTGGACAACAAGTCTGGTACAGGTTACCGCGAGTGCTTCAGTTCCAGCTGCGCGATGGTGGCCCGCTACTGGGGCAAGATTGGCAATGACGACAGCTACAACCTCGTCCGCAAAAAATACGGTGATACCACCGATGTCCACGCCCAAGTCGCAGCCCTCAAGGAACTGGGACTACGGGCCACCTTCATCATGAATGGAACTGCTGCTGACCTGGAAGGCGAAATAAACATGGGCTACCCAACCCCCGTTGGTTGGCTCCACCGTGGCAGCGTCACCAAACCCACAGGCGGCGGCCACTGGAGCGTGGTGATCGGCTACACCCCAACCCACTTTGTGTTGAATGACCCGAATGGGGAGGCCAACCTTGTTGCAGGCGGTTACGTCAGTAACAAAGGCGGCGCTGGAGTGGCCTATTCTCGTAAGAATTGGCTACCTCGCTGGCTCGTTGACGGGCCCGAGTCTGGCTGGTTCCTGCGCGTTAGGCCCGTATGAATCTGATTGAGCAAACCCTAGAAGCTAAGCTCAGTGAACGCAGTACAGCCGACATGTTGAAAAAGCGCTACGACGAAAAGGACTGGAACGGCCTTCTCGAAGCAGCGCTTTTGTTGAATACGCTCCATCACATGGAACGTGCCAAGTCAGCCTGGGCTATCCGCGAAGCAGCTAGTAACCTGGGTGCCAACAACGGCATGGACCGCGACTCTGCCTAGACCGCAAAAATATCCTTGTACTGTTGAGCAAGTCCGGTGTACAAACTGTGCATGGGGTGCGTTTCGTTCGTTCGCCCATCCAACTTGTACAACCATTCCAAGTATTCCTGGCGATCATCTTCGATCACCACTTTCTGCCAAGGCTGTAGTTCAGGCATTGCGTTGAGTACGACGACGTTGGGGTGTGGGGCGGCCATAGTTTTCTGACCGCACCAGGGAAGTGCATTTGGCAGCCAAGGGCGGGATTTCCACTAGACAGCCGACATGCTGCAATTTAGCTGCTTCGATGGCTTCTGTAATTGTGCGCCCCTTAAAGATGTCCCTAAGGGCCCCACGACCTGGCAACCAAACCAGCAGCTCAAAGTAATCGTCAGCCATTGGACACCCTGATAAACACGCTGCACTCACCAGCAAAAAACAGATTCTCCACTGGTTCAGGAAAACCAATGGAGCATTTGTTGCCTACCCATAAAGCACACGATGCACAGGAATGGGCAGCTGCAGACTTGCGCCTGGGAATTTCAGGAAACAGTTTTCTGTGACCAACCCCAAACCAGATCTGCTCGACAGTGTGGCGCGATATGCCATGCCGTTGAGCAGTTACCTTGGGGCTATCCGGCGATAGCAGAATGTCGCGGACAGCTTCAGGAGAAACTTTCGTCATAGTTTGTCACTCTGCTGCCCGGCCAATGAACGTCCAACTCCTGGGGTAGTCGGACTCCTCAATAGCATGGATAGCAACAGGAGCACCATTCCAGTCAGCAGCAATTCGCGCCGCTTCAACCGCCCTTTCGTAGGTAAGCCACGACCCCGCATCATCCCTGGAATAGGTAAGGCTAATAATCCGCGTATTCGGCTGACAGGCCGCAATGTACTTGTCATCACAGACAACGATGTACCGGGTCACAGATCAGGCTCCGGTTTCGGCTTGCTTGGGACGCATCCTTCCTTGTACCCGCCTCTTCACCGAGTCCGCCCATGCTGCATGATCCGCCGCCTCCGCAGCCCTGTACTCCGACCCTGGAACAGCCTTTTCCAATGCGGCATAAACCATATCCCGCAAGTACGCCGTTACCCGCTTGCCTTCCCGAACAGCCAGCTGCTCCACCAACTCGTAACGATTCCTATCCAACAACAGCTGGCAATAAAACTTCTGTCCGTGCTTAAGCGGCATAACCTGCAGTCTACTCTGCTACATAGTATCACAATGTACCACACTAGCCGCCCCACCTGACATCCTGATCCACCTTTTTCCGCCACGCCCCAAGCTGCGCCTTCCGACTGGTGCTCCGAGTCTTGGCACATCCCTTGCGTATATCCCTAGCCCACGCCAAAAAACCGGCCATACGCTGGAGATCCGCAGTTTTAGCCTGCCGAATCTCCTCATACAGCCAGTCGAGGATAATTTGCCTTCCCGTCCGCGCTGGACTCACGGGTCTTGGTTTGAGACTGTCATGATTTTGACGATGGTGTCCTGTGGAAAACGTGCCAAGGCCAGTTGCCTGGCATGGAACGCATCCTCTGCCTCGACCGTGTAGGCATGTATCACTCCCTGCTTGGGACGGAGTAGTACCTGGTAATACGTCATTTCGCTTGGTCCCATGAATCTCCGATTTTGGCCTCCGCCAGGGGTGGAACGGCATCAAGCCACTCTGCCTCAGCATCCTGCATGATGGCGGCCAGCTGCTCGGCCCAGTGCTCGGCATGATCCTCCCGCACCAACAAGATCACCTCGTCATGCACCACGCCAGCTAGACGCACGATGTCTTCCCCGTCTGCGTGGAGTGGCTCCCACAGTTTGCCAAGGGTCCGTTTGAGAACAGCTGCGCCAGCACCCTGGATCGGTGTGTTGCAGCGCGTGGTGAGCTTGTTGTTCTCGCCAGGAAGAAACCGCCGGAACCCCGAGCGGCGAATGTAGATGGGTGCAAGGCCCGAAGACGCATCAGCAGCCCGAGCATTCTCCCGCTGCCACCTGCTGATCCCCTTGTAAGCAGCGTGGAACTTTTCCCGAATCTCCGCAGCCTCAGCCAAATCCATTTGGATTCCCATCGCGGCAGCGTAATTCCGCAATCCTTTAGCTCCCGACCCATACAGCAAACCAAAGTTTGCCGACTTAGCAATTTGTCGCTGGTCCTTGGTGACATCTGCCTCTTCAACGCCATAGATCTGCATCGCCGTCAGTGTGTGCAAGTCCGTCCCTTCCTGGAACGCCTGGATCATCAGCGCATCGTTGGCCTCGGCTGCAGCCAGCCTCAGCTCCATCTGCGCGTAGTCCGCAACCACCAGTTTGAATCCCTCTGGCGCCTGAACGCAGGCCCGAAACCTTACGTCTCTTGGTATTTGCTGGAGGTTGGGCGACATGCAGGACATACGGCCCGTATCAGCGCCAAGTTGCATGTAACTGGCCTTGATAAAGCCATCATCTGTAACATTTTTAAACAAAGTTTCAGCCATCTGGCGCCGCTTCTCCAGTCGCTTCCACTTCAAGTACTCCGCAATAACCGGGTGGTTTCCGATGTACTCCTGAAGCGCCAACTTGCTGGAACTCGGCTTACCAGATTTCTGATCAATCGGTGGCTCACCCAACAACGCAGTGAACTTCTTCAACAACTGAACTGGACTATTTAAGTTGAAAAACTCTTTAGTGCCAGCACGTTCGGCATCCTCTTTTTTATAGAGGATAGTGTTGTGTTCAGGATCCCTGGGTAACTTGTGATCGTCAGGTAAAGCAGCATCAAAGTTAGCGATAAAAGCTTCTCCAGCCTCAAAGTGGTCATCATCAAGATCGTCGATAAGTTTGTCGAGCAGTTGCTTGTTAAAGGGAAGGCCCGTTCGGTTTAGTAGGGCCATGGACCGGAGTGCCCGACACTCCAGATCCCAAGCCCTATGCAGGTTACCCTCAGCCATCCGCTGGTTGATAGGACCATCCAGCTGGATCAACAACTCGGCATCGTAGGCGGCATAGTCCAGTTGCTCAGCGGTTAAATCGCCAGACCAGTCGCTCTTCTGCTGCTCCTTGGAAACGTCCAGCTTCAAGTATCGCTTGACCACATGGGCCAAGCCATGCTTGAGGTTGGGCATCCCGTTGGTCAAGATGCGACTAGCCAGCATGGTGCAGCGAATGGTACCTACGGGGTGGATACCATGCACCTGAAGCCATCCGATGTCAAACGCAGCATTGTGCGCCAGCCAAAACCGCTGTTGGTTGAACAGATCCAGCAACACATTCCAGCCATCGTCATCTAAATCCCAGCAATCAACAATCACCGGTGTCCTATCAAGTGCTGCAAACTGCAGCAACCGTAGACCCCCAGGTGTGGGCTGAAGGCCAGTGGTTTCACAGTCAAATGCAATCGTGGTTGCATTCTGCATCGAGGCAACATGCTCGATGCCCATTAAGTAGTTCATGGATCAGGAGTGCATTGCTTGGTGTTGAGCCCATGCACCACTGTGCATCTCAGCCATGGTGACACCAGGCTCTTCCGCGTACTGGGGCGTAGGATCGTATTCAATGTCGTCGATAGCTGCCTGGAGCAGCGGGAGCATTTCATCCTCCAGCAACATCAAAAGGCTGGGAGGCATGTGGGCATCCATCATGTGACGGCTGGCGTCACGCTTGACAATCACCTCCAGCTTGCACTGGAACTCTGCAATAAGCTTGGAGGCTTGGTCAAAGTCATTGATCATGGTGTGGCCTGTGTGGGGCGAACTCGATTACTGTACTACATGGGCAAGGGCACCGTGGCTCATGGTGCAATGGAGTTGCAGTAGTCAGCCTTAACGCTATCCAGCTCAGACTCCAAGCAGAGTCGCATCTGGGCATGAAGGGTCGGCGACTCCAGATGGTCCCACTGAACTCGAACGTAAGGAGTTTTTCTGCCTGTGCGGGTGGTTTGATACACGTAACCGAGAACAGTTCCCAAGCGTTGTGTACGGTACTGGGCAATCCGGTCGTTAGTTGCTTTGTTGTTGACTTGGATGTAGCTTGCCTTAGGTTTTTCGGCAACCCGATCACCTTCACAAAACTTGACAACCGGAACTGATTTAGACATGGGTCCACGCTTTGCGATTGATGATTCTAGAAATAACAGTCGGGCTGACCCCGAATATCTTTACAAGTTCTACTTGTTTTGTTCCTTTTTGATACATATATCTAAGCCTTATTACATCAGCTTCAGTTAGTACTGATTGATGATTTTCAGATCCAATTTGCTTGGGACCTGTTTTAGACCCTACCTTTGGACCTGGCTTAAACACTGCATATGTTTCTCTTGTTGTGTAGCGTGCTGTGCAGTCTAAACACCTACAGTAACGCAATGTTACTGTTGAATGTTTGTAATCAGTGCATGTAACACGGGTGTTACGACTGTTGCATGTGCGACATCTCATTGCCCCTCCAGTTCGGCGGCGATGGCGAGGAGTTTTAGGTGATCTTGCACACACTCCATCATTGGCGCAGCAGCTCGCAGGGCGGCGGCCATCCCGGCCTTGTGGCAAAACTTGTAGTACTTGCCATTGTCTTCTTCGTCGGGCGTCCAGGACAAATCCCTGTAGGCGCAGAGCACTGCCTGCGCGGCGGGGGAGAGGTTAGTCATTGGGCAACGCCTCCAGTGCGCGACGGATGGAATCGAAGTCGCTCGGGCAGGGCGTGGCCCCGTGCTCGATGTCTGCCAAGCAGTTCAGCGCCTGCTCCTTCAAGCTCGGCGGCTTGGGGCGGCGGGCAACGCGGAGCTTGTCGGCTGTTTCGATGTCCGTCCAATCACGAACAAACCATTCACAACACGCCTCCAGCTCCTGGTCGGCGCCCCAGCGGGCGGCTTGGGTGGCGAGTATCTGAGCAGCATCACTGCGAGATTTACCATGGCCGTCCCACAGCTGCACCAACTCAGGCGGTGGGGTGATTGGATGTTGGTTAGTCATTTGCTATTTGCGAATTGCGTAGTGTTTACTGATCAGTGTTTAAACGGTTAGCAACAAGTTGGGCGTAACCAGCAATGTCATGCCACGAGTCTGCATAGTCTGGATCACCATTTAGGATCCGCCCAATCTTGTGGCAGATCATATCCAGTGCTTCCTGCTGATCAAACTCCAGCTTTTTACCGCGTGTTATTGCATACTGAGCAATAATGCCTTTTAGCTCACACGTAATTTCTGCGTGGCCCATGAAATCACCGTAACGTGATCCACGTTCATCAAGTGTTGCCTGAATGTCGTTCATGTTTTGGAAGCGGTAACGGTTGGGTCGTTGTTGTAGTGGCCAGTAACTGAATAATCTTGAGCTGGAGTCTGCGACATGCGATGGAATACAATCTGCCCAATACGCATCCCAGGCCAAATAGCAACAGGGTGCATAGAACGTGCATTTTGTAACTCCAACGTAAGTTTCGATCCCCTCCAGCCAGGATCACAATAACCAGCCATCAAGTGCTCAATGCCTGATCTTGCCCTGGAACTCTTAAGTGCAAACTGCCCTGCGATATTTGTAGGCAGGTAGAACGTTTCTTCCGTACAAGCCAACACAAATTCGTGAGGCTGTAAGTAGAAAGGTTCCGACTCAGTGTGACCACCGATGTCAATCGGGATCATGGCGGGCCATTCAGCCACCTCAACCAGTAAGTCGCAACCAAGTCTCACATCGAGACTGGCCGGATTGACAAGGGCTGGATCGTAGGGAGTCACAAGGCCCTGCTCACACAGGGCCCGGATCTCTGTATCACAGAGAATCATGCGGCAACCGACTGGAGTTGAACGTGGTTCCAGGTCTTGCCGTACTTGATGGCATTGATGGTGGTCACATGCACCTTGTAATCCCGGCAGATGATCGCAGCCCGCTCACCAGCAGCAAGCCGCCGCTTGATCTCCAGCACCTTGCTTTCAGTCAGCAGTGCCCTTGCATGGCGCTTGGACTTACGAGTCTTAACTTGAGACTGAACTGGAGCTTTTTCTTGGGGCGTCAGTACAGAAGGCGTGATCGCTGTCTCGTCCATGTGAACAGTCTGGGCACCACCAATAATGAAAGTGATGTTGTCCATGGCAGCAGCAATCTCAGTCACATAAGACGTGAGTTGATGTGTTTCGCGGTCAGAAAGAAGAGTGATCATGTCAAAAAAGTTGGTTGGTACGTTGACGAGAAGCAGCTATGGGCTGTTCTTCTCGATCTGGATCGCAGACTGGAAGTAGCTCGCCACCTTCATACGGTAGAAAATTTGCCCAGCCTCCTTGGACTGGCGATCATCGAGATTGGCATAATCATGTCGAGCATCATTCAGCGCGGTAAGTGTTTCGATGTTTAGCGTCTCCAGATCCACATCAGAGATGTCTTTGATGTCTTCCAGTGAAAAAGTCTTGCCAAGCAAGAACGATCTGAAGAATGGAGCGTTAGTTGGCGTTTGGGTCATTGAAACTTGGATCCTGGGCTTTGAGGTCTAACAGAGTGGAGCTTGGAAGGCTGAGGATTTCGTGGATCACAAGCCGGGCCAGCTTCTGGCTATCCACAGTATCAGCAAGTTCGAGCTTGGCAATGATCTTGTGGAAAAGCTGGGTAAGGGTTGTAGGTCTGACCCAGCTTGTGTCGGATGGAATCGGCTCGGTGCCGTATTCCCAGTCGTCGTAGTCGTCAGAGTTCCGAAGGTTTCTGGCGTTAGACGTCCCAATCCGACGTGTCCACCAGCTCCCAGTTGTCGATGCGTTCTGCGAACAGTTGTTTGAGTCCATCGTCAGTTGCTGGAATCAGCTCCTCACCAGAAAAGTAGAAGGAGCCTCGGCACAGGGCAGGACAATACTCCTCTGGGTCATCGTGGCTCTGAGGGTTAGCAATGGCCGCGTCCTCGACAATAGCCTGCACCACGCAGAGATCGTCATCGGTAAACGTAACGTCGTAGATCTCAAGGATGTCGAGGTTCATTTGGCAAGTTCCTTGGTGGTGTTGGTGGATCCCAGGCTGTCCATGTAAACGTCCCAGGACATCTTCAGGAACTGCTCAAGCTCCTGTAGGTGCTGGAGGCTGTGACGGTCATAGCTGCAGTTAAGGCCGAGCTGCTCCAGGTCATTGATGCGCTGCTGGAACACCAGAGCGGAGTAGCGAACAGCAAAGTACCAGGGGCTGAGGTTTTCGTTGGCCAATTCAGTGTGGGTAAGCATGTTATGTAGTAGAGGATTGAGGCAGGAAGCTTCCGCCTCCTGCACAGTAGTGTTACACAACACCAGCGACCTGGCAAGTGTGCCAGTTGCAAAAGTACACAATCCCAAGCATGATCGCTGAAAAGGTTTGCAGCGCAGGCATTCTCAGCGATTCAATGAGCAACTTAAGAAGTTTTAAGTTGTGGGCACCCCTAGCTGCTCTGGGGTGTAGGCGGTAAGGACGCAGACATCCGCACCCATCCGCAGGGCCTGCCCCACGGTGTAGTGAAAGATGTGCTCCACCTCATCGCACTCGTCGATCTGGAACTGATCCACCTCGACAGGCCGCCCAGCCCGGTACCAGGTCAACCGCACGATGGAATGGATCTCGTCCGGCAGTGGTCCGGTGGTAAACCCCAGCGTGGGGCGCCGGGGCGATTTGGGCTGGGGCTTACGGGCCATGGGGAAAAGTAGCCACGCGGCTACACGCATCAGACCAAGGTAGAAGTTCGGCATCTTCATGACCAGAAGCTCCGAGCGTCTTCGATCAGGGTGTCGATCTCAGCTTTGGAACGTTCTGTCTCTTGGGGGGTTACAGAATTCGTGTCCCAGCACTCGGAATCCGCATCAACACTGGGAAGTGTGGTGGGACAGGCTTTTTGGTGTCCCACCACTTTGGGCAGTTCGACGGATCGGAGAGATTGACTTGGTTTTGAGGGCTCCAAATCGCCCTCAGAGTGCTGGGACACCCTTACCCCCTGTCCCACCACTATTTCCTGTTCCACACTGGGTTTTGGAGTGGTGGGACACTTACTACTACACATATCACGCGAGAGCACTGCAAAGTACCGATTGACCTTGGTGCCCTTCTTCTGAGGGTGTGGTTCCACAACACTTTCAACCAACCCCCTAGCCATTAAGCGCTGGAGCGCCTTCCTAATCGCCACCACCGAGCCACCACACTGAGGATCACTGTGCAGTTCACCTTGGGTACGACCCGTAGGGCTAACCCGCAGCCTGGTAAGCACCCGATCCACGATTGAAGCCGGACTGGTGCTCTCAGCACTCAGTTCCACGTAGTCCTTCAGCTCGAAGGTGAGATCCTCCAGCATCTTGAGCAGGAGCTTGGCGCCACCACGGCCTGTACGGCTCTTCTCTATGCGGATGATGCGCGTGGAGGCACCGACCTCCTCCTGTTCCCGTTCAGAGGGCTTCCTGAGGCTCCAGACCTCATCTACGGCGTCCCTGATGGCGGTGGTACCCCTAAAGCCGCCGGACTTGTTGCTGTGGTGGACCAGCAGGATCGTGCAAGCCGGGAACAGGCGGCCATTGTTGTTGGCCAGCCAGTAGATGGGGCCAGCAAACTCCTTGCGGTTCTCGTCAAAGGCCGAGCCCCTGGAGCAGCCGGTGATGGAGTCAATAATGACCAAAGCAGGCTTGTGCTTCTGGATCAACTTGACGAACCTGAGATACCAGTTCAGATCCCAGCCCATAACAACGCGGATTGGATCGTTGCCATTGAGGTCCAGATCCTGCATCTGCTGCTTGACCTGCACCTCTGACTGGTCCCCGTTCAGGATCAACACCTTGCCTTGTTTAACTGGAACCATGTCTCCACGAATGGAGAAGGGCAGGCCCCGAGCCACATGCTTGGCCAAGGTCCAAGCGGTCATGGATTTGCCATCACCACCAGCACCGTGAATCATGACGACACCAGGGCTAGGCATCAGATCTGGGATGAGGTACTCCAAGGTCAGATCCTTCTCCAGCAACTGGCCAATATCCATGTCATCATCGCGCTGCTCGTATTGGATCTGGCTGATGAGTAGCCGCTCCAAAGCACCAGCATCCCGATAGCCAGCCTCTAGGGCCAAAGCATTCATGCGGTGGGCCATCTCCGCAGGATTATCCAAATCCTGGAGTTCCTTAGCCCGCTTAATCACCTCGGCATAGCTGATAGTGACGTTGCGAATCCTGAGGGTGGTGTCACCCTCAACGTCAGCAACCATCTTCCGCAGATCCTCGGACAGCCACAACCGACCAGGCATCTGCTGGTCGGCCATCCAGAACAGCGTCCCAAGGCTCACAGAACCCCGCTTGAAGCTCTTCCAGACCTCCTCACAGGGATTGGTGCCCTTAGACCACTCGTCGCTGTACTCAGGGTCCTCAGCAGACCACGCAGACCACAACGTCAAGCCCAGATCAGTAGGCAGCTCGCTGTGGATTGCCATGCCCACCTTGACCCATTGGTCTCGGCTACCAGCACCCTGCCCAGGAATCACCTTCAGCGCCGACTGGATAATCTCAGCCACCTCACCTGGATCTCGATCTGAGAAATCCAGAGCCTTCCGGTTTTTGATGAAGCCGCCATCACTGACACCTTTTCCACAGGCATCCCGCATCTCAGCCAGCAACCACTCCGGCGCTTCTGGGACATCCGTGAGATCCCCCTCAAAGCCGTAATGACCTCCTGGAGCCTTCCCATCACTAGAGCCCGGATACGCCCCGTAGATGACCCCCTGACGGCCCCAGAGCACCTCGTAGCCAGCGCCGGTATCAGACAACCCAATGCCCTTTACCTGGCCCCACAAAGCCTCTGGGACGCGGAACAGGTACTTGGCAGCGTTGCTCTTAGTCGAGGTAACAACTGGAGCACCATCCAAGGTGTTGCCCCAACCTTTTTTCAGCCTGGCCAAGTTGCGATCCACGTCCAGGATCACCAGGCCATTGCTCCTAGCCCCAGTAAACACACCAACAGCCTGGAACACCGCAGGCTTACGGGCGATCTGGAGCGCAACGTCTCCAGGCCCCATCACGACATGGTGCGACTTCTCCAGGGGCGTCTTGCCCTTGCTCTCCTTACCAGAGTGCAAATGCGCTCCTTTGACGTAAATCGGTGCATATGCACCACCCTGGGGCAGCTGGTGAACGAACGCCAGCAACTCTTGCGACTTCTGAGACACAGTGTTAGACTCCTACAGAACATTGGGAACTACACCCCGAAGGCCACGGCCCTAGGGGTGTTTTTGTATGGTAGCCAAGGCGGCAACCCCGTGCTACTGTGACACAACCGGCAGGACAAAACCTGCTGGAGCAACCACAACACTCAATCATGGCCTTTCTTTCCAAGACTGCAACAGCCGCAATCACCACCTCATCAAGCGGCGGCGGCTACCTGAACCTGAGCAAACTCCCAGACAAGGGTTCTGTCCGCATCACGATCCTCAACGATCAGCCCCTGGAGTATTACGAGGCCTGGGGCACCTGCGGCACCCAGTCCAAGCCCTTCCGCTTTGATTTTCAGCCCACCCCCGAGGACGTGACGGCTGAAATGGGCGACTTTGAAGCCCGCGAAGGTCGTGGCGGCCCTGGCACAACGGACATCAAGTTCGCCATCAGCGCCCCCATCTTCAACTACGAGACAGGCAACGTCCAGGTCTGGAGCGTCACGCAAAAGACGATCATGAAGGAGCTGGATGACATCTCCCAAATGGAGGACTACGACAAGGATCTCACCAGCATCGACCTGATTATCTCCAAGGAGATCCAGGCCAACGGCATCCCCAAGTACACCGTGCGTCCTGTCCCCAAGAAAAAGGGCAGCCAAGAGCACATCACCGCAGCCTGGCTCGAAGCCCAGGAAGCTGGATTTGCCCTGGATCGCCTACTGACCGGCGGCAACCCATTCAAGGCAGCTTAAGTTTACCGGCACTAGCCCCCACCTAGGTAAGTCCGGTAACTACTCTTATTTCTCAGACATCCTTCCTATGGCACCACCTAACACTTGTGAAACTTGTAAGTGGTTTTTACCCGCTGATTTTAGTAATTTAGATAGCGATGAAGAGGATGATGGCTCCGGTGAATGTCACCGTCACGCTCCACATCCTATTATGTATAACTGTTACGACGGGAGTCAGTATCATATTTATTTAACAAGCTGGCCAGATACTAGAAAGTATATGTTTTGTGGCGATTGGTACCCCCTCTAGCCAAGGGGGCCTTTTTATCTGTGCTATAGTCCTATGGGGAAGTAGTATTCAAATGCCTTCTAACACACAAGACACACTAGCAACTTTAAGGCGCTGGAACCTTGTGCAGGATAATTCCGGCCCCCACCGAACGTACTACCTAGCTGGAAATCCCGAATTTAAATACGCTAGTGTTACACATATCCTGAAGGAGACGAGCGACCAAACCGGGCTGGTGCAATGGGAGAAGCGGCTGGGGCCCGAGGAGGCAAACAATCAGCGGCAGACTGCAGCAACCCGAGGCAACATGGCCCATTCAAGTGCTGAATACTTGCTTAAGACCGCCTCTGCACTGGCCCGTCGAACAGTCAACAAGCGCACCATCAAGTTTGACGACCGAGGGCTGGCGCGTATCCCGCCCCCTATCACCAAGTGGGCCCTCGAAAAGGTACACAAATCTTTACCTCCCGTAGGGTGGAGCGCTGCAGGCTACGCCCGAGGGCTAACGCAGTGGATCGTTGAGAACGTCACCCAAGTCCATGCCTCAGAGTTCAGCATTCACCATCCTGCAGGCTTTGCTGGAACGTGTGACGGCCTGGTGGACATCAAGGGCAAGCTCTACGTAGCGGACTGGAAGACGACAGCCCGCGACAAGCACCTCGACGAAAACCACCAATACGTGCATCAGCTTGGTGCATACAGCCTCGGTCTGCAGCACCTCACGGGACTCAGGCCACAGGGCGGCATCGTCGTCCTAGCCAGACGGTGTGGAGCCCCCCAAACCTATGAGCTCGGACTCGATGAACTCGTCCTCGCAGAAAAGGCTTACCTGGAACGTGCAAAGCTTTACTACGAAAAGCTCAACCAACCCGTATAGTGTGCTTAACCACAGTTTGTGACTGGTGCCATGAGTTTGTTTGCGTCTAGCCCCGAAGAGCAGTCCGTCAAGAAAACGACGGTAGCCAATGACCCTGAAAAGCGTTATTGCAAAGGGCGGCCAATCAACCAGGCCCAAATGGATGAGCGCGTAAATGCGGCCTATATGTTGATGCTTCAGGGTGGATCTCGTAGGGAGAATGCCCAGGTGCTAGCCACTCGGTATGGAGTATCTCACCGTCAGGGCGAAAATTACATTCAACAGGCTAATCAGCTCATGAAGACCGACTTCGTGGGGCAGAAAGAGGAGCTATTGAATCAAGTTAACAATATGCGGATGCACACTGTTAAGAAGGCATTGAAGCGGGGTAATTTTCAGGTGGTGGCACACCTGCTGGATAGCCTGGCCAAAGGTGCTGGAGAAGGATCGGTGGAGGTCAACGCAGCCCAAGCACCAACGTTGAATATCACGATTGACAGCAAGCGTAACGATGCAGCGTTGGAGCCCTCAAACGCCATTCAAACGCCTGAGCTGGAGCCATCCGACCTAGAACCCATTCAAAGTGTTACAGTAGAAGCTGACTAAATTCCATTCATGTCCCGGATTAGTCGTTAACGAAACCGCCATTCATTAACGACAAAAGCTCAGACCTGAAGGTCTTCGCACGGAAAGCCATTCATAGCCTAATTACCATTCATGGCCAAAAAGCCATTCATCACGCGAAAAAGCCATTCATAGCTGGTATGACCCTGCCCTCCACTCTGCCCCTGGAACGGGA
>Ga0209500_10000503_pt1 | contig 33588 bp, 48 predicted proteins | sample S_140212_EF_Meta_FD_187323 | JGI IMG/M metagenome (GOLD analysis project Ga0209500, IMG submission 187323) | Freshwater microbial communities from Lake Simoncouche, Canada to study carbon cycling - S_140212_EF_MetaG (SPAdes) (version 2) | ecosystem: Environmental > Aquatic > Freshwater > Lake ...
TCTGCGCCAACTTGGGTAGCAGGCCCTACAGGTGGTTTTACTCTAGGAACACCAGTTGCTACAACATCAGGTACAAGCATTGACTTTACTGGTATTCCATCGGGAACGAAGCAAATCATTATTACATTTAAAGGGGTATCAACCAGCGGTATAGACCCCAAGTGGATTCAGATTGGAGATTCTGGCGGCATAGAAGACACAGGGTATTCTGCGACATCAGCAGGAATATCTGAGTCAGCCGAAATAATTGCAACCAGTAGCCTAGCCTCATTTAATATTAAGTCAGTGAATAGCTCAGACTTAATTAACGGCAGCGTGACTCTAACACTTGAAAACTCAAGCACTTATACATGGGTAGCATCCGGTGTTTTAGAAAATTCAACTTCTACAAGCCGTGTGTTCTTTGTCGCTGGAAGAAAAAGCCTTTCTGCCGTATTAGACAGGGTTCGGCTTACTACCCAAAATGGAACTGACACGTTTGATGCTGGCGAAGTCAACATTGCATACATCTAAGGAATAATCATGCACACTACAACAGTAAATATCACCACTGGCGAGATTGTTCAGGTTTCATACACGACTGAAGAACAAGCCGAATACGATTTAAAGAAAGCGGCATGGGATGCTGGTGCAGACACCCGCAAGGCAGCAGAAGTTAGATCAGAACGTAACGCTAAGTTAGTCTCAACTGATTGGACTCAGACTGTTGATGCACCTCAAGCCACTAAAGATAAATACGCCACTTATCGCCAAACTTTGCGGGATGTACCAGCACAAAGCGGTTTTCCAAACACTGTTGTTTGGCCTGATGCGCCATGATTGAAGAAGCTCAAACCAAAATAGACGTTCACGTTGCCGTTTGTAGTGAACGGTATGCGGCTATTGAGAAGTCTTTTACCGATGGCGATAAGCGCATGACAAGGATTGAATATTTGTTGTATGCGGTGATTGTGTGTGTCTTGTTTGGGCCAGGGGTTGCTGGCGAGCTTGTAAAAAAGATTTTGGGGCTGTAGATTGATCCGTTCACCGCTGCCCTTGCCGCTATTGCCGCTATCAAGCAGGCCGTATCTTTTTACAAGGATTGCAAAGCGGCTTCCAAAGATGTCACCAACATCACAATGGAAATTTCGAGTTACATCGGTAAATTTTTTGATGCTCACGAACAAGTCAAAACCGCCGCCGCTGAACAAAAGAAAAACCCGCCAAAGGGTAAGTCACTAAAATCCCAAGCGCTAGACAACATTTTTCAAGAGATGGAGCTGGAGCGTCAAGCGGTAGAGTTAAGGGAATTGTTAATTTACGGCGTTGATCCGGCGCTAGGTGCGGTGTGGTCAAGGTTTCAAGAAGAGTTTGAAAGGCTGCAAGAGGAGCAAGAAAAGGAAAGATTAGAACAAGAAGCAAAGGATAGGGTCGCATCATGGCAACGGCGAAAAATGCTAAACCGGCTTCAAGACAGGGCGTTAATAATAGGGGCGGTGATGATCGTTACCCTATACCTCCACCTTATGCTCCTAGCAATAAACCAAATGAAGATAGCGAAGTGGGGTTCTTGATTGCTTTTCTTAGCATGGTGGTAGTGTTTGGATTGTTGTTGCCTATCTTAGCAATGATGTATTTTGATATATTAGAAACTAAGCAAGAAACTAAGCGCCAGCAAGAAGTAATGCAGAGATTAATTAACAAAACAAAGGAAGAAGATGATTCCAATAGTCGCGTCACTCCTAAGTAGCCTAGCCCAAAACGGCCTAACCTTGCTTTCCAGTGCTATCCAAGCCAAGGGCAAGGAAGTTGTTGAAAACACTTTGGGCGTGAAAATCCCTGACAATCCGACCCCTGAAGATGTCAGCAAGCTACGCCAGCTTCAATTTGAACATGAAGAGCGCCTACTTGAGCTTGGTATTGAAAAAGCAAAAATGGAATTGGCTGAATTGCAATTATTTGCCGATGCCGCCAAGAATGAGGATAACAACGTTACCGACCGGTGGAAGTCCGACATGGGGTCAGACTCTTGGCTATCCAAAAACATACGCCCCATGAGCCTTGTGGCTATCTTCTTGGGCTATTTCTTGTTTGCCATGATGTCCGCATTTGGGTTAAACGCAAATGAAAGTTATGTGCAACTTCTTGGGCAATGGGGAATGCTGATTATGGGCGCTTACTTTGGTGGCAGAACAATTGAAAAATTAGCCGATATGAAAGGCAAAAAATGAAAGCAAAGCTAACTTTTCTTGTAACCCTAATGGTCAGCTTTACCTTGTGCATTGTTGTCGTTGGCATGGTGGGCGTTCTAATGGCTGGCTTATTTGATCCCCTTGTAGATAACGCAGAAATATTCAAGCTCATATCGCCAGCATTTCAAACTATTGTGGGCGGCTTTATTGGCTTGCTTGCTGGTGTGAAACTGTCTCATGGCGAAACAGATGGAGAAGAAAAATGAGCTTAAGCACCGAACAAGCGGCTTTTCTATTGGATGCTTGTAAGCTAATCCAATACGCCACCGATCAAGGCTTTGTAGTGACCGGCGGCGAACTAGCTCGGACTCCTGAACAACAGGCTTTGCACTTTAAGGCGGGGCGTTCTAAGACCATGAACAGCATTCACCTTAAGCGGTGCGCTATTGACCTTAATTTTTTTAGAGATGGCAAGATTATTTGGGATAAGTTGACTCTTGCGCCTCTTGGGGCTTATTGGGAAGCTCTTCATCCAAAGAATCGTTGGGGTGGAAACTTCTCCAATCTGATAGATTGTCCTCACTTTGAACGTGTGCCAAAACCATAACAAAAACAATTAGTGTTCCCGCGCCAATGACAGCTCCAATGAATAGGGCAAATACGGTTGCAATCATAGAAACTCCTTAGTTATTCTCTTGCTTATGTTGAAACAAACGGTGTTCAAGCCGTTCAATTCGTCTATCGTTAAATTTGATGGCAGCATCCGAATACTCGGCGGCGGTTTCTGCTTCTAGCTTTCTTAAATGGGCTTCTTGCAGCTCGGCGTAAATTACCTCGGAAATAGTCTTGGCTCTGAGAATATCCTTTATATATTGAATTGTTGTTTGTCTAAAACTCATTGCACTCCCCTTAATTGCCAGCCCATTAAGAAATAAATCCACCGTGTCTGAACGCTTGTATTGGTATATCGGTCTTTAACTTTGGTAAAGTCAGAGTAACCCCGAGCCACCATCATGGCCTCAAATACTTGCTGTGCTTTAGTCATGTTTTTCATCTATTGTGTAAAACCAATCATCCCCCGCTGACCATTTGCGTGTGCCATCCACCGACCACAAATGTTGCGCGGCTTGGAAATCGGGAAACTTGGTTTGTGCAGTCACAAGGCTTTGGTCATACCACAGGCAACGGTTGTTTGGTTGGCAAGCAAATTGACCATCTTCTAATTTAATCCAGTTAAAACTCTTATGCTCCTCGGCGGTCTCTGTAAAGCTAGTGTCTAAATCCATGCCATCGGCACAAAAGTCAACGGTAAACAGGTATGTGCCAAAGTGCCATTGTTTATCTTTACCAAGAAACTTGACCCCCAAGTTACGCAAGCCAATCTTTTCAACAATGGTAAACCGATACCCCATGCAGTCCCACAATTGCAAAATGTCTACTGGCAGGTCACTAGCGCCCTCTTTCCACACATAAGCGTGGATGGGTAGTTTGTCGTATAAAGCGCCGTAATCGGTTAGCAGCGATTCAATCCGAAACACTTGCCCTCTGAGGGCTTTAAGGCTGACCCACACGCAAGGCACAAGCTCGCCATGCCCTTTGGTGTGGTTGTACAAGAATTCAGCCTTTACAAAGCATTTAATAGGCGGCAAAGATGAAATAAGGTAACTCAAATTAACTCCCGTTGTACCGGCACAAATTGCCATTCTCTTTCTGCTCTACCTGAGTTGGATTTGGTAGTGCGCCCCGTAAGCTCCACACGCCCATCTTTCTCAAGCTCTTTCATACGCCTAGCCACCTGGTTGCCATCAAGCCCCACCAGCTCGGCTATGCCATCCTTGCCCATTGGCCCAAAGCGGCGCAGACACTCTACGATCTTTTCAAAGTGCTGCTTGGCAAGGTCAATGGATTGGTCTGCTGCGGCGTGGCTAGTAAAGGGGTCTAGCCCCCTTGCTCTAAAAAGGGATGTCATCTCTAGCCCCTGTATTTGTCTTTTCCTCCAAGTCATAGCAATTAGCCCATCCATTCCAACCACCCTCAACTAAAGGCGTGGAATCCATCTTAATCTTTAGGTTGTCGTTGTCGTCTAAAAACACAGAGCCAATATTTTGATAGCGTTTCTTTTCTTGACCATCTTTGGTTTTGTATGTGCCAGTAATGACAACGATGTTTTTGTATTTCTTCATGGCAAGCTTTCTAATTGTTGGATTTTTAGGTCTACATCACCCAAGAACTGGATGACTGAATTCTCAAGCATATTAACCATTTCGGGGTCATAGTTGATGCGCTTGATGAATAGCTGATGTTTCTCGGGCAACCGAGGATCAAATGAAACAAAATCGCACCAAGGGCGGTCGGCGCAAGCCATTTGCCACATCATTTGCGTAATGTATTTGGTTGGCACGGTTTTGGTTAACAGCGTTTCAATGTGCGTGGCGGTGTTCGGGCATTTAATCTCCACCATGCCCTCGGAAGCCAAGCCGTCCGGTGATGCACCCGACATGGTGATCCAAGGGTGGTTAACAAATCCCACCTCGGTGACTAAAATGTCCATCCTTGCCTCATAAGCGGCTCGGGCAAATGGCTCGGTATCCGTTCCCCAAGACATTGCTGCATTGCTGTAGGACTCGGCTGGCTTACCCGTTAACCTTTCGCAAACCAATTGAGCAAGGTAATTCTCACGGCTGGCGCTTGCCCCCGTCTTAGTCTTGGCAATGATGTCGGCTACCCTACTTGCGGTGACCTTGCCACATCTAGCGGCAAACCATTCCTCTGTACGCTGTTCCATTATTTGCCCTCCAATGTGGCTTTTTTAGCATCCTTTTTGGCAATAACTTTGGCTTGCCATGCCTGCTCGCCATTTGTTGCCTTATATGCCTGTTTATAGGCTTCTTGAAGCTCTTTAAGCGTAGTTACCTCATCCATTGCCGCCAACAGGTCGGCTATTTGGCTTTCATTGACCGTGGACTTAATCTCGGTGCGGCGACTAGCGGCTACACCGTCATCATCTTCAGGGGCAAGGCCGGTGGCGGCTAAAATTGAATACCTCCTTGCGTAGGTTAATGCCGAGCCAAAACCCATTGCATCCAGTTTGCTTGCTGGCAAATGGAGCATTCCGCATTCCATGACTTCACCCGATTCATGGATAAATACGGTTTCTAGCAAAACACCATCTTTGCATTCATAAGTGCGTTGCATAAGACCGATGCCATTGGCGTTCAAAGCCTCTATAACCGCCTCAATGCAATTAGCCAGGTCAGCATACTTGGATTTAAAGTGAGGGTTTACAGACGTTTTAAGCGCAGGGCCAAAGGCACGTTGAGCTTTGACAAAAGCGGCAGCAATGTTTTTCCCAATGGGTGTAAAAGTTTCCATGATTTTTCCTTAGTGAAATTTAGGGCCACAGGTCACATCTACGATAGTCTCTGCGGTAAAGCCGTTAATTTTGCGTTTGCCAAACACAGTAATGGCACGAAGCCCCGAGGTTTCGCATTGCTTAATAGCGTCAATGACCTCGCTACGACCCATTGATTGGATTTGTTTATCCATGATGAGCTGTTGTTCGGTTAATTTAGGTTCGCTGGCGCAACCAACTAGCGCCAAAAGTAAAAGGGCGTATTTCATGTAATTCCTTAAAAATTGTTATTAGCTAAACCGTTGATGACAGATGCAACACGTTTGTGGCTTGGCGGCTCATAGCCTGCATATTTTTTTACCTCTGCCTCAATCCATTTAAAATGAAGTTTGGGTAAATCGTAGGTAATATCTAAGCCATCTTTGAAGACAAAAATGTCAAAGTAGCCGTCCATTTCGTAATCTTCAGGCTCAGACCAAGACCATTTAACGGTGACTTCATCCCAAATCACATAGGTGATAAATTCACCTTCATCACCGTCATTTAGCATGATGCTCTCCAAACAAATAGGTCGAGAGCAACCACCACAAGGGCGGTGACCGATACAACGTATAAGGCGACTTGCGCCCAATCGGTAGGTTTTTTGTAAGTTTCTATTTCAAACATATTTACTCCTAAAAGACCCTGTGCGAAATTGCTGGGGCATGGGTGCATTGTTAAGCTAAATTAACAGTTATTTTATAGGTGTTTTCCCTAATGCTGCTTATTTGTTAATTAGGCTTTACAATCCCCTAATGACAAAACAAGAATTAGTGCATTTGGCAGGCTCACAGAGTGAGCTTGCTAGGATATTGAGGATTTCTAGGGCAGCGGTGTGTTTGTGGAAAAAAGTCCCCGAGCTACGCTTGCGCCAGCTTAGAGACTTGCGCCCCGAGTGGTTTGTGCTATGATTTTTTGAAACGTGGCTAGGGTAGCTCCCGAAAAGACGATTCTTCACCGTCCTGCCAATGTTTCTCATGTGAAGATGACCGATGAAGTAAGGTTTTTATGCACTATTACCAATTTAATATTGGCGACTATCAGAGTCACACAAATCATTTAGACCCTCTTGAAGATTTGGCTTACCGCCGAATGCTTGATTGGTGTTATCTCCACGAAAAACCCCTACCATTAGATGCCAACGAAATTGCAAGAATCATTCGTTTGCGTGATCATGCCGCCATTATTAGGGATGTGCTTACCGAGTTTTTTAGCCGATATGGTGAGGGTTGGGTTTGTGATCGAGTGCTTGAAGAAATCCAGCATTACAAGGCAAAAATTGAACAAGCGTCTAGGGCTGGTAAAGCATCCGCTGAACGTAGGTCTAACGAGCGTTTAACAAACGTTCAACCAACCAATAACCAAGAACCAATAACCAATAACCATATTAAAGAATCTAAAGATTCTTTGTCGGCAGGGTTGCCGACTTGCCCTCATCAGGACATTCTAAATCTTTACAAAAAGCATTTACCCCAATTAGCCCAGCCAAGGGTTTGGGATGGGGTCAGGCAAACCAACTTACGGCAAAGATGGTTACAAGCTGCCAAGCCGTCAATATTTAGCCCACAGGGGTACGCCTCGCAAACCGAGGGGTTAGCCTGGTGGGATTCTTTTTTTGCTTATATTGCCAACGATACCAAGCTGGCGCAGGGGTTTGAAACCAAGGATAGGACATGGCGACCTGATCTTGTGTGGATAGTGAATGCAACCAATTTTGCCAAGATAATTGATGGAAAGTACCAAAAATGACTTTTGCTAAACCTGAAACCAAAAAAGATGACAATTTTGATGCCATGCAACGCCTTATGTGCTCTGTGCATGGTTGCCCAAACCGTTGGTCGGTTCACATGGAGGGCGAAAAACCCAAGTGTTCTAAGCATCAATGGGAAAAACAAGACTACAAAGCGCCCGATTTAAAAGAAGTTTTTAAAAATTCAAGCCCTGTAAAGCATTGGCAAGATGATGGGGAGGTGTTTTGATGAACAAGATTGAATTTGGTGATTGCCGCCAAACTATGCGTAGCTGGAAAGAGCAGGGCATAAAGGCACAAACTTGCGTTACTAGCCCCCCTTATTTTGGTTTGCGTGACTATGGAACAGCAAAGTGGGAAGGTGGTGACGTTAATTGTGAACACTCCATATCTATGCCAACCAAATGGAATGATCCAAAGCGTGGAACTAACGTTTTAAGACCCGAAACAGGACATAGAGGTGGATCATTTAAATATTGCCACAAATGTGGGGCAACAAGGATTGATGAACAAATTGGTTTAGAAGAGACACCCGAAGAATACATTGCAGCAATGGTTGAAGTATTTAGATGTGTGCGTGATGTGCTGGAGGATGATGGGACGCTATGGCTGAACATTGGTGACAGTTATTGCAATAGCAATGGTTTTGCTAGAGCCAGCCCTGAATATCAGCGTGAAGGCAGAAACAATATGCCAGCTAATGATAGAAAGCTAGACAAACTGCATGAAACAGGATTAAAGACCAAAGACCTTATCGGCATCCCTTGGATGCTGGCGTTTGCACTAAGGGCTGATGGCTGGTATTTACGACAAGACATTATTTGGCATAAGCCAAACCCAATGCCTGAGTCGGTGCAGGACAGATGCACCAAAGCGCATGAATACATTTTTCTTTTGAGCAAAAAGCAGAAGTATTACTACGATGTTGAAGCCGTAAAAGAACCTGTTGAAAACATGGGTAAACCAAGAAAATTTAGAGATGGAGATGCCTCTGCAACATTAAGAAATGATGAGGGGCGAATGTACATTCCTAAAGAAGACAGGAACAAACGCAGCGTTTGGACAGTCAATACAAAACCTTACGCTAGCGCACACTTTGCAGTATTTCCAACGGAATTGATTGAGCCTTGCATTCTTGCTGGCGCACCAATTGGCGGCATAGTGCTTGATCCTTTTATGGGTAGCGGCACTACGGCACAAGTAGCGCAAGACCTTGGGCGGCAGTATCTTGGCTGTGAACTAAACCCCGAATACAAACCATTGCAAGATAAAAGAATCAGCCAAATGTCTTTGGTACTGGAGTAACAATGTCAGCACAAGAAATAGCATCCAGTTTGGATGAATCAAATGATTTAGGAATAGTTCGACAAGCAAAAGTTGAAGACATCATTTATGTTATTTCACTATCAAAAAAAGAAACTCACAGCTTGGGTTTTATTCCAAAAATGGCATACGAAGCGGCAATCACTGGAGTTAAGACAGGAGATAGGTGGAGCAATGTTTGTAATGACAAATTGTTTGTCATTGAGTGTAATGGTGATTTAGTTGGATTTTGTTTGGCTAGTTTTGGAATCCAAAACGCAATAAGCAAAAAAGGAAAGATTGCACAGATTTGTCTACAGACTGATGCAAGGAAATTTTTGCGTGGAAGATTGCTCCTAGACACTGTTGTTGATTATGGAAAAACACAAGGCACTTTTGCGTTTAGCGCAGGATGTGCTGACGATCTTGAATCTAATTTATTTTGGAAAGCAATGGGTTGGGTGTGTATTGCAACTAGATTTGGCATTTCTCACAAAAATACTTGGAAGCAAACAAGCAAAAGAGTAATTAATGTGTACAGATATGATCCAAGTGATTTTTTGATAATGGATTAAAAATGAATGACCGACAACAAGCAAATAAACTTTTGGACCGACACAAAGAAACCGGTGAACTTAGCTACGCTGACACCACAGCAGCGCTTAGAGTTACTGGAGACATTGAAGACGATGGAAGCTCGGGAGTGGGTGCAGAGATACCGCAAGAAAGCGAAAAACCTTGGGAAAATCCAAGCATCAACATGGTGGTCACGGGTTTACTTAGACATAGAAAAACGGCGTGGATCAGCCGCCGCCGTTGACCTTAGAAAGCGAATGAATGAGACACGCTAAAAGAGTGGATGCAAACCAAGACCAAATTGTGGTTGCTTTACGAGCCGCAGGCGCTTACGTTTGGATCATTAGCTTACCCGTTGACCTTTTGGTTGGCTACAAGGGTCACACGTTCTTGGTGGAGATTAAAACGGGCGCTAAAAAGCGTTTAACAAGCCTACAAGCCGACTTTTTTGAAAATTGGGGCGGTAGCACATTGGCAAGGATTGATAGCCCTGATGCGGCTCTACGCATGATTGGAGTATTAAAGTGAAACCCGAAGAAGCCGCACAACAAATTCGAGACAAAGCCGCCGCATATGGTGAGGCTAAAGCCCAAAGGGTTTACCTTGAGGAATTTCGCAAAAGCCAAAAAGCTTTGTTAATGCGTGATGCCCTAGAAATGGGCTTTGAGGCGGCAAACGCCCAAGAACGTGAAGCTTATGCCGACCCCATTTATGCTAAGTTGTTAAGGGGATTGGCGGCGGCAATTGAAAAAGAAGAAACGCTAAAGTGGGAGATTGAGGCGGCTAGGCTTGACATAGAGATTTGGCGCACCCGTGAGGCAACCAATCGTATGCAAGACAAAGCGCACCAATGAAATGCCCCGAATGTGGGACTTGGACAATCGTTAAAGAAACGAGAACTTCAACGGGAAACACACGGCGGCGGCGGTTAGAGTGCGCTAACGAACACAGATTTACCACACTGGAGACAATAATTGTTCCAAAAACACCAATACATAAGAAGCAAAAAGCTATTAAAACTAGTGGCGGGGCTTGATTGTCAAGCTTGCGGGTCGGGCAACATGGTGCAGGCAGCACACACCAATTGGGGCGGCGGTAAGGGTAAAGGGGTTAAAGCCGATGACAACTTGGTAGCGGCTTTGTGTCTTAAATGCCATTATGAGATTGACCAAGGCAAAGAGTTAAGCCGAGAAGAACGGCAAGAAAAGTGGCAAAAGGCGCATATGGCAACGGTAAAAAAACTTTACATACAAGGCAATTGGCCTGTTGACGTACCCATTCCTACGTTTACAATAGATGTGCAGTTGTCTCATTTGCAGGGGCATTGACCCCTGCTTTTTTTAGGGTAAACATGAAAAAAGACGTTGCCGATTTTATCTCCACGTTGTTCCATAGCGCCACCGTGACGCACTTTATGCACTTGAGCACCGATTCATATGCCGTGCATAAGGCTTTAGGTAAATACTACCCCGCCATTGTTGAACTAGCTGACAGTTATGCAGAGGCTTATTCGGGTTGTTACGAGAAGATCAAGGATTTTCCTGAGAACTTTCACAATGCCAAAGACCCTGTTAAATACCTAACAAGTATCAAAGATTACGTTTATAAAAACCGCAAGGCTTTGCCTGACGACACTGAGCTGCAAAATATTGTGGATGAAATAGCCGCATTGGTTGATAGCACAATTTATTTATTGTCATTTAAATGATTAGGATATTTGCTGGCTATGACCCTAGGGAAGCTGTTGGCTACCATGTGTTTTGCCAAAGCCTGATTGAGCGCACCAGCGAGCCGGTCGCCATAACGCCTTTGTACGGCTCACAGCGGGACGGCACAAACGCATTTACTTATCAGCGGTTTCTAGTTCCCTACTTTACAAACTTTACAGGTAGGGCAATATTCTTAGATGCTAGCGATATGCTGATGTTGGCAAACATAGACAATTTGAGTAAGCTATTTGACCCAACCAAGGCGGTGCAAGTTGTCAAGCATGAGTATCAGACCAAGCACCCAAGAAAATATATCGGTACACCGATGGAAGCGGCGAATCGGGACTATCCCCGAAAGAACTGGTCAAGTTTAATACTTTGGAATTGCGATCACCTAAGAAACAAGGTATTGACACCCGAATTTGTGGATGACCACACAGGCGCAGAGCTTCACCGATTCGGTTGGTTGCCTGATTCACTTATCGGTGACCTACCAAAAGAGTGGAATGTGCTAGTGGGCGAGCAAGAGAACAAGAACGCCAAGATAGCGCATTACACGTTAGGCATCCCTGAGTTTGATCACTACCAAAACTGTGACTTCAGCAAGCAATGGTTTAACACCAAAAGCCGTATGATGAATGGCCTGATTAAAATGAAAGAGGTGGTCGATGCCTGATTACCAAACAAAACCTGATTACAGCTTGTTAGCCCAAGCAATTAGCCGTAAGCCTGGCCTTGCGCCCTATGGCATGAGAAATTTAGAAACAGGGCAAGACATATCCCAAGGCACGGTAAAGGGCAAAGGATACTTTGGAGAAGTGCCAATGGATCAAGGCGGCGCTATGACCGAGTTCTCAAGCGCTTATGGACAAGACGGCAACCTAGTATCTAACCCATTGATAGTGCCAACGCTTACTAAACAAGAGCTTGATTGGCTAAAGGCGGGGCTAGACCCAACGCCACAAATAATTAAGAAAGCACAAGACTATGCCCAAAAACGCATGGGAGCAGGACAAAGCACATTTGCAACCCCGCAAGAGTTAAGATACCCTGTGCCAACAGAGTAACGTAATGCTTTATTATGAATAACGAAACTAAAGTAGTTAAAACTAGAAAGAAAGCGGGTGGTCGCATTGTAGGTACGCCTAATAAGGTCACAGCACAGGCTAGAGAGGCTATCGCAATGTTTGTGGACGGTAATGCCCACCGACTAGCACAGTGGCTTGATGAGGTCGCTATGGGCGTTCCCGAGCATGACATCAAACCCAACCCCGCCAAAGCCTTTGAGTTATTCCAAAGCGTGGTTGAGTACCATGTACCTAAGTTGGCTAGAACAGAGATCACCGGCAAGGATGAGGGGCCGGTAGAAATGGTGGTGACATGGGGCGGCGTGAAGTAATATTGCCCTATAGCCCAAGGGCGGCATTTATGCCATTCCATAACAGGACTGAGCGTTGGTCTTGTTTAGTAGCACACCGTAGGGCAGGAAAGACCGTAGCGGCAATTAACGACTTAATTAAGCGAGCTATTACCCAGGGCAACAGATCGGCTCAATATGCCTACATTGCACCATTCCGTAGTCAAGCCAAGCGGGTGGCATGGGATTACCTCAAGTATTACGCCGCACCGGTGACCAAAACCACAAACGAATCTGACCTATCTGTTGAGTTAATAAATGGCGCAAAGATTATGTTATTTGGATCGGACAATGCCGATGCCATGCGGGGATTGGGATTTAACGGCGTTTACCTTGATGAATACGGCGACTTTAAGCCTAGCGTTTGGGGTAACGTAATACGCCCTACATTGTCAGACCGGTTGGGTTGGGCGGTGTTTGGTGGTACGCCAAAGGGCAAAAACCAATTTCATGACATCTACAAGGTAAGCCAAGTAGTGCCGGATTGGTTTCTGTTAAGGCTACCTGCCTCGGTTTCTAAGCTATTGCCCGACTCGGAATTGCAAGCGGCGCAATCACAATTAAGCCAAGACCAATACGACCAAGAATATGAATGTAGCTTTGATGCGGCTATTCTTGGGGCGTTTTATGGTCAAGAGATGCGCCAAGCGCAAGATGAGGGCAGGATTCGTGAGCTACCCTTTGAGCCTGAGTCACCTGTTTACACCGCTTGGGACTTGGGTTATCGGGACGACACCGCTATTTGGTGGTATCAAGTTGTCAGGGGCGAAGTTAGGGTAATGGACTATTACGCCGTGTCAGGGGCAAGCATTGAGGAAATAGCCAATGCGGTTAACGCCAAAGGCTACCGATATACCCGCCATTACCTACCGCATGACGCAAGGGCTAAAACGCTTGCATCGGGGGGTAAGTCTATTGTTGAGCAATTGGCTGCACACCTTGGCGGCATGAGCAAGTTAGCCATCGTGCCTGAAATTGGCATCCAAGACGGCATCCAAGCCGTGCGGATGATTTTGCCAAACTGTTATTTTGACTCTAGATGCGATGAGGGATTGGAAGCGTTAAGGCAATATCAGCGGGAATATGATGAAGATAAGAAAACTTTTCGCCAAACTCCTCGCCATGACTGGTGCTCACACCCCGCAGATGCGTTTAGAATGCTTGCAGTAGCCTATAGACAAGAGGCAAAAGATCAAACACCGCCCAAGGGCAAGACCCTGCAAACCATCACACTTGATGAGCTGTGGGACTACGAGATACAACATAAAGAGGAGCGTATATGAGCCAGCCAGTAGCAGAAGTAGGTGCATATAAAAACATGACGGCATCAGGGGCAGTTACCACAGGCCCATGCCAATTGATTGGTTTCTACGTTAATAACACTACCGCAGGCACAATGGTGTTAACTGATGGAGGCTCGGGCGGCACGGTTGTTTCGGGCACGATTACGCCAGCAGCAGGGTTTCACCGATTCCCCGCAAACATTGGTACAAGCCTTTATTTCACTGAGGGTAATGTGCTTGATGTGACATTCTTCTTTGCCAGCGGTAACTGATCATGTACGATGAAACCGGCGCATATGAGGGCGAGGACGCTGGCCCTTATTGGCACGATCAAATTGAAACCGCAATCAAGATATTTGATAAGTGGGAAAAGCGTGGTCAAAAGGTTGTCAAGCGTTATCGGGATGAGCGTGATGCGATAGAGATGCCAAGGATGAAGTTCAACATCCTTTGGTCAAACATTCAAGTGCTTTACCCCGCCTTATATGGTCGCCAAGCCAAGCCCGAGGTTTCACGCCGCTACATGGATCAAGACCCTGTGGGTCGCCTTGCATCCACCATGCTTGAGCGTGTCATGGAATATGAAACCACCCAATTCGGTGACTTTGATGCGGCAATGAGTGGGGCGGTGCAAGACCGATTGTTGCCTGGTCGAGGCACGGCATGGATTCGCTATGAGCCTGTCATTGTCAATGATCGACCGAATGAAGATGACGTTTTAGATGAGACTGAAGAATCTCAGGTATATAACACCGTAGAAGACCCAACTGAGCGCATTGATGCGGCTCACAGCCCAATTGATTACGTCTACTGGGCTGACTTCTTGCATTCACCGGCTCGGACATGGGACGAAGTTTGGTGGGTAGCCCGTGCCGTATACATGACCAAAGAAGAGGGCGTAGAGCGCTTTGGGGACGTATTTAAAAACGTCAGCCTGACTAGCTCTAACACCGACATGGACGGTAAGAATCCCATGACCGCCAAGATGACCTATGACAAAAAGGCGATGGTCTATGAGATTTGGAATAAGCGCACGGCAAAGGTTTGTTGGATTGCCAAAGGTTATCCACAAGCATTAGATGAGAGGGATGACCCGTTAGAGCTTGAAGAATTCTTCCCATGCCCCAAGCCGTTGATGGCAACCACCACCACCGGCACAATGATCCCCGTCCCCGACTATTGCGAGTACGAAGATCAGGCACAAGAACTAGATAACTTAACGCAGCGCATTTACTTGCTGACTAAAGCCTGTAAAGCTGTGGGCGTGTTTAATGCCGAGTTTAAAGAGTTAGCTCGGATGTTTAGCGAGGGCGTAGATAACAAGCTATTCCCTGTGACCGCATGGGCGGCAATGTCGGAAAAAGGCGGTTTAAAAGGCGCTATCGACATGATGGACACCTCGCAGATCATTATTACCTTGCGCGAGTTGTATGCGGCAAGGGAGCAAGTTAAGCAGTCGATTTACGAAATCATGGGCATATCGGACATCTTGCGTGGATCGTCCAAAGCCCAAGAAACGCTTGGTGCTCAACAACTTAAAGCCAACTTTGGTAGCTTGAGGTTAAAGAGTAGCCAAGGCGATGTGGCTAAATTTGCTACCGACATTTTCAAGCTCAAGGCGCAAGTTATATGTAAGTTTTACCCGCCCGAGTTAATTGTTGAAATGTCGGGTGTAATGAACACGCCGGATGGTCAAGACCCGCAGATGTTGCAAGCGGCGTTGCAAATGTTGTCTAACAGCACCATACGCGACTTTCACATTGCGGTTGAGGCTGACAGTTTGGCTCAGATTGATGAGCAGGCAGAAAAGCAAGGCGCACAAGAGGCAATAGGAGCTATCGGTGCATTCTTGCGTGAGGCAATCCCTATGGTTACCCAAGCGCCCGACACGTTGCCTATGGTTTCCGAAATGCTATTGTTCTTGGTGCGCCGATACAGGGCAGGTCGTAGTTTAGAAAGCGCAGTAGAAAAGGCTATGAAAGCCTTGCAAGATAAAGCAGATGCGGCTAAACAACAACCGCCAAGCCCACCGCCTGAGATGATCCAAATGCAAGCAGATCAACAAGCTGAGCAGATGCGGATGCAGGCACAAGCGCAAACTGAACAGATGAAGATGCAAGCGCAGGCTCAAATTGAGCAAGGCAAAGCACAGCTTGAAATGCAAATGCAACAAGCCAAAACGCAAGCTGAAATGCAATTGGCGCAAATGAAAGCGGATTTTGAAACCGCTAAACAAAACAACGAACTTCAAATTAAAGCCCGAGAAATGGCTGGAAAGGAAGAATATGAACGATGGAAAGCAGAACTTGATGCAGCAACTAAGATCATGGTGGCAAGGATTGGTAGCAACCCTGGTGTCGATTTACCAGTTGTTGAAGCAGCGGCTGCACAAATAACCAACGAGCTAGGCGGCACAATTGTGCAAGCAATGGACAAAATAACCGCCTTGCATGACAACATGGCAAACCTACATGGCGAATCAATGCAAAACATTGGCGCTGCCATGCAAAGGCTTAACGCACCCAAGAAAGTTATCAGGGGTGCTGATGGCTTAGTAATTGGCGTGGAGATAGCATGAGCCTTGTTTTAGCTGATCGGGTTAGACAGACCACCACTTCCACAGGTACTGGAACGATCACGCTAGACGGCTCTGTTGATGGGTTTCAGTCATTTTCGGTAATTGGCAATAACAATACGACCTATTACACGATTTCAGGCGGTACGCAATGGGAAGTTGGGATTGGGACTTACTTTAGCGGTACGTTGGCTAGAACAACCATAATCTCTTCATCAACAGGCTCAATACTTAATCTTGCGGCAGGTGCAAAGGATGTGTTTGTCAGCTACCCTGCTGAAAAATCGGTTAATCAAGATGCCAATAACCGTGTTTTGATACCTTACACATCAGGCACAACCAATGTTGGCTCTTTAAATGTTGGTGACGCAACTTTACACACCGATTCAGGGGTAATAGCAGGATTTACGGCAAGTGAGCCTTTATACCTTTACACAAGCCTGCAAAACACAAGCGCCAGCAATACAAGTTATGCAAGCTATGCTGTTAATGACGGCGGTCATACGGCTTACAGCGAACTTGGAATAAATAACGCAAATTACAGTTACGCGGCTGCTGGGTATCCAAACAATGGATTTTCTTTACCTTTAGCAAGTTTTGTCGAATCGTATGGTGGCCCATTGGTTATGGGTAGTTGGGACAACCAAAAGATTAGTTTTATCATCAATGGCGCAATTAGCACAACAGACGCTGTAACCATTAACACCAATGGATCGGTAGCGTTTAATGGTCAAGTGGGTACTGCGGGACAGGTTTTGCAATCCAATGCTACATCTGCCCCGACTTGGGTTGATGCCGCCGCTAAATGGGGGGCGTAAGTGTTTGGTATATCAGCTTTTTGTCAAACGGCTTTTGCAAGCATTTCCGCCACCGCAGCGCCTATACCTGTTGAAATCCCTTTAGGTGGTCACTTTGGCTTTGACGAAAAGAAGCGTGATGAATTATGGGCTAAAGACCAAAAGCTAGAAGCACAGCGTAAGCTAAAACTGCAAGAGGCATTGTTTGGTTTACCGCCCGAGGTAAGGGAAGAGATCACTTCAGCACCCGCGCAAACAATAGAGGTTGCGGCTAGAAAACAAATTGATTATGATTCGTTAATGCAAAAGGTCAAAGACCTTGAAATGCGTGTTAAGCGAAAACGTGATGAAGAAGAAGTCGCAATGCTTTTGGAGTTAATGTGAAAAGAACTTGGGTTTATCCATCAGACGGCAGCGAAGCCTATGAGGTTACAAGGGGTGAGTACCGAGACGAAGCGATGGCCTCGGTAAGAGGTGACATTGCGCCTTTCATGTCGCCCGATGGTGTAATGATTGAGGGCAGAAAGCAATGGCGTGAGCACCTCAAGCGCACCGATACCATAGAGATGGGGCATTCGGACGTTAAGTATGCACAGCAAGAGTGGAACAAGAAGAAAGAAGCGCACCGAGACCGATTGCGTGGTCAACTGGCTACAGTGCAAGAGTTTGATCGACCAGGCGCACCGATTGCACCTGTTAAGATGTCTAACCTTAACGTAGAGATGGCAAACCGGCTACACAACCGCCCGATGCCCGAGCGTAAAGAAATGATTAAAATGACTTTGGAACAAATGAAAAGGATGAAGTGATGGAAAACGAAGTTGTCGCACCCGACACAGTAGAAACACCAGCACCCGAAACCCAAGCGGTAGAAGCGCCCCAAACGGCAGCAGAGCCGCAAAGCCGAGCCGATACCATTCGTGAGGCATTAACCAAAGCACCGACAAACCGTGGCAAACACGCCGCTACCCAGCCCCGAGAGGGGGGGAAGTTTGCTCCTAAGTTTCCAACCGACCAAACTCAAGCCCCCCAAATGGCTGAAAAGCCAAGGGCGGAAATGCCCAAAAGCCTACGCCTTGAGCTAAAAGAGCACTGGGAAAAAGCACCGGCAGAACTACAGCAAGCATTTGCCCAACGGGATGCCGATTACGAAAAGGGCATTAGCACCTACAAACAAAGGGATGCCGAGGCTCGGGCAATTACCGAGTTATTTCAACCCTATGAGTGGATGCTAAGAAACGAGAACGCTACTCCGTCAACGGCGATTGGCCCATTGCTCCAAACGGCGGCATTGCTAAGAACAGGCACACCGCAACAAAAGTCGCAAGCGGTAGCGCAAATGATTCAAAAGTTTCAAATCCCTTTGGATCAAGTGGCTGCTTACTTTGGCGGCGAAGCACCACCGCAACAAGATTCGCACTACAATCAATTGGCGCAACAAGTACAACAGCTAACGGCACACATCACGCAAAGCCAGTACGAAGCGCAGAAACAGAATGAAAACCGAGCACTCTCGGTAATCCAGCAGTTTGCAGGCGACCCCGCAAACGCACACTTTGAGGCAGTCCAAGATCGTATGTTGTCGCTTCTCCAAGCGCCACAGGTTCTAGGGGACATTAGTCATATGTCTGAACGCGAGAAATTGCAAGTGGCATATGACACCGCCGTAAGGCTTGATCCACAGTTGGCGCAAGGTTTATATGCTCAACAGCAACAAAACTATGCCACGCAAAATCAAGTTCAGAAAGCAAAACAAGCGGCTGTGCAAGTAAGGGGAGCGCCTGGCGCTGCCATCTCGGGTGCAGTCAATCAAACTGATCGCCGAGCCGTCATTGCCAATGCGCTGCGGCAGGTGAATTAAAAAGGAGTAAATCATGGCATACGCCAATAGTAATTACTCAGACGTTTTAGCAACCACCATTGAGTCACGCTCCGGCATCGTTGCCGATAACGTGACCAAAAACAATGCGTTGTTGACTCGCCTGCGTGAGAAAGGCCGTTACAAGCCTTTCACCGGTGGTTCGACCATTCTGCAAGAATTGTCATTCCAAGCAAACTCAACCGCTATGTACTACTCGGGCGCTGAAGTCTTAGACATTAGCCCTGCGGACGTTATCTCTGCGGCTCAGTTCCCTATCAAACAAGCAGCGGTGGCAGTTACCATTAATGGCTTGGAGATGCTCCAAAACAGCGGCGAAGAGCAGATCATTGATTTGTTTGACGCACGTTTGGACGTTGCCGAGGCATCAATTGAGAACTTGATCTCTACTGGTATTTATTCGGACGGTACAGCCAACAACGGCAAGCAGATCACTGGTCTGCAAGCTATGGTGGTTGCATCGCCCTCTACCGGTGTGGTCGGTGGTATTGACCGCGCTACATGGTCATTTTGGCGCAATCAGACTTTTGACTTCTCTACCGACTTGGGTGCATCCGCATCTAGCTCAAACATTCAGACCGGTTTTAACCGCCTGTATGCAAAGACAAGCCGTGGCTCTGATGTAGTCGATTTGATCTTGTTGGATAACAACTTGTGGGGCTTCTTTATGTCCTCACTGCAAAACATTCAACGTTTCCCTGGCTCGAGCAAAATGGCCGAATTAGGCTTTGTTGCTTCCAAGTACATGAATGCCGATGTAGTTCTTGACGGTGGTATCGGCGGTAATATTCCGACATCTACCGGTTATTTCTTGAACACGAAATACATTTTCTTCCGTCCTCACGCAAATCGTAACTTTGTTCCGATTGGTGATGAGCGTATGTCCACCAACCAAGATGCCATCGTGCGCTTGATCGGATGGGCTGGCAATATGACCGCCTCGGGACTCCAGTTCCAAGGCGTGATGACTGAATAAGGAGCAAATATCATGGCAGATTACGTCACAGACGGCAAAATCGGCATTGACTTGACGGCTACTTATGCGTCAACAAGTGCAGGCTCTACAACATTGTTCCCCGTTACCCCTGGTACTCGGGTGAACACCTCCAACAACGGCGTGTATATGTTTGTACGAGCCGAATCCACCATCAACGCATTTGATGCGGTGATTATGAGCACTTACGCAGATTCAGCGAGCACCACTCCTGTAACCCGTGCCGTGCCTGTAACCACCACAAACGCTAAAGATTTGGGTTTCAACATGGTTGGCTTTGCACAAACCGCTATTGCCTCTAGCTATTACGGCTGGGTTGGCTTAAACGGTACGCTTAGAGTTAACTTGCTGGTTTCTTGCCAGCCTAAAGTGCCTTTGTACACCACTTCCACCGCTGGTGCGTTAGATGACACAACCGTGTCGGCTGGCTTCATCCAAGGTATTGTGGCTAACACATCAGCTACTTCTGCATCAGCACCATTCTGTATGGTCAACAATGCAGGCTTGATCATGGTTGGCGCAGGCTAATCAGAAACGATGCCCCACTCAAAAGGTGGGGTGTCTTTTTAATGAGTTCTTTACCTTTAAAAATTACTGGTAAATGTGTCGCAGAAGATGACATCTTATTTGCCAACATGGATGCGGCGATTGCTAGAGGTTACCCACAGGTTACAGAAGCGCAGGCAGCTAAGACCGGTGCAATCTTGTTGGTGGCAAGCGCCCCAAGCGTTAAAGGTCAGTTAGAGCTTATTAAAAAGATGAAAGCGGCAGGGTCGCCTATTGTGGCGATCAAGGGCGCACATGATTGGTTAATTGAAAACGGCGTAACACCTGATTACGCTTTAGCCATTGACCCGCAAGAGCACAGGATAGCGTTTTATAAACCGCAGCCATCTGTGCATTACATGATTGCAAGCCAGTGCCATCCAGCAATGTTTGACAACCTTGATGGGTATCAAGTCACACTATGGCATCCATACGTTAAAAAGGGGCAAGACCGCCCTAAAAAGTCAATGTTGATAGGTGGGGGTACAACCTCGGGATTAAGGGCTATATCGTTGTTTTACGTCCTTGGATACCGCCAGTTTGAGTTGTTTGGCTTTGACTCATGCAATGACGGCGAGTTACTCAGAGTTAACGGCGATGGGCTAAAAGATGGCGATAAGTTAATTGAGGTCAAGATTGATCCTGATGGAGAAACCTTTGACTGCAATATGTCGATGGCTTTGCAGGCCGAGCACTTTCAAACTTATTACGATTATTTGCCTGATGCCACGTTTAATGGGCATGGGCGAGGGTTAATCCAAGCCATCATCAAGAAGCGTGAGCAAAACATGATGGAGCTTGGGGGCATCATTGATGGCAAAGGTGAGCTTAACGAGCGCACATCCTTTATTCATTGGGGTGACCATAATGCGGCAAGCTGGCGTTACCGAGCCAAAATTCCTGCGGGAGATTGGGCAAGCCAAAACGATTTAACCGCTGACACCTTGATATTTGCTAAACCGCAAGCTAATGAGCTAATGGTTATGGCAAGAGCCAAAGCCCGAGGTGCTTGGGTGGTAGTGGATTTTTGTGATGACCATTTTGATTGGATGCACTACCAAGAAGCATTGCGCCTTGCGGATGCGGTAACTTGCTCCACCATTGAAATGGCAAAAAGAATTAAAGAGTTAGGGCGGGATGCTACTGTCATTTCCGACCCTTATGAGTACCCTGAGATGCCGCCGCATTGCAATGGGGTTAATTTGCTGTGGTATGGGCATCATGTCAACCGTGAGAGCCTGCAACGCATATTGCCCGATTTAGAGGGTTATCCCTTGCGGGTAGTGTCAAACTTTGATGGGGCAATTCCTTGGTCTAAAGAAACCATGTTGGAAGAATTTGCCCGAGCCGATATAGTGGTGATCCCTGCCACTGCTCCTTACAAGAGCGCAAACAGGGCAATTGAGGCAATTCGGCAAGGGTGTTTTGTGGTTGCAGAGCCGCATCCAGCCTTGGAGGGTTTCCCGATTTACATCGGCAACATCAAAGAGGGCATCGAATGGACAAAACAGCAGAATATGAACGAACTTATATCCAAGGCGCAGAAGTTCGTGACGGCAGAATTCTCGCCTCAAACACTGATCGACAAGTGGAAGAAAGCTACGAAACGGCATACAACCTTGGATGCGGAAAAAAGAAATGGGACGGTTGGATAAACGTAGACTTGCATTCCGACATTTCGGACATTAAATGCGACCTAAGAAAACTTGAAATTGCTAGTGATTCTGCTGATGCGGTGGCGGCAATTCACGTTTTAGAGCATTTTTATGAGTGGGAAGTTTATGACCTGCTAACCGAGTGGAAACGGGTGCTAAAGCCAGGCGGCAAAATGATCTTAGAGCTACCTTGTATGGATAAGGTGTTTGCCTATGTCCACAATTGCGTGATTAAAAAAGAGCCATTACAGCCGTTTATGACCCTAAATGCCTTGTACGGTGACCCTAAACATAAAGCCGAGGCAATGTGCCACCATTGGGGTTGGTTTCAGCGCCCATTGCAAGATATGTTGGAAACCGTTGGTATGCAAAACATTACGTTTTGTGAGCCTCGCTACCATTTCCCATTTCGTGACATGAGGGTGGAATGCTTAAAGGGGTCTTAACTAATGCCGAGCGCCATGAGCAGATGGCAAAGTCAATGCACTTGCCCATGCTCAAGAAAAAAGGCAAATTTAACAACCGGCGCATGACCATTGCTTGTTACGGCCCAAGCCTTGCAGACACTTGGCGGCAGCTTAAGCGCCCAATAATGACGGTCTCAGGGGCGCATGATTACTTGGTAGAAAGGGGAGTTATCCCCGACTTCCACGTTGATTGCGACCCAAGACCGCACAAAGCGCAAATGTTAAGCAAGCCGCAAAAGGAAACTAAATACCTGATGGCCTCGGTCTGCCATCCAAACTTTTGGGAAATTCTTAAAGGTAAAAATGTTAAGGTATGGCATTTGATAAATGGCGATGATTTAGAAACGGTGGCATGGGTTGCTCAGCACCACAAAGAGGGAATGGAAAGCCTGATTGGTGGCGGTTCTAGTGTAGGCATGAGGGCAATGAATGTTTCGGCGGCTTTAGGGTTTCGCCGGTTTGACATTCATGGCATGGATTGTTCATTCACAAATAACCGCCACGCAGGTGCTCATACTGGCAAAGATCAAGTTAAAATCATGGTCAATGTTGGTTTGAGAACTTTCCAAACAACACAGCAGATGCTTCAGGCGGCAATTGAAATGGAAAATTTCATTGAAACGCAGGATGCGGAAGTGGTGTTTTACGGTGATGGACTTATGCAGGAAACTGCTTTCAAACTCAAGGAATTAGCATGAAAAACGAAACAGCGGGTTGGACAGATGAGTCATTTATGGAGAGCAATCGCGGCAAGATGGCGGTGTTTTTCCATGCGGTTCAAGTACAAAACAACTTTTTGACGGCTCAAGAAAAGCGCCCAATTTTTCAAGAACGTATCTTTTTGAAGAAATTAGTGCCTGGCGATAACACTTTGACTATTGATCGCCCCATGCGTGAGCAAGACATAGAAGATTACCCAGTTGAATGGGCAAGGTTTGAGCAAAAGAAAGAAGCTACGGTAGCAGGCACACCAATTGAGGTTTGGAACGCAATTTCTGAAACCCAAAAAGCTGAGTTCAAAGCGCTTAACATTTTTACCATTGATCAATTTGCACAGCTTGCAGACATTGCTGGCAACAAAATCATGGGCTTTAACGACTTGCGCGAAAAGGCGCGAGCATTTATTGCAGCATCTCAAGACTCGCAGATGTTTGACAAAATACGAGCCGAAACAGATAAAAAACTGCAAGCCCAAGATGTTGAAATGGCTGAACTCCGTGCGATGATTGCAGAGTTGACGGCTAAAAAATCCGGACGACCTAAAAAAGAATTGGTGGAGTAAATGGCGAACTACACATTACTGCAATTGGTAGATCAAGTTTCAGGCGAGTTAGGCTTGACTCAGCCAGCTTCAGTAATTGGGTCAACCAACAACCAAACCATACAATTATTGGCTTTGGCGCAGCGACTAGGCAAGGACTTGGTGCGCGACTATGAGTGGCAAAAGCTAGTCCAAGCCTACATTTGGCAAACTGAAACGGCGGTAAGCACAACCGGCACAATCACAGCGGGTTCTCGGGTCATTACGGCTATTCCTAGCACGGCGGCTTTACAGGTTGGCAACGTCATAACTGGCACTGGGCAAGCGCCTTATGCTGAGATTTTGACGATTGACAGCGCCACTCAGGTTACGCTAAATACGCCTGTTGCCACCTCAACTGCTGCGGTTTCAATGACGTTTGCCAAACAGGATTACCCATTGCCTGATGGCTATGACCGCATGATTTCCGACACCAACTGGGACAGGACTGACCATTGGCGTAACCTTGGCACAAAGTCATCTCAAGATTGGCAATTCTTGCAAGGCGGCATTATTTCAATTGGCCCAAGGGAGCGCTACCGCATATACAACGGCAAGTTTAGGATTTTCCAAGCGCTGACCACTGTCTACAACTTTTCGTTTGAATACGTTTCAAACTATTGGGTATGTGCAACCGGCTCAAGCGTTGGGTCTAAACCAGCATATACAGCGGATTCAGACACATCGATTTTTCCTGATGATTTGATGATGGCTGGCTTGCGGTTTTATTTCCTTAAAGCCAAAAAGCTAGATTACGGCGCAGAACTAGCAGAATTTAATCGTGCATTGAGCTATTGCAAGGCTGGTGACGTACCTGTATCGGCTATGAGTTTAGCGCCTGTGGGCATGAATCAGCTTGTCGGGCCGTGGAGTGTGCAAGATGGAAATTGGCCTAGTGTTTAAGGAGATGACATGAAATTAGATGGACTTTATGCAAATATTCAAGCAAAGAGGGCAAGAATAGCGGCGGGGTCGGGCGAAAAGATGCGTAAGCCTGGCACTGAGGGAGCGCCCACAGCTAAAGATTTTAAACAAGCTGCAAAGACCGCCAAGCCTGAGAAAAAGAAATGACGGCGGCATGGACTCGCAAAGAGGGTAAGAATCCCGAGGGCGGTTTAAACGCCAAGGGCAGAGCCTCGGCAAAGGCAGAGGGCATGGATTTAAAGCCGCCTGTAAAGTCAGGGGACAACCCTCGCAGGGCATCATTCCTTGCTCGAATGGGCAATATGCCTGGCCCTATGGAAAAGAACGGTGAGCCGACTAGACTTGCTTTGTCGTTAAAAGCGTGGGGAGCTAATTCTAAGCAAGAGGCTAAGGATAAATCCAAAGCCATATCCCGCCGGAATAAAGCCTAATGTTAAATTCAATTGCACGGGGGGCGGGTTTAAGAACTCAAAGCTCAACGACCATTACAATCCCTGCGCCTATTGGCGGGTGGAATGCAAGGGATTCCCTTGGCGCTATGGCTATTGAGGATGCGGTAACACTGACAAATTGGTGGCCTGGCACTAACTCTGTGGTTTTGCGTTATGGCTACACCAAATTTGCAACGGGCATCACGGGTCAAGTTGAATCGGTAATTGCGTATTCGGGCGTTACGGCAAACAAACTTTTTGCGGCGGCAACAACTAAAATTTACAACATCACGGCTGGCGGTGCAGTAGGTGCTGCCGATGTGTCAAGCCTTACCAACGCCCGTTGGCAATACATCAATATGCGGACTTCATCTTCATATTTGATGATGGTAAATGGTGCGGACAAGCTACGGTTTTATGATGGCTCGGCATGGGCAAAAGATGGTGATGGCGCTGGTTATGACATCACAGGCGTAGATACGGCAACGTGCTCAAACATTACTTTGTTTAAAAACAGAGTTTGGCTAATCCAAGATGGCACATTAAAATCTTGGTATTTGCCAATTAATAGCATTGCTGGCGCGGCAGTAGCGTTAGATATGTCAAGCCTTGCTCAAATGGGCGGTTTCCTTGTGGCGGCAATGACATGGACGCTAGACGCTGGTTATGGCATGGATGACTATTTAGTGTTTATTACCTCAAATGGTGAAACACTAGTATGGCGGCTAACTGACCCAACAACCCCAACAGGCATTTCATTAATTGGCATTTATCAACTAGGCGCTCCTATTGGTAAGCGCTGCTGGGTCAAGTACGGCGGTGACTTGCTTATCATTACGCAAGATGGCGTAGTACCTATGAGTGGTGCATTGCAAAGCTCACGGCTTGACCCTAGAGTGTCTATTACAAACAAAATTCAATATGCAATGAGTCAAGCAATATCGACTTATTCAACCAATTTTGGCTGGGATTTGCTGTATTTTCCAAAAGAAAACCAGCTAATTTTGAATGTACCCATTGAGCAAGGCAGTCAGCAGCAACAGTATGTAATGAACAACATCACAAAATCGTGGTGTAACTTTACAGGTTGGAACGCTAATTGTTGGGCGCTTTACCAAGATGATCCTTATTTTGGTGGAGATGGCTTTGTGGGTTTGGCGTGGAACGGCACTGTTGATGACACATCAGACATAACAAGTTTTGGGCTGCAATCCTTTCAAACGTATGGGCAAGCCAATCAAAAACAGTGTCAGATGATTCGCTACCATTTGTTTACAGACGGCTTTCCATCGGTTTATGGCAATGTTAATGTAGACTACAATTTGGCTGACAGCAGCGCTTCCTTAAATTTTGCTCCAGTTAATTATGGTAATTGGGACAGTGCGCTTTGGGATGTTGCTTATTGGGGTGACAATTTAGTGGCTAGCGCGGATTGGCAAGGGGTCACTGAAATTGGTTATTCGTTTGCGCCAATTCTAAAAACGTCTAGCCAAGGCACACAAATTCAGTGGGTGGCGGCTGATTTAGTGTTTACTGGTGGCGGTACTTTATGATTGTTGCATATGAAAAATATGCAGATTGCGTTGCTGAAGCGGCGGTTTTAAATGCTCATCATTGGTTAGAATTGTATGGAAAAACTAAGTATCGATTTGACCACGGTGGATTAGTTGATTTAGAAGCTATCAATGGTTTTGTTTACTACACATTGCGCGAAGATGGCGAATTGTGTGGTCATGTTGGTTTTATGTTAATCAAAGCGCCATACTTAGGACAATTAATTGCCTTAGATGCGTTTTATTACATTAAACCGGAATATCGCGGGACGTTGGAAATTTGCAAGCTGCTTAAATTTGCTGGAAAGCATTTAATGGAAAATAAAATTGGGACGGTTGTAATAAGTCATAAAACTGGTGCGAATTTGTCTCCAATTTTGATAAGAGCTGGCTATCAAGAATCGGGAACTACATTCTTTTTTAAGGAATCAAAATGAGCTTTTTATGTGAAGATGCGCCAGCCGCACCAGTTGCGCCTGATCCGACAGCAACCGCCGATGCACAATCTGCCGCTAACATAAAGGCGGCTTTTACAACAGCCAAGATTAACAACCCAAACATTACTAACCCATATGGAAAATCAACAACGCAATATGGGTTAAACGCTTTTTATGCCGCGAATCCTAATGCGGCGGCAGAGTTTGCAAGTAACAATCAAGGTATGTCGGCTGAAGATTATGCAAAAGCGTACACTGCTTTTCGACCAGGCATGACAAACCCATATGACGAATACACGCCATATGTTACGCAATCGCTTAACCCCATTTCGGCAAATATTTTTGATGCTCAACAAAAAACAAAAATGCAATTTGCGGATTTGGCAAACTTGGGTACAAGTAATGTAGCCAAAACACTAAGTTCCCCTTTTTCTTTTACCGGCGATCAAAAATACTCGCAAGTTGTTGGCGCTAATGGGTTAACACCCAACATCGCACGAGATTTGATGCAAAGGTCTATGACCGGTGGTGGTGCGCCTACTGCCGAATTCAATAAATATGGTGGGTACGACGCGGTCAAAGCCGTGTACGAAAGAAGCGGCGGCGATTATTCCGGTGAGGGAAAAGGATACCCAGGGCAAGACGCAAACACAACCATTGCCAATGCGGGTGGGATTTCGCAAGGGCCGAATGCCGCAAACTTTATGGCGGGAACTGGCCCAAATGCAAGTGACTTTATGGCGGCGGGTGGGCCTAATGCGGCTAATTTTATGGCGGCGGGTGGGCCAAGCGCTGCTAACTTTATGGCAGACAGTGGGCTTGACCTTTCCAATGTGGCGGCTATGCCTATAAATGCTGGCACAACGGGACAACAAGCAATCATGGCTCGGTTAGAGCCGCAAATTGCAAGAAATCGTGTAAGCACGGAAACGCAATTAATTAATCAAGGGTTACGACCAGGCTCAGAGGCCTACAACAACGCAATTACTTTGTTAGCGCAACAAGAGAACGATCAACGCACCCAAGCGGTTTTACAAGGTCTTGGTTTAGACATGAGCGCAAATGCCCAAGGCTATGGTCAAGCGCTTACAACGGGGCAATTTGGAAACACCGCACAAGCACAAAACTTTGGGCAAGGTAATATCCAGCAACAACTTTACAATCAAGCTCAAGGGCAAAACTTTGGGCAGGGTAACATCCAACAACAGTTGTTTAATCAAGCTCAAGGTCAAAATTTTGGTCAGGGTACTACCGCACAAAATACGGCAAACCAAGCGGCTGGTCAAAACTACACGCAAAATTACAATACTACGGCGTTTAACAATGCCGCCCAACAACAGCAATTTAATCAAAACCAAGCAAGAGCTGCATTTGAAAATCAAGCGCGGCAACAAGCATTAGCAGAGGCTATTCAGCAACGCCAAATGCCATTAAACGAAATTTCGGCATTGATGACAGGTTCACAAATACAAAACCCAGTATTTCAACCCTTTACCGGCGCAAACGTAGGCGCTGCACCAATTGCTCAAACCATGCAAAACGCCTATATGGGTGCTCAAAACGCATACAATCAACAAATTGCAAGTGACAATGCGTCTATGGGTGGATTGTTTAGTTTAGCCGGATCAGCGTTTGGTGCGCCTACTGGTACGTTTGATTTTCTTAAATTTTGATTACGGGAGGTTAAATGCCTGATATTAATTTAGCTCCTACCAACTACGAGTTGGATGCAATCCAAAAGCGGCGCAAAATGGCTGAATCCTTAATTCAACAAGCTCTACAGCCAATAGAAATGCCGCAAGTTGCCGGTGCTCGCATTAGTCCAATTCAAGGGTTAGCCAAGCTTTTGCAAGGTTACATTGGTGGTAAGAATTTAGAAAAAGCAGGCGCAGAAGAAAAACAATACCAATCGGATTATTTATCCGACCTTGGTTTTCTTATGCGTAACGCTGGCAAGACTACGCCTGCAACTGAGGCTATTCCCGAGCAAGGGGGCAACCCCGCAGTCCCCGCCATGCCAGCGTCACCATTGTTGTCGCCCGATTTGTTAAGTGGCACTAACGCTAACAATTACTTAAAGACAAGCCAAGGCAAGATGGCTTTGGCGCAGCTTTTGATGCAACAACAAGCCCAAAAGCAAGCAAGGGCGCAAAAACTAGAAGACGCAGATTTGGAAGTGCGTACCGTTGCGCCAGGCACGGCTTTGGTGCAAGGTGGCAAGCAAATTTATTCAAATCCCGCAGAGCCAAAATTGCGTGAAGTAAAAACAAATAATCCATTAACTGGGATGCCTGAAACTAGGTACTACCCCGAAAATGTATTGGTGGCTATGGGCGGCATTCCCGATCAATACAAAGGCTTTGCGGCTGAGCTAATTACTGCCAAGAATTTACCGGCAAACATTAAAAATGATCCGCAATTGCTTAATTTGGTTGGTTCGCAATTGAACAAAACCGCCGGTTTAGTTACCGAAGAAGATGTAGCCCAATATATGTTGAAAGTGGCAGAGACTAGAGCCAAACTTGGCTATGAGGGAATTCCCTTTGCCGAGCCTAAACCATTGACGGCAGCGTCCAATCCTTTGATTAAACAAACATTGCCCAAAGGTGTTCCATTGGACGCAGTTCCAACGGGTAAATTTACACCCGAGGGTAAGCCCGTTTACAAATCGCCCAACGGCAAAACTTATGTGGAGGATTGACAAATGGGTGAATACATAGGTCAATTAGTAGATGCGCCCGTTGCAAAGCCTAAGGTACAAATTAATCCTGCTTTAGTGACCGCAATTACGCCATCTGCCGCCCCACCAATTCAATCGGCTCAACCTATTGTTGGAATGTCGCCTAAAGATCAAGCGGCTTTTAATTTATCTCAAAAAAATCGGGTGGCAGCAGAAGCTTTAGAAATAGAAAAAGAAAAACGTAAAGAAGAGAATCCACAAGGGTCATTAACGGAGGGTGAGCGTAAGGCTAGTACCTTATTAACAAGAATGCAATCTTCCACAAAACAATTGCAAGACGTTTTAGCAAAATATCCTGATGCCGCAAAACCTGAATATTTGTCAAGTTTTGTGCAAGGAATTAGTGAGCCTGCTGCTAATTTAATAAGGTCAACACCTCGCCAGCAAATAGAAACGGCGCAAAAAGATATTGTGGATGCGGCTTTAACCGCCTCTACTGGCGCTTCTTATACTGCACAACAATTTAAAGAATTTAAAGAATTTCTTTTTCCACAAATTGGGGATGATTTACCAACCATAAAAGACAAGCAAAAACGGTTAGAGACTGCTATTGAGTCAGTAAGATTGCAGGCTGGTCGAGCCGCCAAACTTGTACCTGAAGCAAAAACGGGCAACAAACCGCCAACAGGCGCACCGCCTGATGCCAAACAAGCGCCCGATGGCAAATGGTATTCGCCTGATCCTGCTAGACCTGGCAAATATATACAATATTAAAAGGATTGAAATGGCTGGCACACCTGTTGATTTTGACCCATTTGCATCTCAACCCAAGGCGGTTGATTTTGATCCTTTTGCACCTAAAAAGCGGTCATGGATGGATGTTGCTGGTGAATCGTTTTCTAGTATTCCCAAAAGCGCTGCTGCATTAGCGACTGGTGCTTTTGAGGCAATTACAGACCCTCTTCAGACTGCAAGAGGCATGGGACAAATGGTAGTTGGCGGCGCACAAAAATTGATGGGTGATCCATATTTTGAAAGCGATAGCGCAAAAGCTGTGCGTATGCAAGGCATAAAAGCATTAAGCGCCGGAGGGGATTATTTAAAAAATCGATTTGGTAGTGAAGAAGCAATTAAAAACACATTAGCTACCGATCCTGTGGGCGCTGCGGCTGATTTATCTTTGTTGTTTACTGGTGGCGGTTCTTTAGCGGCAAGAACGCCTATGTTGACAAGAGCTGCGCCTGTATTAAGAAAAGCGGCAAGCATAACTGACCCAATAAATTTAGCGGGTAAAGCCGCTGGAAAAACTTATGATTTGGCAGGAACTTTGGTTAAATCAGGTCTTGGAATGAAGACGGGTGTTGGAACAGAGGCAATTGAGCAAGCAACGCAAGCAGGTCGCCAAGGAAACACATCATTTCTTGAAAATATGCGTGGTGATGTACCTATGACCAATGTGCTTGATGATGCACAAGCCAACCTTGCTCAGATGAATTTGAATAAGCAAAAAGACTATCGTTCCGGCATGGTTAACATTAAAAACGATAAATCCATACTTGACTTTAAAGGCATTGATCAATCTTTACAAAACGCAGAAAGCATGGTGTCTTTTAAAGGCAAGATTAAAGATCAAACAGCAGCATCTGTTGTTGAAAAAATGCGAGCCAAGATTGATGATTGGAAAAACTCTGATCCTGCCGAATACCATACACCTGAGGGTCTTGACAATCTAAAACAAAGCCTTTGGGAAGATTTTGGCAAATTAGGCAGAGAAGAAAAAACAGCTTATTCTGCGGGCAAACAAATTTACGATTCGGTCAAAAACGAAATTGGCAAACAAGCGCCTACTTACGCAAAGGTAATGAAAGAATACACCGATGCAAGTGAGTTGACTAAGGAAATTGAACGAGCTTTGTCGCTTGGACAAAACGCATCGGCTGACACGGCAATGCGTAAACTTCAATCTTTGATGCGTAACAACGTAAATACAAACTACGGTCAAAGACTTAACCTTGCCCAACAGTTAGAAAGCGCTGGCGGCAGGGATTTAATGCCTGCATTAGCTGGTCAAGCGCTAAGCAGTAAATTGCCAAGAGGTTTGCAAAGCGCCGCTAATATTCCATCTGCTTATATGGCGTATGGGGTTGGTGGGCCAGCATTGGCGACACTTGATCTGTTGGCTTCTTCACCTAGATTGGCAGGCGAGGCATCATATAAGTATGGTCAGCTTGCAAATGCCTTAACACAAGGTGGTCAAGCAGTTTCTAAAGCCATACCTATGACAGCAAAACAAGCTAGATTAGCGGCTCTTTTAGGGTCACAATCTAATCCATACGCAATTGGAGAACAGCAATGAGTTACAACGGTTCAGGCACATTTAACATTAACACCGCTGGGCAACCAGTTGTTGCTGGCACAGTCATCAGTGCCGCTAGTTTTAACGCACTGACGGCAGACTTAGCAACGGGTCTGTCCACAGCCATTACCAAGGATGGTCAGACTGCTACAACGGCTCGCATACTCTTTGCCCAAGGACTTAATTCCACGCTGGTAACAGACGCTTCTAGTGTGTCTACAGGCTCAATTTTTACTGCGGGTGGCGTAGGCATTGCCAAAAAACTTTATGTAGGCACAGACGCAAACATTGCGGGAAATGCGTTAATTACTGGTACTTTGGGGGTTACCGGTGTGGCTACCTTTAGCGCTACGCCTATTTATTCAAGTTTAACGGCTTCAAGTGCTGTAGCAACTGATGCCTCTAAAGCGTTAGTAAGTGTGGCAAATACCGGCACAGGCTCAAACGTATTAGCGACAACCCCAACATTAGTCACTCCAATTTTAGGCACTCCAACATCTGTAACATTAACTAACGGAACTGGTTTACCAATTTCCACAGGCGTGTCAGGGCTTGGAACAGGTGTAGCTACTTTTTTAGCTACGCCATCATCCGCTAATCTTGTTGCCGCTGTTACAGATGAAACTGGAACTGGTAGTTTGGTATTTGCCACAAGTCCTACATTAGTAACTCCTATACTTGGCACTCCAACAAGTGCAACATTAACAAACGCAACTGGCTTGCCTTTATCCACAGGTGTAACTGGTACGTTGCCAATTGCTAATGGTGGAACTAACTCAACGGCAACAGCTACGGCTGGTGGCGTTGGTTATGGTACGGGTACAGCCCATGCTTACACAGCGGCGGGGACAACAGGTCAATTTTTACAAAGCAATGGAGCTTCTGCGCCAACTTGGGTAGCAGGCCCTACAGGTGGTTTTACTCTAGGAACACCAGTTGCTACAACATCAGGTACAAGCATTGACTTTACTGGTATTCCATCAGGAACGAAGCAAATCATTATTACATTTAAAGGGGTATCAACCAGCGGCACAGACCCCAAGTGGATTCAGATTGGAGATTCTGGCGGCATAGAAGACTCAGGGTATTCTGCGACATCGGCAGGAATATCTGAGTCAGCCGAAATAATTGCAACCAGTAGCCTAGCCTCATTTAATATTAAGTCAGTGAATAGCTCAGACTTAATTAACGGCAGCGTGACTCTAACACTTGAAAACTCAAGCACTTATACATGGGTAGCATCCGGTGTTTTAGAAAATTCAACTTCTACAAGCCGTGTGTTCTTTGTCGCTGGAAGAAAAAGCCTTTCTGCCGTATTAGACAGGGTTCGGCTTACTACCCAAAATGGAACTGACACGTTTGATGCTGGCGAAGTCAACATTGCATACATATAAG
>Ga0209500_10000504_pt1 | contig 33578 bp, 41 predicted proteins | sample S_140212_EF_Meta_FD_187323 | JGI IMG/M metagenome (GOLD analysis project Ga0209500, IMG submission 187323) | Freshwater microbial communities from Lake Simoncouche, Canada to study carbon cycling - S_140212_EF_MetaG (SPAdes) (version 2) | ecosystem: Environmental > Aquatic > Freshwater > Lake ...
TGCTGCTATGGGTATTGCAGTTTCATCTTTTAACTTGAACGGTCTAAATTTTAATGAATCAATTCTTGACCATCAAGGTCGTCCAATTCCTACTTGGGCAGATATGCTCAACAGGGCAAATTTGGGAATTGAAGTGCAACACGAAAGGAACGCACATAATTTTCCATTAGATTTGGCAGCCGCAGAAACCACAAAAGTGGCTTTAACAGCACCATCAATTGGTTGATTTGATATTCAATTTGTGATATAATATTGAGACCCTTCGGGGTCTTTTTTATTATAAATAGTTGAGTGGTTGTATAAGTAAAATGAAACATAATCACCATCTTATTCCAAGACATCTTGGGGGAACTGATGATAAAACCAATATTATAGAAGATATAAGTGTAACCAGACACGCAATGTTTCATTATGCAAATTGGTTACTCCATAAAAGTGACGGTGATTACATTGCTTACAGAGCACTTGCTGGAACTATTGGTAAAGAAGAACTTGTAAAGGAATTAATGTTATTTGGTTCAAAAAGAGGTGGAAAATCTGCTAAAGAAAGTGGGCAATTAAAAGAAGCAGCACTTAAACAACCAAAGGATGTGCGGGTTAAAATTGGAAATAAATTAAGTCAATGGAATAAAATTAATAAGAATAAAAATAAAAGAAACGGCAGAGAAGAAACTTTTGAATTAAGGAATATTAAAAAAATATTTCATATATATGAAAAAATAACTGAAAGAACCATAGGAAATCTTATTGGTAGTATTGAGATAGAATCTGGATTAGATTTTTCAGATATTGTAAAAATAATCAAAGAAAAATATAATAGAGATGCAAGTTGTTCTCATTTGGTAAGTTTATGTTTAGGTAAAAGAATGTTGCATAATGGTATAACCTGTTCTTTTTTGATAGAAAAATGCTCACCATCCTCATAATCTTCCAACTCTTCGGAGTGTTCATCTTTCTAATGTCCCTACTATGATATCCTCCACCACTCCATATAAACTTGTAGAGATTATCAGAGATACATGGCCCAACCTTTACAGACCGATGAAAAAGGAGTATAATACTGAAAGAACTCAAGAACAAAATGATAGAAAGGATTAACGAACTCATCGCAGAACTTGGATGGGAACCAACAGATGAGATTGTAGTTCAGGTTGGTGGTGTTGCTGCCACTGGAACTCAAACTGTATCAACATCAAATCCAAAGTGGTCTAAACCTTATGGTAGTGTAACCTATCAGAAAGATGCATTTATCGTCATCAAGAATGAAACTCGTAGTCCTGTAATTCCTTCGCAATCTAATTAAAAATGATAGTTTGGAAACATCATGATAAACTATCAGATGAACTGATACTTATAATTAAAGATATAGTAAAAGAACATTTTCAAAAAAATAATATTGATAAAATTTATACAACATATTTTAATAAAGATTTTAGTCAAGAATATAATGTATTAATTGATTATTATTCAATAATTCAAGAAAAAATAATGAAAAATCTTGGTCTTTTTCATAGGGCTAAGTATTATTGGCATTTTTGGATTCAAATGTATAATAAACAAACAGATGGTCATGGAGATCATGATCATTTTGATGGAAATACAATTATTTCTTGGGTACATTTTATTCAGGCACCAAATCAAAAATGCTTTTACTTTATTGATTCGGATAATAATAAGACTTATCCAGATCATCAATCAAGTGGAGATATGATTGTATTTCCTTCATGGATGTTTCATGGTGTGGATAAAGTAATTGAAGATAACTTTGATCGTTTGATTGTTGCTGGAAATATTAGCATCTCTTACATAGAACAACCCAATCTAGTATCCGAATCAAATTCTTTTCATAATACTAAATTATGGGTTCAAAAACATATTTAAAAATTACTTAATAAAAAATAATGAAAAAGTATAATACCGAAGATTATTTTTCCGTCATTGAGACTAGGACTGGTAGAAAAATTGCAGATTGTGGAGAAGAAACAGACGCACAGGCAATGGTTGCTTTTGACCCTGCCAATAGAAGTTATATGAGGAATAAGTTTCTGATGGGTCAAGTGATTGATATAGTGATGCCCAAGGCACTTCCTACGAATGAGATAGTTCAAGGTGCTGCTGGTAGTTCTTCGGAAATTTCAATGCCATCTGGTAATGGACCTGGACAATTGCCACAAATCAAACTACCAGACAGGCAGCAAGAACCTTTTGTTGTATGAACCATCGTAAAAGAAAACAATTAGAAAGATATAACTATAATAAAACTTTTTTTCATAAGAAAGAAATGTACACTCCTGAGGGTTACTTGAACGATCCCCCAGATGCAAAATGCCCGTACTGTGGGGAATCTGGAAAGGGATGTTCTTATATAAATTCATTAAGTCGTGCTTGGATTAGAGGTGCCTGTAAATACAAATATGATAAAACACATACTAAACATTCTTGAAAGAGACTCTGACATCACTTATGGTGATGAGTTTCATTATATCTACATTACTCTAAGAGAGACAATTAAAATAATAGCATCTAAATAATCATAAGTTGCAACTACTTATGGTTCCTCTACATTCGTTCAAGGACTATCTGTTTAATCTAGAGACAACAAGTAAAGCAGAAGCAAAACGAATGTGGAGGAGGATTATAAAAGAACAATGGGAACACAAGTGTGCCTATTGTAATTCAGAAGACAATATTACACTAGACCACATTACTCCTCAGTGTAAGGGTGGTCTGGACATTAAGACTAATGTAGTTGCTTGCTGTCATTCTTGTAATCAATCCAAAGGGCACACTCCTTGGGAGCAGTGGTATTATAATCAAGACTTCTTTACAGAAGCAAAAAGAGATGCTATAGTAAAATGGATGAAACCGGAAGAAAATTCAAATCTATATAAGTATAGACCAAGAAGAAATAATGCATCTTAACATTCATGGATGATGGTAGTATCTACCCCATTGCAGCAAATGTAATGGGGACCTTAATTTCAATTTTAATAATTCTTATACCCTTATTAATAATTTTATGAATTTTACAGTTTATTCAAAAAAAGGTTGTCCTTATTGCGACAAGATTAAGATGGTTTTGGGTGATTTGAGTATCAAACGAGGATACCCAGTCATTTGTTATGAACTTGGAACTGAATTTACAAGAGAGCAATTCTATGCTGAATTTGGTGAAGGTTCTACATTTCCACAAGTTGTTTTTGATAAAAAAAATATTGGTGGATGTAGTGATACCGTGAAGTACTTACAAGAGAACAATATGTTTTAATGAGTACTATAAATAATTCTGGAAAAACAGACATCAATCGTGGTGTTGAGTTACTACTTCGCAAAAAGGGAGGAACAAATCAACCAGAATTGGATTCTAGACAGTTCAGTTTTGGAAAAATGTTTTCTCTTTTTAAACGAGAGATACATTTTAAAATTGAACTAAGAGTGGCAAAGAAAACGTAATCTCTTGGAGAAAAAAAATGTTAGCATCAGAACTCACCATTTTCACTATATTAACTTTTTTATTTTTACTTGTGGGCGGAGTAATAGGTTGGCTAACGAAGTCTCACTTGTATGAAAATCAAGTTAGACAATTTTACACTCATCCAGAAATGTTTGATGAGAACGGTAATCTTATACCAGACGAAATTTTAGCAGTACGATTTGAAAATTATGACGACGACAACGACGACGAAGAAGACAGAGACTGAACTCGAAATTCTTCCTCCAAATCCATTTATATTTGAAATCCTTGCTCTTGCTTCAAAACAAAGATCAAAGGCAAAGAAAGTAGAAGTTCTTAAAACATACGAACACGATTCATTAAAAGCAATTTTTATTTGGAATTTTGATGAAACTGTAATATCTGTTTTACCAGAAGGTGATGTTCCATTTTTTGGTGAGAATGATATGAAGACATCAACAATGTCTGAAAGAATTGAAGATGCTATCAAACAAATGAATGGTTCATCAATAGGAGCACTTGATCAAAGATATTCTACAATTCGTAAAGAATATACTAAGTTTTATAATTTTATTAAAGGTGGAAACGATACACTGAATGGAATTCGTAGAGAAAATATTTTTGTAAATCTTTTGGAAGGTTTGCATCCTTTGGAAGCAGAAATTCTTTGTTTATGTAAAGATAAGAAACTTGAAAGTAGATACAAAGTCAATAAAGAGATTGTTTCAGAAGCATACCCTGATATTGTTTGGGGAAATAGAGGTTGAAAACTGGAGGAAAAATATTGAATATTATACATAAAGACTGCGACAAATCATTATCAAAAGATACAAGTCTTCCTATTAATTCTTATATTGTGACGTATCTTGTAAAAGATACAGAAAAATATGATATAGTACAAGCAGGTGGTAAGGTTGAAGTGTTTGATACTTATTATGATGAGTATGGAAAGGGAGCACTTAAAGAAATTAAATGGACTGATGGAAAAATAAACCCAAAGATGTATGGGTATGTTCCAAAAGAAACGAAAAGAAGAAAATAGTATCAAATGATACAAAATGAATTGACTAAATACACAAACGTTCATTTGCTATTTGCGAATAGCAAACGGAAGTAGGGACACCGAAGGAACGCAAATTTACCAAAAGTAAAGGAGCACCCTAATGAAAACGAAAAACAACTGGCAATTAGTTCTTATCAAAAAACAAAAAGAAAAAGAACAACGTGAACATCAAGCAAAACTAGCAATGGCAATGCGTTGATAATCTAGGAGGGATTGATTCCCTCCTTTTTTTGTGCTAGAATGAGATGAGATAACTTTATAATATGGATAGAGAAAAAGTTAAATTGATTATAAGAAATATGGAACTGCTTTTAGATTCTTTAAAAGCAGAAATCTATACAGACGTTCAAGCACATAAAGTAAAAAGTAATCAACGAATTATTGATTACGATGAAGTATTTGAGGATAATGATGACTAGCAGATCAAAACAGTTGGTTAAACTACTTAAAAAATTAATCAAACAGGAACATTTGTATTCAGATAAACAACTGAAAGAAATGAAATCACAATTGAGAGTTGTGGAAACCGAACTTGTTCAATTGGAAAAACTTACATCAAAAGGATTTGGAAAATGAAACCAGAAGTTAAACTCATTTCTGCCACACCAAACGCAGAACAACATATTGCTTATTGTGCCCGTGTAAGTAATCCAAAAAATCAAGAGAACTCAAACTTTGAAGGATTGCTTAAATATTGTATTAAGAATCAACACTGGAGCATCTTTGAACACGCATTCCTCACAGTTGAGATTAATACCTCGTTGGCGATTGCTACGCAAATCTTGCGTCATAGGTCTTTCACATTCCAACAATTCAGTCAAAGATATGCCGATAGTACGGAGCTTCAAGTTGAACTTCCTGTACCTGATCTGCGGAGACAAGATACAAAAAATAGACAAAATAGTACGGACGATCTTGGAAGTGATCTAACAGAAACTATGAGTTTGTTGATTAAAAATCATTTTGAAGAGAGTTTGAATATCTACAATCTTCTTCTTGCTCAAGGAGTAGCAAAAGAATGTGCCCGTTTCGTGCTCCCACAGGCAACACAGACCCGTTTGTATATGTCGGGTTCTCTAAGGTCGTGGATGCACTACATCGACCTTCGTAGTGCTCACGGCACCCAGAAGGAGCATATGGAGGTTGCTGAAGCAATCCGTTGTATCTTTACCTGTCAGTTTCCTACAATCTCTTCTGCTCTTGGTTGGGGTAGAAAAAACTGCCCTGAATGTATGGATGCACCTTCTATTACATTGGAATAAATAATTTTACATATTATTAAAATAATGCCAACTTATCGATTCGAAAATACAGAAACTGGTGAAATCTTTGAAAAATGGATGTATATGGCGGAAAAGGAACCTTTTCTCCAAGAAAATCCAAATATCAAACCACTCATTCCCACACAAATGAATGTTGGGGAGGTGGGTGATTTATTGAGCAGACACGTTAGAAGAAATCCTGGGTGGAATGATGTTCTACACAAGGTTTCAAAAGTTCCAGGTGCAAATGTAAAACCAATTTAACTATGGCAAGAAAAAGAAGGAGCAATGATAACCACCCAATTGGAGTTGGTTTGACAACTAGGCAAACAAAGAGAAAGAAACCAATTAGTGCTGAATATTTGGTTGATGTTGAACCTCTTACAGAAAATCAAAGGAAACTTTTTGAAGCATACAAAGAGGGAAAACATTTAGTTGCTTATGGTGCTGCTGGTACAGGTAAGACCTTTATTACTCTTTATAACGCACTCAAAGATGTATTTGATGAGACAACACCATACGAACAAATCTATGTGGTTCGTTCTCTTGTAGCAACTCGTGAGATTGGTTTTCTTCCAGGAGACCATGATGATAAGTCTGCTCTTTATCAAATTCCTTATAAGAATATGGTAAAGTATATGTTTCAGATGCCAAGTGATGCTGACTTTGAGATGCTTTATGGTAATCTCAAATCACAAGAAACTGTAAAGTTCTGGAGCACATCTTTCATTCGTGGCACAACACTTGATAATTCAATTATCATTATTGACGAAATGCAAAATCTTAATTTCCACGAATTAGATTCTATTATCACTCGTGTTGGTGAGAATAGTAGAATTTGTTTCTGTGGTGATGCAACTCAATCTGATTTGGTAAAAGGAAATGAAAGGAATGGTATTGTTGACTTTATGAATATTTTGAGAAAAATGGATTCATTTGAACTGGTCGAATTTGGTGTTGATGATATTGTTCGTTCTGGACTTGTGAAGGAATATATTACAGCAAAACTTGAACTTGGATTGTGATGTTTAATTATGTGGATTTGGATCTCCCTCAATTAGAGAGGGAGACCATTGATGGAGTTCGTTATTATAAAGTTCCCAATGAGGATGAGTTAATTAAACTTGTCTCCATTACTTCTGTAACCAGTCATAAGAACCGTCAGTTCTTTGCTGATTGGAGAAAGAAAGTGGGAGAAGAAAAGGCAAATAAAATCACAAAGCAAGCAACCAGTCGTGGGACTGATATGCATACACTTGCCGAAATGTATTTGAAGAATGAGGAATTTAATTCTGAAGTTCTTCCAATTTCGCAAATGTTATTTGGAATTGCGAAACCTTATTTGAATAAGATAAATAATATTCACGCACTTGAAAACTCTTTGTATAGCAAAGTTTTAGGTATTGCGGGAACTGTTGATTGTATTGCAGAATACAACGGTGAATTAGCAGTTATTGACTTCAAGACTTCTAAGAAACCAAAACCAAGAGATTGGATTGAACATTATTTCGTACAATGTGCTGCTTATGCTTGCATGTTATATGAAATGACTGGTATAATGGTAAAGAAATTTGTCATCATTATGGCTTGTGAAAACGGAGAATGTGAAATTTATGAAGAATACGACAAAGGAAAGTACATCAAGTTACTCACCGAATATATTAGAGAATTTGTTAGAGATAAACTTCAGCAATATGAATGATAAACTCAAGGAAGAATTAGATAGCAAATTTTTATGTCCTCAAAAGTTTGCTCAAGAAATAGAGAATATTGTCAAAGAATCTAAAATCAATTATATTGATGCAATCGTCACGTATTGTGAACAAAATAGTATTGAACTTGATACTATATCTAAATTAGTTTCTAAACCTTTGAAGGAGAAACTTAAAAATGATGCGATTGAATTAAACTTTTTGAAAAAAACTACTCGTGCTGCTAAATTGCCTCTGTGACACCCTTTGATGTTTATAAAACTTACTTAGCATTCAAAAATCATTTCACAAAAGAAAATTACGATTACTTTAAGTATTGTGGGAAGTCCAGAGCATCTCTGGACTCTTTTCATAAGAGGAAGGATAGGTATTTCTTTGAACGAACTTCTAGACAGAAGAATGATGATGAAATCAAAGCATATTTTGTAGCAAACTTTGCTGAATGTAATGATACTCAATCTTTATGGATTGGTGAAATCATTGAAAATGGAGAACAAATTTATACAAATTGGTTAAAGAAATCCCAAAGTCTTTTTTACTTATTCAAAACAGAAGCAGAAGTCTTTATACACAAAGATAGTTTTGTAGAATTATTTGAGATAAAAAACAATCAGCACCCAGAGATTCTCAAAAAGTATTTTCAAAAAGCAATCAGTTTAGAGACAATGGTGATATTGGATATGATATTGGGTTACGTGAAAAAGTTTGATAAGAAACTAACAGACCCAGTGTGGGAAACCGTCAGTTTAAGAATTCGAAAGTATGAACCATTCCTAAATATTGATGTAGCAAAGTATAAAGAAATTCTCAAGGAGATTGTTTTATGAGTGGATTTTTTGATTCAGAACAAGTCAGAGAATCTTTGTTTGAACTTGATGAACTTCAGCATAAACTCTTTACTGAATTGATGGAAATTCCTTTTTCTGATAAAGATAAAAAAAGGGAACATCTAGAAACAATGAAACAATTTTTGGAAAAACAAAAAGTTTTTATTTTTAGAATGTCTCTATCTGATGACCCAGAAGCAGTAGAAATGAGAAATCGAATTCTTGATTCTGCTTTATTGTTTGGATTAGAACCAGGAGATGATATTAATACATTCTTTGCGAAGATGGAAGAGTCAATTGAAAAACTTGAAAAGTCCCTTGACGACTGACCTTATACCTGCTATACTTAATATGTACAATACTCTCAATACTACTAATACGGAGAATACAAATGTCTTTTGCTGATCTTAAAAAGCAATCCAAGATGGGTTCTTTGACCGAGAAACTCATCAAACAAGTTGAGAAACTCAACGATGGTGGTTCCAAAGATGATGATCGTTTTTGGAAACCTGTAATGGATAAAGGTGGAACTGGTTCTGCTGTAATCCGTTTTCTTCCTGCTCCCGAAGGTTGTGATCTACCTTGGGCACAGGTTTGGTCTCACGCATTTCAAGGAACTGGTGGTTGGTTGATTGATAATTGCCTCACTACTCTGGGACAAAACTGTCCTGTATGTGAAGCAAACCGTGAACTTTGGAATACTGGTAGTAAGGACAATCAAAATATTGTTCGTGATCGTAAGCGTAAGCTTTCTTATTTCGCAAACATTTATGTTGTAAAAGATCCTGTGAACCCTGCGAATGAAGGACGAGTGTTCCTTTATAAGTTTGGTAAGAAAATCTTTGATAAGATTATGGCTTCTATGCAACCAGAGTTTGATGATGAAGAACCAATAAATCCTTTTGATTTCTGGAAGGGTGCTAACTTCAAACTGAAGTTGGTGAAGAAAGATGGTTATTGGAACTACGATAAGTCTGAGTTCGCACCATCTTCTGCTCTTCTTGAAGATGATGATGAACTGGAAACAATCTATAAATCACTCAACAACTTGAATGATTTTGTTTCTCCAAGTGAGTTCAAGTCTTATGAAGATTTGAAGAAACGTCTTGATTATACACTTGGTCTCAAAGGAACTCCTAAGTATCAAGACCCCGAGACGATTGGTGAAGAGGAAGAAGATGAAGTTTCACGTCCTGCGAAGGAAACTACTTCAGTTCGTCCTTCTGCTTCTAGTGATGACGAGGATGATGATGCCCTTAGCTATTTTTCTAAGTTAGCAAATTCCTGATTTCAAAATCAACTTTTAAATCCATTTTACCCCCGAAAAAAATCGGGGGTATTTTTTTGTCTGTAGGGTTCATACACCCATTATTTTTGGATTATAACCACGTTTAGTTTTTTGATCTACGTATTGTGAAGATTCCGCATATGTCATAATATTCTTCATATCACCTATAAAGACTGATAGGAATTGTGGTTTGAGGATTAATAGTTTTCTCTTCTTTTCATTTTCCAAAACTTCATATTCATAATTACTTACTTCTTTGATAGATGTAGTTGTAGTTTTGGTTTTATTTGTATCAGTGATGGAAATTGGTTGAACGTCCGTTGATATTTTTATTTTTACACCACTTATAGGAGTTGGGGTAGACATATGGTTTTTATTTTATTTAGTTTTGTGGTTTGAATTTAAATGTTGGAACAATTTCACCATTCACTTCTTTACCTACAACTTCATATAATGATGGGTCAAGGACTATATCATTTTCAAATGTAATATCAAGAACTTGAACTGTGGTATTTTCATTTCTTCCTTTTATTATTGTGTTTCCACCCCAACTTTCTGGCCAAGTATCTAAAATATTTGTGATCTTGATATCAATTTTATTTTCTCTTCCAGCAATTTTTAATGTGGACGAGTTAAGTCTAATATCCGTTACGATTGCTTGTGTAGTTTCCGTATTGTTTCTGTAAACAGGAACGTATTGATTTAGATTGACTGTAATAGTGTTTTGTGTGTTAGAGTTTGGAAACTCACTTAAAGTGTAATCACTTTGACCTTGAATGGTTGTAACTGATAGTGCTTTTTCTGAGTCAACTTGATAACCACCAGGAACTACAACACGTCCATATTCGTCTTTAAATTCAACAGTTTCCCAGTGATGTGTTTTTCCAAGTTCTTCTTCACTTCCATACTTATCAATAAGATACTTATAAAAACTATTATTATCTAACGGCCATTGTTGATTAATATTTGTAATATTATTGGTTATTAAAATTACCCAATCCAAGTCTGCGTTATCATAAACTTTTGCAGCAACTTGGTCTGGTCTTTCATTATCAATAATTTGATAATACTCAAAAACATTTACAGCATTCGCAATATCAGTTCTTAATTTTGCTCTTTTGAATATATTTTTAGTTACAACATAATCGTCATTAAATGACTGATTAGGAAAATTCGCAATATACTGGAAATTTGGTAGTTCTTTAAAGTATCCCATTTTAGTATCCTACATCGTCGTCGTTGACTGGGGAATAGTCACCAAGATTATCAAATATTGTTTTTTGATAATCACTTTCATATACAGGTTCAATCTCTTGAAAGTTTAGAGACATCTGCACAGATACTGGTTGTCCTTCGGCATAAGCAGCCCATTGACCGTCAGGAGCATAAACAACACTCATATTAACAAGAGCACAAATCTTAAATTTATTTAATCCAGATATTTCTTTATTTCCTGTTTTGTATGAAAGTTTAAAGACATTTGGAGTTCCAAGAAAAAGAGAAGCAGCACCAGCACCAGACTGTGAGTTTAATTTTCTTGGAGCACTACCTTGCTTAAACATACGAATAATTCTTTTTACATTTGTTGCTTCCTTAGCACTTCTTGGGCTCATACGCCAACTGAAACTAAATTGACGAAGTGTTGGACCTTGGAATAGTAATTCCATATTTGAGTTTGGAACAATTCCAAATCCTCTTGCTAAAATAGTTTCTGCTGGAATTTCAAATTGGGCATTTTTTGCTAGTAATGAAGTGATTGCTGCTCTAGTTTGCTGATTCTGCAATAAATCGGATATGTTTCCACCTGCTGCATTTGCTATTGTTCCTAACTGTATTATAGTATTTTGGGGCAACTTAATTCCACCCAAAGCATCAGCTACTTGTGCCCCAAGTGCTACTAGACCCTGACCAACTACTGCTGTAGCTGGACTTCTATTAATATTAGCACCAACTGCTGCCGTCATGTTATTCATACTATCATCCCCCCAACCTATAGCATTATTGTCTTGAATGCCAGAAGGAATTGGCAAAACGGTAGTTGCAATTGGTTCTTTTAGAGCACTGTTTCTTTGTAGTCCTTTTGTAAAAAGTTCTGGAATTTTAAAGTTTGGATTTGTAAAAAGGTCTCCAGATGGTGGACGATAACGATACATTGTAATTTGTAATGTATCTTGTTGATTTTTTAAGATATCAACTGGATATAATAAAAGACCACCTTTAAAAATATCTTTTTCATTTTTGCTATCAAAATTGAGATTAGCAGTATCGTTAAGATTTATTGATCCTGGTGGTGCTGCTAATATACCACCTACTCCTGGTACTGCTGTTGCTATTCCTGGATTTGTTCCTGGAAAACTATTGTTTACTCCTGCTTTGCTATTTTGATTTGCAGGTGTTGCACTAACGTTAACTACATTTTTACCAGCAGCACCTCCTTTTGCTTGATATGCTGCATATACCTTCTTTCTTATATCTACTGACAGTTGTTGCGCCAATGCTGTTGGTTTGTTTGGATCTCCATCTACAAATAATTTTGGGTCTCGTATTGCATCACTTGTATAACTGCCATTTTTATAAAATATTGCATTTCCTGTTAATGTATCATAACCAAATGCATTTTTTTCTTTTAATTCGTAATCACCAGTTTTTGCATCATATCTAATTCCAAGTTCAAGGCCCAATGGTCCCACAGATGAACGATAGTAATTATCTTTTAATACTTCATAAGCCATTTATGGTGCGTCCCAAACTTTGGTTTTAAATACTGGTTGACCTCTTCTATCAACAAACTTCTCTGTTGGAAGCAACGATACTTCTCTCCATTCTTTTTCAGGCACTTTAAAGAATTCAGTCATTACCCCAGAGAAGAGGTATTTATGTAAAGTTTTCTTGGGTGCGTTTACAATTCCTTCTTTATTTAGAAAGGATTCGGCAACACCTCCACGATATTGTGGATTGAGATAGTGAAGATTTGCTCCAAGAAACCAACCTTCATTAAAACTAATGTCTAAAACATAAGACAAAGGGTGTTTATCCCAGTATTCGTATCTTTGTGGATATTTTGCTGAATACAAAAAGAAAACCAAATTTCCTGGTTTTATAAATCCAGTATCTGCTTCATTAATATCTCTCTTTTGTTGACTTCTTAATTCATTCATTAGTGAATTGGTCCACCAATCACTGCTGCGATATTTGTTGCCTGCTTGTTTTCTAATATCGTCTGCGATCATTTTACGTTTATCCCCAATTCACGCTCGGTGAATACCTTGAATTCCCAACCTCTATCTTTACAATATTCACGGCAAGCTTCCCATTTTGCTTGATTAATTGCCCACATTTTTACTGAATAAGCCCAAGACTTTGTTCTTCTTTTTGGGTTTGTTTCTGGCATTTTTAAATCTTTTGCTGGTTTGATTTCAACAACAAGTGTTCGTGTATTTCCATCTTTGTCTTTATACTTCACAAAGAAGTCAGGGAAGTATCTGTGATACTTATTGTCTATTGGTGAACGATAAGGAATAAAAAACTCTTCACTTTTCCAAGAATTCACACTTTCAGTCAAATCACAATATTGCATAAACTTCAATTCATAAGAAGACCTATAGACAATATTTGATGGGTCTCCCCCATACTTTTGAGGATTGTGTGGTCTATATTTGCCCTGTCTATATTTACTATCTTCGTTGCGAGGCATACATAGTATAAACACTTAAGATATTTATAGATGGCTGCTTCTACTCCAGATAGAGGGTCTCCACGCATAGGACCAATGTACCTTAAGATGACTGAAGGTAGTCCATCAAATAATATGCCTTCGGCAAGAGAGATTTTTGGTAATTTATCTCTTACTAGTCAATTTAAAGTATCATTACATTTGACGAATGATACAGATGGATTAATGGGTTGGTTGCGTAATTCTGGTGTAATTAATAATGTCAAATATAATAGAAAAAATCCTTTCATCTATGATTTTTATTGTGCCGAAGCAGTTATTCCTGGAGTACAGTTTGATGTAACGGAAGAAATGGGAAGTCGTCAAGGAACGATTGAAAGATTTCCAACGAGAAGAATTTTCCCAGAATTTACGATGACCTTTTATGTTGATAATGAACATAATTTAATTCGTCTTTTTGAAGAATGGATGAATTATATCAATCCATTATATGGTAATATTACGTCTAATGCTGGTGAATTACCAGCAAATCCATTAGGACAAGGTGATAGTTTAGGGAAAGACAGAAGAGATTTCTTTCGTTTTAGATACCCAGATGAATATAAGAGAATTATATCACTTACAAAATTTGAGAGAAATTTTGATAGTTCAAACCCAAAAAATATAAAATTCCCACCACAGTTAACTTATAGAATGCTTGAAGCATTCCCAACAAATATTACTGCGATGCCTTTGACTTATGAGGGAAGTCAAATTGTAAAAACAACAGTCACATTCCAGTATATAAGATATGTGATGGAAAAGAATTACGGCAATTTGCCCAAATAAATAAATTTAATAACTGAATAAATTATGCCTTTACCGACTATCAAAACGCCACAATACGAATTGGTTTTACCATCAACTGGAAAAACAATTAAATACAGACCATTTCTAGTCAAAGAAGAGAAGATATTAATTCTTGCTCTTGAAAGTCAAAGCACAAAAGAGATTACAAATGCAATCAAGCAAGTATTAAAAGATTGTATTGTAACTAAAGGTATTAAAGTAGAAGAACTACCTACTTTTGATATTGAATACATTTTCTTAAATGTTCGTGGTAAGTCGGTTGGAGAAAGTCTTGATTTGATTATAACTTGTGGTGACGATGGAGAAACACAAGTTCCAGTAACTGTGTTTATAGACCAAATTAAAGTTGAAGAAGACCCAGAACATAAGAGGGATATCCAACTTGATACTGATTTGGTTTTGAGAATGAAGTATCCTTCATTAGACCAATTCATTAAAACTAATTTTGATTTTAGTGCAGAACAAAGTTCATCAAGTATCGACAGGTCTTTTGATATAATTTCTTCTTGTATTGATGTTATTTTTAATGCAGAAGAAAGTTGGTCTGCTGCGGATTCTACCAAAAAAGAATTGACTGATTGGATTGAAACTTTAACTCCAAATCAGTTCAAGGAAATTGAGAAGTTCTTTGATACGATGCCTAGACTTTCTCATACTGTGAAAGTTATAAATCCAAAAACAAAAGTTGAAAGTGTTGTGGCGTTGGAGGGTTTAACGTCTTTTTTCGGTTGAGTATGGCTCATATGGAACTAGAGTCATATTTTAGAATTAATTTTGCCTTGATGCAGTTCCATCGTTGGTCTTTAAGTGATATATATGATATGATACCTTGGGAAAGGGATATTTACTTAGCACTTTTACAGCAACACATTGAAGAAGAAAAATTAAAACAACAGCAGCAACAAAATGGTTAGTTCTGTTCTTAGTCCAGAAAAAGTAGTAGGAAGACAGAATACAAATAGAGCAGCAACACAGAACTTTATTTCAGGTGGTTCTTTACTTGGTGCTTCTGTTGTTAATAGTGCTGCAAATAAAATTGTAGGTTTTCAAAGAGCAGGAGTTCAACCAGCAGCTCCAGCAATAGACAGTATCGTAAGCACAATATCTACAAATATCAATAATAATGTAAACAATACAGTCAATAAAACACTTCAAGGATTTTCTGCTGATTATCAAAGAAGAGTAAAAGAATTTGATATAAACAAAATAACAACAAATATAACTAATACCGTCAATAAAACTCTTCAGGGTTTCTCTACTGATTATCAAAACAGAATAAAACAAGTAGATGATGCTAAACCAATTGGTATTCTTGGTAAGTTTTTAAATGTTTATAAGACTGCGTTAGGTTTTATAAACTTTTTTGGTAATAAAAAAAATATTGATAAGGTAAGAGATAGTTTAGATGCACTTAAAAAATCATTTACTGAAAGTTTTGAAGTTGCAAAATTAATTCGTCAAGTTATAATTAAAATCGTAAAACAATTATCCAATCTTCCTGTTGCTTCACCTTCTGGTGGTGGAGGATTGAACCTTGATGTTGATATTCCTGGTGGTGGATTGAAGAAATCTGCCCCAAGAGGACTTGGAAGAATGATGGGTGGTGGTAAAGGCAAAATGCTTGCTCTTGGTGCTGGTGCATTAGGACTTGGTGCTGCTGGTGCTGGTGCGGTGAATGCACTTTCAGACAGTCCACAGGCACAAGCAGCAGGAACATCACCAGAAATTCCTGGAGATATTGCTGATAGGTTTTCTTCAATTGTTGATAGATTTGCAAATGCAATTAGCAAGTTATTTGAAACTAACAAACAAAAATCAAATCAGCAGCAGCAACAACAATCTTCTGGTGGTAAAGGAGAGAAAAAAGAAAAAGAAGATAAAACTAAACCTCCACCTCCTGGACCCTCCCCTGGAGGTGTAAGTTCTGGTAGTGAAGATATGATGACCCTCGCTGCTATTGCTGCTTTAGAATCTGGAAGCGCACAAGGGCAATCAGATGTAGCGCAATCGGTTTATAATAGATTGAGAGATCCAACATATAAAGGAAAATCTATTAAAGATCTTCTCACCAAGCAAGGACAATATCAAGTAGCATTTAAAGATCCAACATCGCGTAGTGGACCTGGAACTGAAATTGCTGATGAATTTAAAAATATTAAAAATGAAGATGATGGTGTAAAAGCAATGATGTATTATTATAATAAGAGAGGCCAAAAAATTACATCAGAACAAGCTCGTCAAAAGTTTAGAGGATCTGTTGCAGCCATCCAAAACCCAGAATTACAGAAAAAATCTGCACAATTTGTTGGAGGAAGAACTGATTTTCTTGGATACAATGCTGGTCAACGTTCTACAGTACACCGTGGTAGCGGATCCGATAATTATTTTGCCGCTGAGTATGGTAATTACGGTCAAAATCTAAAGATGGGAGCTGCAGCAGTTCCAACTGGATTATTTACAACTTCACCAAGCACTGTTGCAGCAGCACCAACAAAGGCAACATCACAACAACAAATCGCACAGCAAGTATCACAACCACAAGCAGCACAAGTAGAAGCAGCAAAAACAGCACAAACTCAAGTAGCACAAAGAGCAACAGCAGTTTCTCAAATAGCACAATCTCAACCACAAGTAAATTATCTTCCTATTGATATGAGTGGTGGAGGACAACAACAATCAGGAGGAGGAGGCAGTAGTGGAGGTGGTGGTGGTTCACAAGGTAGTGGACCATCAGTTCCATTTTTACCAGCAGGAAATCCTAATAATTTCTTAGTTCTTTATTCTAGAATGGTCTATAATATCGTTGACGGATAATGAAAAAAACACTCTCTTCCCCATTAGTTGCTGCGGCAAATAATATTGTTTCACTTGGTTCGAGGTCAAATTCTTTACCGAGATTTCAACGTGATTTTAATAGTTTTAGTAGATTTTTAGAAGTAGAAAATAGATCGTTAGAAAAATTAAAACTACCAGACAAGAAAAAAATAAGAGCACTTGCAAGTTTAAATATCGCAAGTAATTTTGGAAGACCAGGAAATCTATTGAGTTCTTTGTTTAGTGGAGCATTGGACCTTGGTGGATTTGTTGGTAATATGTTTCCAGGTAGAGGAAAGTTAGGAAAACCACAAAGACCATCAAACGTAAAACCACCAAAACCAACAATTAAAGGACCACGATTAAAACTGGGTGGTATGAGAGCAGTTGGTGTTGGTAATGCACTCTTTGCTGGACTTGATTTTGCGACTGGTCTTGCGGAAGGTGAAAGTGTAGGAAAATCAGCAGCAGGAGCAGGTGGAGCACTTGCTGGTAGTCTTCTTGGGGGAGCAATCGGGCAAGCACTTATTCCTATTCCTGGACTTGGTTTTGTTGTTGGAAGTATGGCTGGAAGTTTTCTTGGTGGATATACTGCTGATAGGGTATATGAAGGTGGAAGTGCTCTTAAACAAAAACTTTCTGAAAAATTAAAAGGACAAGAAGCAAAACAAAAAACACTTACTGGTGGTTCTGGATCTTTTGCTGATTCCATAACTAAATTTGACCAAGCAGTTGGTAAATTTGAAAGGGGAATTGTCAAATTAAGTTTATTCTCAGGTACAGAACAGACTATGGGGGATGCTTCTGGGGAACAATATGGTGAAAATATTGATCCAAATGCCTCCCAAAACCAAGGCAACACTCCAAGTGGTGAAAATCTTACACTAGATGGAGAAGGAACTTTTATTCAAGGATCAACAGGAAGGTCGGATGGTCCACATTTTCATATAGGTCCAACAGAATTATATGATCCAGTAGGAGATAAGTGGGTCGGTAAAAATACAGAACAAGGAAAAAAAGATGCAAGAGAAGCTGCCTTTAAAGTTGCAAAATCTCTTATGCAGAGAAAAAAATATTTCAGATTCACCAATGCTGGAATTGATGTTAATCCTGGATCTAAATTGGATGATGATACTTTGATGAAATATGTCGAAAAAGAACAGTACGCACATGCAAATAGACCTGGTGGTGGTTCTTGGGGTGGTCTTGACATAGCTGGAGCACCTGGATTAAGAATGCCCCTACCTGTTGGGGATGTTGTTTCTAGTGTTCATGGATTTGGAAACGCTGCTAGAATTATGGGTACTAATGCTTTTGTTGGTCATGGAATGAAAGGTTCCAAAAAAACTGATGAAGCAAAGATCATAAAAAGTTCAACTCAACAAGCAGAAGATATTACGGCAGGAATAAAACAAGGAAAAGAAAATGTAGTAATTGGTGATAGTATTGCGAAGGGACAAATGGATGCGACTGGAAAAAAAGGAAAGGCAGTTGTTGGTGCTTCTCCAGATAAAGTGATGGGATATATTAATGAAATGAACCAAAATGGAAGAATAAAAGGAAATACAGTTGAGTTATCTTCTGGACTTGCAAATAATGTAAAAGATATTGGAAATGTTCAAAAGCAACTTGAATCATTGAAGTCTATGGGTGCTGCTTCTGTTTTATTGTCAGGAACTGCTAAATCTGGAAATAGAAAAGACCAAATACAAGCAAATAAAGAACTTGCTGCATTAGCAGCAAAATATCCTGGATTTGTAAAGTTTGGTGGTGGATTTACTCCAGGAGCAGATAATGTACATCCTGCTGATGCTGCGGCATATAATAAGCAGTTAACTGCTATGCAAGCAATAGCACAACCAGCACCACAAGCACAAGTTGTTCCTGCTGCTGCCCCACCAGTACCTCAAATACAAACTTATCCATCTTATAATCAACCACAATCAAGTATGACTGTAATGCCTATAATGATGGGTGGAGGTGGTGGAGGACAACAAAGACCAGTCTATATTCCCGTTGGAGGGGGTGGAGGTGGTGGAACTGTGATTATGCCTGGACCAACTGAAGGTCAAGTGGTAAATAGTCTTATGAAAACTATGTTACTCACCAATCTCTCCGCAACGTAATGGCAGCAGCAGTAGGCGCATTTAAACCCAATTATTTTACCATTCAAACTTTGGATGGTAAGACAACTGTTGATGTTACAAACTCTTGTTTGTTCTTTGATTATTTTGAGGATATTTTATCTCCTTGTGTGACTGCCATAGCACAACTAATTAATAGTTCGTCCTTGTTTAATATCTTACCAATTCGTGGTGGAGAGAAAGTTACAATTAGTGTTGATACTGCTTTTGGTGAGTTTGTGCTTGATGACTTATATGTTTACAAAGTAAGCAACCTTGACGCACAACATTCAAATGAAATGTTTACTTTAAATCTTGTTTCTCGTGAGGGATTAACAAATGAAACTTCAAGGTGTCAGACAATTTATAGAGGAAATTTACAAACGACTGTAACTAAAATTCTTAAAGATGATTTGAAAACTAAAAAGTATAAGAGTGAAAATATAGAAGCAACATCAAATGATTATTCTTTTATTGGAAACAATCGCAAACCATTCCACGTTTTGACTTGGTTAGGACCAAAGGCAGTTCCAGCAAACGGACAAAATTCAGGAACTTCTGGTGAAGAAGCAAGAGGAACTGCTGGTTTCTTATTTTATGAAAATAAAGATGGATTTAATTTTAGAAGTATTGATAGTTTAGTTTCAAGTACAAAAATACAAATCAATAGTGCTGATAAAGAAAATATACCACAGTATCTTTTTACACAAGTAATTGAGGAAAACCAAACAAAAACTAATTTTAATATATTGAATTATAATTATGAAAAGAATATTGATTTGATGAAATCATTAAGAGTTGGTATGTATGTAAATAAAACTTATTTTTATGATTTGTATTCAAATACTTTAGAGTTATATACTTATAAAGTAAAGGACCAAGTTAAACGTAAATTGGGTGGTGCTGAAAGTATTGCTGTATCTGATGAATTTGGTGATAGTATTTCTCGTATTATGGTAAGGTCATCAGATAGAGGAGTATTAAAACCAGATGGTTCCGTGAGTGATAAGTTGAGAAGTGGTGCTGATATGGCTATGTCTTATTCTCGGTACAATTTATTGTTCACGCAAGCACTAAATATGGTTGTTCCTTGTAATGTCAATTTGAAGGCTGGTGGAATTATTCAAGCAGAGTTTCCAAGAATAGATAGAAGTACAGATATGTCATCAGATGAAGAGCAAAGTGGATATTATTTAATTAAAGAATTAAGACATCATTTTGAGGGTGGACAAATGGTTACGAGTTTAAGATTGATTCGTGATAGTTACGGTCTTTACGGTTCAAATAAATAAGAGAAATGGAATTACAAGAACTTATTAACGATATATGTGAGGAAATAGAAACTACCTCATTAAATAAACAAAGAAAAAGATATTTAAATGCATATCTAGAAGAACTTTTAGAATATCAAAAGCATCATCCAGATGCTGATACAATACCAAGTTCATTAGAACTATTTTGTGATTTAAACCCAAACGCATTGGAGTGTAGAATTTACAATGATTGAAGAGGCTTTATTAAAATCCAATTATATTGGAAAGGATGGTTTTAGTTGGTGGATAGGTCAAGTTGCTCACCCAGATTATTGGAAAAAAGCAGCAGATTATTTTAATGGTGATTGGAACTATCGTTGTAAAGTAAGAATTATTGGTTATCATCCTTTTTCTGGTTCTGTTTTAAGTGATGAGGATTTACCTTGGGCACAGGTAATGATAGACCCTGCATTTGGTAGTGGTCACGGAGGAACAGGAAAAACATTAGATTTAAAAGGTGGAGAAACTTGCTTTGGTTTTTTCTTAGATGGTGATGACGCACAACAACCAGTAGTTCTTGGTCTTCTTCATAGAAGTGATGGAGTTAAGAATTTAATTAGTGAAGAGAATGTAAAGGCAGACATGAGTTCAGGATTTAAACCATTTACGGGTCATCCTGGAGGAAAAGTACGAGCAACACAAAGAGAAGTAAGACAAAATAAAGAAATAGATCAAACAAATCCAACAGCATCTACAACGCAGGAAACTTCACCAATACCAATTTCTTTTGCTGATGCAGCAAAACTTGATTTGGGACTTGATACTAGTGGTGTTCCAAAGAATAGTGTTTCTTGGGATAGCGCAAAAGGATTTACAACAAATATTAACGCATTTGATCCTCAATTAAATTTATTTGGGGATAAATTGGTTTCTCAAGCACAATCAACTTATGGGATAGAGAAAAAATGTGATAAAACTTATATTGGTGCAAATGGTTGTCAAAATAATTTGATCGGTCAAATCACACAAGGACTTCAAGATTTTATTGCAGTTACAAATGGATTAGATAAGTATTTGCATACTTATATTGACCCAGTATTGAATGAAATTGTAGATATTGGAAACTTGATTAGAAACTGTGCTGGGCAGATTGGTGGAATTATAAAATTAATTATTAATAATTTAAGGAATACAATTTTCAAATGTATTGCTTGGGCTTTTAGAAAATTTGTAGGATTGATTGTTCCTCCTCCACAACAAACAATTGTTTTGGAGGTAATGAAAAAGATATTGGATATTATTTTTTGTCTTCTTGAAAAACTTAATTTTCTTCCATTCATTGAAAATCTTCTTGGTGATTTAGCAGAAAATAATATCAATTCACCAGTTTGTGCTGTGGAGCAATGGACTGCTGGAATTTTAGCAAACGTAATGGATGGTATTGAAAAAGCACTTTCCACTATTATGTCTGGAATTGGTTGGTTAACTGATAGTCTTAAGAGTGTTTCTGGAGTTTTAAATACTGCGAGTTCATTGGCATCACAAATTTTTAGTTTCCTTGAATGTACTGGTCTTGCTTGTAAATCTCCAAGTGTATGGGCTTCCAAATTTGGACCAAGTGAAAAAGATGCAGATAATTGGGAAAAAATGGTTGGTAGTGTGAATGTATTTAAAGGTGTGAGCAAAGGGTTGGGGTCATTAGAAGATGCAATGTATCAAACACCACTTTATGGTGGAATAACTGGAGCATTTAATAGTATATACGATAAATGCAATCAAACAGTTCAAAATCCAACAAATCAATATGATATTTTGCCATTACCAGTTGGATCAAAGTATTCTACTTGCATTCCGCCAATTGTTAATATTTTTGGAGATGGTGTGGGTGCAAGTGCTATTCCAATTGTGGATAGTACTGGATCAATATTTTCAATTGAAATATTAAGTAGTGGTGTTGGATACACAATTCCACCGACAATTTCTATTGTTGATAATAGTGGTTGTGGATCTGGTGCGGAAGCACAAAGCATAATCAATCAAGAAACTGGTTCAATTGACATTTATGTAACTAATCCTGGTTCTGGTTACGCACAAGGAAATTATACAAATATAGGAACTGGAACTGGAGGAACTGGAACTGGAGGAACTGGAACTGGTGGAACTGGAACTAATGTTGGAAATTCAGGTGATGTATCTGGAAGTATTGTGAATATAATTGTAACTGCACCTGGATATGGATACACAACTGGGGATACAATCACCGATGGTAAGAATACTTATACTCCAATAGTAACTCCTGGTTCTGGTGCGATTATTGGTATTCAACCAATAACAAATCCAATTGGTGGATTTGTGACGACACCAACATTAAATATAAATACTAGAACAGGAGTTGCTGCGGATGTTATCCCAATTATGAGGTTTACTCCAACATATACTACGATCAATCAAGATCAAGTAAATCAAGCAGCAAATACTGGAATTGTAACATCAGTGGTGGATTGTGTATGACTAATGGTAATCAAAATCAACAAGTAACGCAAACAGATTGGTATCGTCTTGAATTTGGTACTAAAAGTTTCGCAAATGGTGATATAGAGTTGGGATTGTCTACACCAACTAAACAAGGAATTAATATGTATAAAAATGGAAATTGTGATTTTGCTATTAATGGGACATTAAAAGAAGTATCTGGATTTAAGGTTAAAAATCCAGATGAATTTGCAAGAATCATTGATGCTGACAATGGAAGCATTCTTATTCAAGCATTAAATGGGTCTATAATACTTAAAGCAAAAAATATTCGTCTTGTTGGTGTTGATGGTAAAGAAGGAGAAGTTACAATTCAAGCATCAAAACAAGTTAATATGGATGCACCAACAGTGTCAGGTCAGGGAACAAATATTTCTTTTGCTGGTGCTAATAAAACTCAAATTGCTGGTACATCATTAGATTTAGCAACATCAACAAAAGCATCGTGTGCCTCTGGTGTGGATACTGATAGTTCTTCAATAATGGGTAAAATATTAAAAGCAATCAAAGATTTTAAACAATTTTTTGAAGCTATTTGTTCCAAATAAACCAAAAGGATAATAATTATGGATTGTACTATTTCAAATGTTGGTGAAAAACTAGTTGTAGGACAACTAGATATGTCCTTTTTAACTGCTAATTCTAGACTTCTTCCTGGAACAGCAGTTGTAAATGGACCTTTTTATATTGGATTAACACCACAGGTTGGAGTTGCGAGAGCAACTTGTATGATTGGTCCCCCATTACCTGGTGTTCTTCCTGTTTCTCTTGAAGTGACTGGAATTTCTAATTTTGCTGGTATTACAAATACAGCAGGAACGATAAATGATTTAGCACTATCAAATGTATTTGGTGCTACATTTAGATTTGGATTTAAGCAGGGAACTGCATATAATTTAGATCTTGGATTAAAAACTCAAGCTGCTATAAACATAACTCAAGGTGCAGATCTTTCGCAAGCATTTGCAAAAACTCCTCTATCTAAAGCTACGGCATTTGTTGGTAATGTAAAAGGCACATTTGGAATAAATCCAACAGTTGGTATAGCTCTCAAAGCTAAAAAAAATTTTGATATTCCACACCCAACAAAAGAAGGATGGAGATTGAGGCACGTTTGTATTGAAGGACCAACAGCAGATGTTTATGTGAGGGGAAGACTGAATAACTCAAATGTAATTGAATTACCAGAGTATTGGAGAAAATTGGTAGACCCAGAAACCATTACTGTAAATTTAACACCAGTTGGAACACATCAAGAATTGTATGTGGATAAGATTGAATGGGGAACTAGAATTTTGATTAAAAATAATTGTGGTTCTGGTGTAAATTGCTATTATACTGTTTATGGTGAAAGAGCAGATACAGATAAAAATATCCCAGAATATGAAGGAACTTATAATGATTATCCTGGTGATAATAGTCAATACACAAGTTCGGGCACAGCAATAGTCCAATAAATATGTTCAAATACTATAAAAAAAGGGAATATAATTAATTATTATGGCTAATGAGAGAGATTATGCTGCTGAGATAGAACAGATTAATTCCACAGTTGCACAATATTTTGCTTCTACTGGACAATCACAAGGTTATTATGAGAACCCATCAAATAATGTAAATGCTCTTCAAGGACAATTAGACGACAAAAGAATAGGTGTAGGAAATAGTGATACTTCAATCACAGCAAAAATTATAGCAGATCATCAAAAAGAGTTAGACCGAAAACTCGCAGAAGTTGAGATGATAAAAGATCAATTAACAATTATGGATGTTAAGATTGATCGTTTTGATGTTCTTGTTCAAAATATTGATAAAGAAATTATCCCTCTTATTGATGAAATTAATGATGCAATTGATTTAGTAAAATCTGCTTATGATGCTAGAATTACTGCGGGTTGTAAAAGTGATTTACATTGGGAAGAAATAGGCAGAAATGAATATGAATGGTTTGGAACTAGTTTTTATAATATAATATACGAATGTAAGAAAAATCCAGGTGTAAGATCAGATTATAATTATTATGGAGCAAAGTATTATAGAAAACCACAAAATCAAGATTATGGTGCAAATATTGTTAAAGAATTTTTAGGTAATATTAGTACAGGAAGTACAAGTTTAGCGATATTGAGTGATGATGGTACATCAGAGTTGCAAATCGGAGATACAATTACTGATAATGTAGATAATCCAACAGTATTTTCTCCATCAAATTTACCTTCAATTGTTGGATTTGGAACAACGGCAATTGTAGGAGATACTACGCAATTTAGTGGTACAATTAGTGTTGGTTCTACCATTATCGCAAGTACTGGAATTGGAACTACTGGAAATATTAATGTTGGAGATACGATAAGTCTTTCTGGTGTTTTAGCACTCAACACAACAGTAGTTGGATTTGGAACTACAACCACATCTCAAACAGTTTGGAATCCTGGTCTTGGTACTACAACTGTTCTAACCACACAAACAACTGCGGGTCAAACTGTTGGAATTGGGTCAACTGTTATTTTTGTTGATTCTATATCAGGTGTTTCTGCTGGAAGCTCACTATCAATTACTGGAAAACTTACAAATGTTCCTGTTGTTTCAGTTGGTAATACATTTGTAAGAATTGGAACAGCAAATACAATTGCTTCAACAATTGGTCCAGGGATTGCTGCTACATTCCGTACTTTTAATGGTTTTATAAGTACCTCAGTGACTGTAAATAGTTTGATTATAAGTGTTGCAGGATTTGGTAGTACCACAAATGGAACATTTGCAGTTGGTATTTTATCCACATTCCCATCACTAATTTTAAGTGATGCATCTATAGAGGCAGCAACCAATACTAATTTTACAGATATAAGAACTACACAAATTGACGCAACTACATTTGATTATTCCAATAATCCTATAGATCCAGTGACTGTTGGAATTATGGAAAATAATACACTTGGATTGGGTCATAAGTTAGTAAGAGTGAATAATGGAAGTCCAGTTGGACCATTTCAATGGAAAGAGGTAATGACTGCTGATTTTGCAGGCAAAACAGACGCACAATTAAATGACGATGAAAGATATTTAAGAGAAACATATCCAGAACCTCTTTGTGGTGCTGGATATGCCAGATACTATCCAGGGGATAATGAATGGCCTATAAAAAATACTTTTACTTATGGTTTTGGTGGTTCTTCCACATCTTCGTCATCTTCATACGCAAAAGAAGGTGATACAGTTTCTGTTGGATTTGGTTTTGGTGATATAACTCCTTTTGGGACTGATACTGCAAATGTGTCTGAAAATAATCCTACTTTCTCTGGTTGTTCTGCTTTACAAACTGCTATCAATACCGCAGAAACAAATAGAGATGCGATTATTACTAGAAACACTCCAAAGATTGATAGTTTAATCGCATCAGCAAGTGCTTTGAGAAGTATACGAGATAATATGGAAGGACAGGCATTTGCTGTTTTGCAGGGAAGAGTTCACGCTGATGTTGAGATTAATAAACTCAAAACAGAACTCGCAGCACTACGAGCAACGGACTTGAAACAATTTGAACCAGAAACATATTATTTTAATCCTGATACTGGAAAAACATCTTCTTCTACTGTTGGTGTTGGAACTGTTTAAAAAATGCTCTATAGAATGAAACCTATATATTATAAGAAAAAAAGTACCAGCAATAAGTAATGACGGACAGATTTCCACTTATAGCCAATCCATCATCCAATCAAATTGAGGAGTTGGCTTCTGGTGATAATTTAAATCTTCAAAATAGTGGTATCGTTGGTGCTACAACTATAACCGCAACTAAGTTCGTTGGAAGTTTAGAAGGAAACGCAGCAACTGCAGAAAGATTAAATAATGCTGCAAATATAACTGCTGGAACGATTAGTTCTTCTAGATTATCTGGTTATTATGGAATTGATGTAAATAGTGCAGATAGATTAAATAATGCAGCAAATATAACTTTTGGTTATATTCAGGATGGTAGATTGAATGGAACTTATACTATTAATATTAATGGAAACGCAACGAGTGCGGATACATTAAATAATGCTGCGAATATAACTGATGGTGTTATAAGTCCAGATAGGTTAGACGGAACATATAATATTAGGGTTTCTTCTGCTGCAACTGCATCTAACTTAGCACGAGGTCTTTATGCTGTTGATATTTCTGGAAATGCAGGAACTGCGACTACTGCTACAAATCTTTCTGGTGGTAATGTTACTGGAACAAGTCTAAACATTAGTGGAATTTCTACTCTTGCTTCTTCTGGTGGAATTACAACAACTGGTGGACATTTATATATTGGTGGAGATTTATATGCAAATAAAACAGCAACTATTGGTTATTCCACAATTACAAGTGCTTCAATTGGAGTTGCGACTGTAGGATTTTTAACCGCAACTGATATTAATGTTTCTGGAACTTCAACTGTAGGATTTTTAACCGCATCTAGTATTTTTACACCAAATGCAATAATTGGAGTTTTAACAGCAACTACATTATCCAATATTGTTAATGCTGGTATCAAAACTATAAGTGCTGACTACATTACTGCAATAGGAATTGATTTTGTTAATTATATCAATACTGGAATTGCAAGTGTTGGAATAGCAACTATTGGATTTGCTTCAGTTACAAATGCTTATATTGGTATTGCGACTATAGACCAAATTAATATTACTTCTGGAATTGCAAGTGTCGGAATAGCAACTATTGGATTTGCTTCAATTGCAAATGCTTATATTGGTATTATAACTACAGGACAAATTGATATTAATACAGGTATCCTAACTGTAACTACATTTAGTGGAAATCTGGTTGGTATAGCATCAACAGCAACTATTGCTCTTGGGTTCTCTACAACTGCTAGCATTAATACTACTGGTATTATAACTGCTACTACATTTAGTGGAAATCTTGTTGGTATAGCATCAACAGCAACTACTGCTCTTGGATTCTCTACAACTGCTAGTATCAATACTACAGGTATTATAACTGCTACTGGAGGTTTTGTAGGTGGTCTTACTGGTACAGCATCTACAGCAACTAATGTTATTGGTGGTATTGCCTCTGTTACACAACTTCGAGTCGGTCCTGGTATTACAACAGTAGGTTTCATTACTGCTTCTAGTCTTCGAGTTTCTGGTATTACGACTCTTGGTATTACTACTGTAAGTGAATTGAGTTCTGCTGGAATTGTTACAGCAACTTTCTTTTCTGGAAGTGGTATTAATTTAGTTGGTATTGTAACACAACTCACAATAGGAACTGGTATTACTTTAACTTCTTCTCTAGCACTTGGGAAGGGAACAGTTCAAGTTGGAATTAAGACTTCAATTGGAAAAACAATTTATGTTTCTTATTTGGGAAGTGACACAAATACTGGTTTGATAGAAAGTGATGCAAAGAGAACAATCAAAGCAGCAGCAGCACTTGCATTACCTGGAGATACAATTAAGGTATTTCCTGGAACTTTTGTTGAGAATAACCCAATCACATTAGCAGCAAATGTTTCCATTCAAGGAACAGAACTTCGTAACTGCACCGTAACTCCACAATATCCAGATCGAGATTTGTTCTATGTGAATAATGGTTGTCATATGACGAACCTGAATTTTAATGGTTCTCCTGCAGATAATGGTGCATCGGTTGTATCATTTGTTCCATTGTCTGGTGTTTCATCGAATAGATTTTTTGATGGTGCAAGAATGATTCGATTGAATCTTGATTTTATTGCAAATGAAACTGTAGGATATTTAACTAGCACTGACTATAGAAATCCAGCATTTACAATTGGAATATCAACCCAAACAAAATTTCTTTCGGATATCAAATCAACATTAAAGGCAGTTTGCTTTGATATTACGAGAGGTGGAAACTCCAAATCTGTTGGAGCAGGTAAAACATATTATGCAGATCTGGAAGCACTTCAATATATTGTTGGAGTGAAAACGGAGACAATGGATGCATTAACATATGCTGCTGGAATTGCAAGATCTTGTATTAATAATGTTTCTTTTGTAAAACCAGGTGGTGGAAATTATCGAAATTATTATACGCAAGTAAAAGATTTGAGTATGCAACCAGATGGTGCATATGGAAATCAAAGTATAAGTGGTTGTGCGAATGTTACATCAGCAATTTACTCTTGTGTTGGTATTGTTACAACAATCATAGATCAAGGGTTGGGTGTTTTTAGTGTGGGAATTAATACTACATATCCAGCAGATTATAACGGTGAAGAAAGTAATAATTGGTCGCCAACAAAAATTGGAGGAAATACATATTCACCAGGTGTTGGAAATATTGATAAGGGACCTTATATTCGCAACTGCACTAACTTCATTGCAAATAGTATTGGTCTCAAAGTCAATGGATTTGATGCAGAACCAGGAGACCAAACTGATATTGGTGTAACTGGTTCAATGAGTGTTGATAGTTACACTCAATACAATCAAGGTGGTATTGGAGTTCAGATTACAAATGGTGGATATGCACAGTTAGTTTCCATCTTTACAATTTGTGATGATGTTGCGATTTATACATCATCTGGTGGGCAATGTGATATCACAAACTCCAACTCATCTTTCGGTAATTATGGATTATATTCTGTTGGTGTGGGAGATAATACAACAAAATCCATTTATCGTTATACTGGAACTGCAACAACAGAAGCAACAGCAAAATCAAATGTAGTTACGATTTCTGGTGTTGGAACCAATCGTCCTTATGACGGTCAATCTTGTTACTTTGGTACTTTATATTATAATATCAATACCATTGAATTGGAAAATGGTGGTTCTGGATATATTGGTCAACCAACTGTTACGATTGATCCTCCGACTGGACCAAATGGAGTTACAGCACAAGCATCAGCAACAGTTGTAAATGGTTCAATCACTGCGATAACTGTTTTAACCTCTGGTTCTCAGTATGAGATTGATTTTGGTGCAAATGTAAATATTAGTCCACCAGCATCTGGAGGAAACCCAGCAGTAGCATATGTTTCAGATTATCAACCAATTTATTATAAGGTTGCTGCTGCAACTTTACCATCTGCCGGTATTTCTACGGTCACATTTTTACAGACACTAAATAATACAGTTAGTGCTGGAACAACTGTTTATTTTGCAAGGGGAAGTTTACAACTCGCATCTACAATTTCATTCGAACACGTTGGTGCTGGTACAAACATCTTTACAGCAAAACCTGCTCTTGGTGGTGTTGTAATCCCCGAAAATAAAGTAGTTCAACTTGACGGGGGAACTGTAACTTATACAAGTACAGACCAATCAGGTAATTTTAATATTGGTGATGGTGTTGTGATTAATCAATCAACAGGTCAAATATCAGGTAGAGATTTTACAAAAGCACTATTCACTACTATGACACCATTTATTCTTGCACTATCAGATTAAGGAGGATTAATAAAAATGGCAATTGCAGCAGCAGCAGTAAATAATTTTAAAACCTATACCAAAGTTGTTGGGTTGACGACTGATCTTGTTTACACAGCACCCGCAGGATATGTTGGAGTATTTTTATTAGCACAGTGTGCTAATATTAGTGCTAGTACCCAATCAATTAGTTGGTATCACAATCGTGTAAGTTCTGGTTCAACTGTAACCACAGAAATCGTAAAAGATTTTTCAATCCCAGCAAACGACACAGTAAATTTATTGCCTGGTAAAATGGTATTAGAGACTGGTGATTTTATTACAATCAGCGGAAGTGCAAGTACAACCCCAGCAAAACTTAAGTTTATTACAAGCATTCTTGAAACCTCAAATCAATAATAGATAAATGGCAACTCCAGGATTTCTCAGCAAAAGAGTTAAAAAGAAATCTCAAACTGGTCTTACTTCAGACCGTTATGAATTTTTAGGATTAGATCAAGCAGAACCAGATTTAGGAGACCCATTGGTTGGTCCTTCTTCTATTGTGGCAAATCCTGCTCCAATTGGTGGAACTCAATATGTTTTAGTTGCTGCTAGTGGCAATACTGGAAAAAGATATTGGATTGCTTCTTCTCAACTAACTGGATCTGGATTAATTCCTGGTTCTTTTAGTCTATTCAACAACAATATTCAAGTTGGTGCTGCAAATAGTTTCAATAAGTTTAATTTCGTTGGTACTGGAGTAACTGTTGACCCAGTTAGTAGTGACCCAAACTTACAAACTGGTATTGCAACAGTTAGAATTACCGTAACGGATTTAGTTGGACCAGGAAACGTAAATTCAATACCTTATAAGGCAAGTAGTGGACTTTTAGCAGGAGCAACTGATTTTGTATATTCAAGTGGAAGTATTGGAATAGGAACTACACAACCAACAGCAAATCTTGAAGTTGTTGGTAGTATGAAAGTATCAGGAACAATTACTGGAACTGCTACAACAGCAACTACTGCTCTTGGGTTCTCTACAACTGCTAGTATAAACACAACAGGTATTATAACTGCTACCGGAGGTTTTGTAGGTGGTCTTGTTGGTATAGCATCTACTGCTACAACTGCTCTTGGGTTCTCTACAACTGCTAGTATAAACACAACAGGTATTATAACTGCTACTAGATTTGTAGGAGGTCTTGTTGGTATAGCATCTACTGCAACTACTGCTCTTGGATTCTCTACAACTGCTAGTATAAACACTACAGGTATTATAACTGCTACTGGAGGTTTTGTAGGAAGTCTTGTTGGTATAGCATCTACTGCTACAAATCTTGCCAACGCATCTGGTATAACAACTGGTACAATAGCAAGAGAAAGATTATCTGGAACTTATGATATTAATATTAGTGGAACTATAGCAAACTCTGGTCAAGTATTTGATAATTTGAGTGTTACTGGACTTTCTACATTCACTAATGGACCAGTATTCATTGGTTCAACAACCGAAACAGGAACCGCATCACAACTACTTCAAGTAACTGGTGGTGCTTATGTTTCTGGTTCTGTTGGTATTGGAACCACAAATCCAACATCAAACCTTCATGTTATTGGTGGTGGTAGATTTTCTGGTGTAGTTACTGCAACTTCATTTTCTGGTTCTGGTTCAAATCTAACTGGTTTATTATCTAATACAGTATCAACTTCTTCTACAACTGTTCCGCAATATATCGGTTTCGTAACTACGACTAGTGGAACTATAACTTCTAATTTGGTAAGTAGTACATTAACTTATATCCCATCAAGTGGAAACTTGGGTGTTGGAACCACAAATCCAAGAACACCACTTCAAGTTGAGACTTATGGAGTAAAAACTGGAGTTGGAACATTTACTGCATCTGTTGGTGTTTCTACAACGATAGATAGTTTCTCTGTTTCTTCTACTGACTTTAAGATTGCTGAATACACAGTTCATATTGGTTTTGGTTCTTCTATTCAGGCACAAAAGGTTCTTGTAACACAAGACCAATCTACCGCATATTCACAAGAATATGGAGTTGTGTATAATAATTCATTACTTGTTTCTATTGGAGCAACAATTAGTGGAGGAAATTGTATTCTTCAAGCAACTCCACAAACTGGTGTTAGTGGTTTGACGACTTATAGATTTGCGAGAAATACTTTACTCTAATACTGAATTAATATTATGTTCTTCGGTATGATTAGTTCCCAATTCATAAATAACTAAAAAGACCGATGGCAGATAAAAACTTTGGGGTAAAGGGGATAAACTTTATTAGTGACCCTGGTACGCCAACAATTTCTATAGCATCTTCTACCATTACTTATGCGGGAAGTTTAAATCTTAACGCACCTACTGTTGCTATCAGCACAAACGTTTCCATCGGTGGGTCAGTTGTATCAAATATAATTGTATCAGGCGATTATTCGGTTGGTATAGGAACTACAAACCCAACATCAAAACTTTGGGTTCAAGGTGATGTTAAAGTTTCTGGAACTCTTACTGCTACTAGTTTTGTAGGTTCTGGTGCTAGTTTAACAGGATTAGTATCAAATCAACTTGTTGAAATTAATACTGATTATAATCAATATCTTTTACTTACACAATCTCAAACTGGAACTAGTTCAACTATATCATCATCATATAACTATATTGTTTTTAATGCTGCTTCAAAATTACTAGGAATTGGAACAGACAATCCAATAGCAAACTTACATGTAAATGGTACTGGAAGATTTGTAAGTACTGTTACTGCTCCAACTTTTCAAGGTACAGCAACTACTGCTACAACTGCTCTTGGGTTCTCCACAACTGCTAGCATTAATACTACAGGTATTATAACTGCTACTGGTGGATTTAATATTGGTATTCAGTCTAGTGGAACTAATATTACTACTGGTGTAATTACTGCTATTAATTTTATTGGTTCTGGTAATACTTTTAGTTATAACTCTACAACTAAAGTTATTGATGTTAGTATTTCTAGTGGTAGTGGTAGTGGTAGTGGATTTTCAAGTGTTTCTATTTCAACAAATACTACCAATCAAGCACAATACATTCCTTATGTAAGTTCATTTGGTGATACAACAGGTTTTGGTGCAACTACACTATTAGTATATAATCCTTCTAGTGGTAATCTTGGTATTGGAACCACAACTCCAACATCAAAACTTCACGTTCAAGGTGATGTATCAATCTCTGGAGTTACTACTTCTGGTGGTGTTACTGTAACTACAAATAGTGATTATAAGATTGGTGTTAATACTGTTCTTAATTCCACTACTTTAGGATCTGGAGTTACCAATTCTTCTCTAACGTCTTTAG
>Ga0209500_10000506_pt1 | contig 33526 bp, 50 predicted proteins | sample S_140212_EF_Meta_FD_187323 | JGI IMG/M metagenome (GOLD analysis project Ga0209500, IMG submission 187323) | Freshwater microbial communities from Lake Simoncouche, Canada to study carbon cycling - S_140212_EF_MetaG (SPAdes) (version 2) | ecosystem: Environmental > Aquatic > Freshwater > Lake ...
ATTTAAGTTCATATGCCACTACTTCATATGTAACATCACAGGGATATATAACCAATTCACCTATCACTATAGTAGGGGATGATTCTACTGGTGTTACTCTTAACTCTAGAGAAACTATTAAAATTGCAGGCACATCCAACATCACCACAGCAGTGTCAGGCGATACTTTAACTATCACTGGACCAAATTTAAGTTCATATCTAACAGATGTTACTATTAACGTAGTAGCTGATGATTCTAATACTATTTCAATCAATAACGGTGGAACTCTATTATTCAATGGTGAACAAGGTATTACTACCAGTACTAGTTCATCTGGATCTGTCACTATCACTGGACCAAATTTAAGTTCATATGCCACTACTTCATATGTAACATCACAGGGATATATAACCAATTCACCTATCACTATAGTAGGGGATGATTCTACTGGTGTTACTCTTAACTCTAGAGAAACTATTAAAATTGCTGGTTCAGGAGGAATTACAACATCAGTATCTGGTGATACTCTAACTATTGATGCTACTCTTACAGGTGGAGCATTAGCAAACCTTTCTGTAACCGGTCAAACTATATCAGGAACTACCACCAACGGAAATATTAATATTACTCCTAATGGTACTGGAGATATTAATCTTACTGTCGGAGGACAAGTTAAAATCACAGACGGCACCAATGATTATTCTGGAGTAATAGGTGTTGCAAATTCTCTAGCTAGATACAATTATGGAATATCTTCATTCTCATACAATGATTTTAACCTGTCAGCTTTTGATAGACACAGAGTTTATGCTAACAGTTTAGCTGGACATATCAACTTATTAGGTACAGATCCTGTTAATGCACAAATAGCTTGGCGAGGTCTGCAAGTGGATCTATTTACAGATGCTGAAGGAAAATCTTTATCGTCACGTGGTTCTGCTGTAGCTGATCCTTCTTCTAAAACATCACTAAACAGCGGCGGAGAAATAAGCACATATTCTTTAGGTCCTGTGGCTTTGGGAGTAACAAATCAACTTAGAAACACCAATGCTTCTCCATCATATCTACCCGAAGGACTGGGTATATTTTCATTCGCAGAATTTGTAAATGATTTTGACACCTATGGCAATGGTTCTATCACTTTTGAAGATTATAACAATTTTAACGCTGCCACAAACCTTGCTTCAGCTTCGGGAACAGCTACTATCACAAACTTAGTAGGTTATCGTGCAGGAGGAAATTATTTTACCGATGGTACTGGTAATGTAACCAATTATTATGCTTTCTATGCAAATGGTATATCCGAAGGAACTAACAATTACGGAATCTACGTAGAATCAGAAGATTGGGAAAACTATCTTGGTGGTTTGGTTATTAAAAATTCAACTATTGCAGCAAATAGAACCAATGAAAATTTATATTTGAGAACAGCAGGTACAGGTAAAGTTATTGTGGATGATTCTTTACAAGTGGTCAATACATTAACTGCAAATACTTTTGTAACCAATGATATATCATCAGCAGATTCAAGTGCTATACAAATTAATGATTCAGTTAATATAAGTGGCACATTGAGTGTGGATACTATTGATACTAATGTTATCAGTTCAGGAGATTCATCAGCTATACAGATCAATGATTCAGTTAATATAAGTGGCACATTAAATTCTGCCACTATTGTTAACAACACAATATCTACCAATGAAATTGCATCAGCAGATTCAAGCGCCATACAGATCAACGATGGTGTGAATATAAGTGGCACATTAAATGCCAAAACCATTGTGACCAATGATCTAATATCACAAGATTCATCTGTGATCAATGTGCTGGATGGATTGAATGTGAGTGGTGCATTGACTGCTGCAACAGTTTCAACTACCAATATTAATTCATCAAGTACTGTAAGTGCAGAACATTTAACATTAACTGGTTTACTAACATTGGGTAAAAGAACTGTGGCTCAGTTAATATTATTAACTCCAGATACGGGTACTATGGCTTATTGTACTGACGAAACCGGTGGTGCACAGCCTGTATTTTATGATGGTACCAACTGGAGAAGGATGACTGATAGGATAACAATATCTTAACAGACCTATTAATATAAAAATCACATTAGGTTTATAAAATTCTCGATAAATAATCAGTATGACAAAACAGACAATTAACATAGGATTAACATCGAACGACGGTACTGGTGATCCATTACGCACAGCATTTCAAAAGATTAACGACAATTTTGCAGAATTATATGGCGATGACAGCTCAGCGGATACATTTACTTCACCGCAGATAACCACTCCTACTATCACAGGTACAACCACTATTGATCATTTAATATTCAATGACAATTATATCAGTACAGCAACCAATGCTAATTTAGAATTGAATCCAGGAGGCACAGGCACAATAGAATTACAGGCAGCTACCAACATCACAGGCAACACCACACTCACTGGCACAGTGGGCATAACAGGTGCTGTGACTGCTACATCATTCGCAGGACCATTAACAGGCAATGTAACAGGCAATGTAACAGGTAATGCTAGCTCAGCCACATACTCATCTGCAGTGACATTAACAGCTGATAATTCTACTGCTGCTACAAACTATCCTCTGTTTGTGAGTGCTGCTACAGGCAATCTATCACCAAGAACAGATACAGGATTCACATACAATCCATCCACAGGTGTGTTGACCACAACATCAGTAACAGGAAATTTAACAGGTGCAGTAACAGGTAATGTGACAGGAAATTTAACAGGTGCAGTAACCGGTAACGTGACAGGTAACGTAACAGGCAATCTCAGCACTGCTACAATCAGCGCCAGCGGCAATGACATCAATGTTTCATTAACTGACAACAGAGCCACTGCATTAACCATCAAAGAAGGCAGCAACACCTATCTAACTTTTAATACAGCTAACGGAGGAGAAACTATTACACTGGGCAAAAAATTCGAAGCAGGATCAGTGGAAGTAGAAGGATCACTTTTTGACATCAACGGCGGCAATATTGACGGCACAGATATTGGTGTGGCAGTTAGAGCAGCAGGTAACTTTACCACGCTGGATGCCAACAGCTCATTGACTGTGAATTTTGTAAACATAGCTGATCAAAAGATTACCACAAACAGCAGCAATGCTGACCTACAATTAGATGCACACGGCACCGGAGCAGTGGACGTGCAGGCTCCTATGACCACACAAGCAGTGACCATGGGCGGCAATCTTTCTATACCTAATCCTTACACTGCCACAATAGGAGCATTCACAATCAGCGGTAGCAGCATCAGTACTCCAACTAATACAGGTATAACTATCGATACTAATGGTACCGGCAGCATCACACTCAACGGATATCAAACACTGACCAATTGGGTATTAACTGACGATCTAACTGTTTCTACTAATTTTTTCACCAACACTATCACAGGCAGAACTTCCAATGCTGATCTAGTGGTACAAACACAGGGCACAGGCACAGTGGATTTCAAAGTGCCTACACAAAGCACAAGGGGAGCAGCAGGTGCTGCAAGTGCTCTGCCAGCCAATCCAACAGGTTACGTTGAATTTAAAATCAATGGCACTGCTTACGTGATGCCTTATTACGCTAAAAGTTAATCCTTAGTTTACCATAAATACACTCGTAAAGGAGTAAGTTTAAATGGCGTCACCGGTTTGGAAAACCACAGCGGGTAAAATAGACATTATACAAGAACGAGTATTTTATTCGTTTCAATTGGAAGCAGAAGATGCTGACAGTACCACTTTGACCTACTCCAAAATCGCAGGTAACTTACCTTCCGGTATTGAACTTACTACCTCAGGTGAATTGCGAGGTGTGCCGTTTGAAGTAGCCACAAGATCCCTTTACACTTTCGTGGTTAGAGCATCAGACGGCACCAACATAGCAGATAGAACATTTAGCCTACAGATTGTGGGATCAGACTCACCCACATTTACTACTCCTGCAGGACAATTAGATTTAAGTGACAGTACCACCAGTAACAATACTTGGGTATTAGATGGCAGTTATATTGAATATCAAATTCGTGCCATTGATGATGATGCACCCACAGGACAAATATTAGTTTTCGACCTTGTAAGAGGAGAATTGCCACCAGGCATAAAAATGAGTTCTACAGGTTTAATTTCAGGCACAGTGTTATTAACTGACGATGAACGTTATGGACCATATGGTGGTTATGATAACATTTATAATTTCGATGATGTACCTTATGATCCCACAACATTTTCTATATCTAGATCTAAAAACTTTGAGTTTGAAGTAAGAGTTACAGATGGTTCCAGTTATGCCACACAGATTAATAGTATATTTGTATTCACAGCAGATTTTTGGCGAGTAGACAACAACAGAATTTTAGTGGATATGACTCAGTATCAGGGATTCCCTCTGCTGATGAGCAGCAGTGCTAATAGACGTCCGGTGTTTGCCACAGATGGAGCATTGGGTACATTTAGACACAATAACGAATTGGTTATCAAAGTGGATGTGGTAGACTTTGACACACTGCAGGGAGATTTACAGTATGTTGTGGTATCAGGTACACTGCCCCCAGGCATACAAGTGGATATTAATTCAGGAGAGATATATGGTCGTTTAGGAGCACAAGCTGCGATAGAATTAGAATATGTGTTTACTATGAGAGCATACAGAACATCTTACAGCGGTGTCACTGTGTATACAGATCAACAATTTACTATGACAGTAATTGGAGAAATTGATATAGGAATAGAATTTATAACCAGCAGCAACTTAGGATCCATTCAACCAGGTATACCTTGTTTATTCAGTGTGGAGGCTCAAACTCCTGCTCAACTGCTCAATCCAGACCAAGTATCCAATCGAGTATTTTCTTATAAACTCACAGAAGGTTCCTTACCCTCAGGATTAACACTGTCACCGCTGGGTAATATTATAGGTCAAGTGGATCTATCAGAGTTTACTATATTAGATAACAATGAAATTACTTTTGATAACAACACCACTAGCTTCGACAGAGAATACACATTTACAGTGGGGGTCAGCGATCAATATCAAAATTTAGCAACCAGCAAAGAATTTACTATCACAGTGAAATTGCCTTATGCTAAAGAATACAGTAATTTAAGTGCTAATGGATTGATCAGCAATAGAAATAACAGTGTTTCTGATATTGATTTATTTTACAGTATTGCTCAAGACCCTAACATTAATAACAGTGATAATATATTTAGATCCGAAGATTCGTTCTTTGGTATGCCTCAGAGAGCAGAAATATTATTGCTGGCAGGATTAGAACATCAAACAGCCAACACATTTCAAGAAGCTATGAGATTTAATCATGAGCCAAAAGTATTATATTTTGGAGATATTAAAACAGCAGTAGCCAAACAAAACGGTATTGTAAAATACGAAGTTGTTTATATTGAAATGGTAGATAATCTTGTGAACAAACAAGGCAATGTAGTATCTAACAGTATTACATTAAGAACTGATATTAATAGACCTATGTTGGGCACTCGAGCAGATGATTATAGATTAACCACAGATTATGCTGTGTATAATGTAACCACTCATGGAGGTTTGAGTTTTAGTATTGCAGGTAGTAAAATAAGATATGCTAATGATATCACAGCAGACATGGGTACATTTGAAAAATTATTTCCCAATGCAATTACCCATATGAGAAAAAATATGAAAGATTTAGGTCAGAAAGAATATGTACATTTACCTCTATGGATGAGAACCAGTCAAGATGGCTCAGGTTCACCTTTGGGTTTTAAATTAGCAGTGGTGTTGGCATATTGTAAACCTGGCAAAAGTGGATTGGTTAAAAATAGAATTTTGAACAAAGGTATTGATTATAAAAATATTTTCTTTAGACTTGATAGATATATTTGTGGAGCTACTAAGGTGGACACCGGCACAATCACTCCCGATGGCAGCACTCGAACATTTACCATCAATGAAATCATACATGAAGAAGAGATCAAAATTAGAGAGAATGCTCAAGTGTTGAGATATGGTGAACAGGTTACTGCAGACAATAACTCAACGCCTGGTTATATGAGTGCTGATAGTTTGCTAAGATCTGCAGATTATGAGCCTGAATTTTACCTAACACACGATGCAGATACACAAAAAACCACTATTAATTTTACCAATGCTCCTACAGCTAATACTAAAATAAAAGTGGAACGAAAAGGAGATAAATATCTTGCATTTAGAAGGAAGTTAAAAGAATAATATGTCAAGCAATATAGTACCAGGTAATATAGACGGCAGTTTTCCCATAGCAGGACAGGACAACAGTTCTCAAGGATTTCGTGATAATTTCACAGCAATTAAAAATAATTTTGAAGATACCAAAACTGAAATAGAAGATTTACAAACCAACAAAGCATCCACGTCTAGCAACACATCATTTAACAATTACACAGTTAGTGAAGCAGTGTTCAAAGACACAGCATTGACAATTTATCCACAAGGTACAACCAGCGGAACCAAAACATTGGATCATGCCAATGGACACTATCACACTTTGACCACCAGTGGCAACGTTACTCTAGCATTTGTCAACTGGCCAGGTTCTGGTTTAGGAAGAATAGTTTTAGATATTACGTTTGCTAACGTAGCTCATCTACTAACTGTGACTGCAGCCACGTTGGTTGCAGACAATGTAACAGGATTCAACAGTGGCACTAACATTATCACAGTATCCACTGCTGGCAGATATCTTTACGAATTTGTTACACCAGATGCTGGGACCACTGTGTTAATGCATCAGCTTGGTAAATTATACACCTAATAATTAAATGTACTTCCATCCTTTACAAGAAGAGATCGGTAATTTACCCGAAGAAGCACTCAGCAAAAGAATTAGAGATCTATCTAAAAAAATTGCACAATCCAAAAGATGGATAAGGAATCCTGAGATGCTGGCACAGCTACAGAATGCACTGTTTGCTTACCAAGAAGAAATGCGTCGAAGAAGATTAAAAAATTGGCAAGACGAATATAAAAAAGCTCGCGGAGAACCAGATATGGGCGAGCTGATCAACATCGAATAATAACTACAAGATGAAGAGCAAATCTTTTTCTTGGAAAACTGATTTCCGCACAGTGATCATTGTGGGCGATGAGCTTTTTCATAATCACTATGATGTAACCTGTCATATCTCTCCCGTCACTGCTGACCTCACAGAGCAGAGTGAATATTTCGAAAGATTAAAAAGTCTTTACCAATTGGTATTTGCCAACACTGTTATTACCTGGAGAGAAGAAGAACTTTACCAATTATTAAAAATCAACAGTGATAATCGATTCATAGAGCTGCCAAGACCTCCCTATGATCAAGTGATGGCTGCTGCCTGTTTCGCCAAGAGCAATGCAGTATTAGAAGGCAAAATTGTGGTCACTCGATTGGACCTAGGCAGTTATCAAGGAGATGGTATTGTGTACAGCATTGAGAAAGATGGCCCAGAATTAGAGTTATTAGACGTTGACAATTGGTTCACAGCCAAGTACAATAAGTTTGATCCGTGGTGGTTACGACCCGATACGGCAACTTATGATGAAGAATTGGAAAAAGGCATATACACAGGACATTTCAGCTGGAACAAAGAGTTACCAGTGGTTGACGAACACAGAGAACATGCTAAAATATTTGAATTCAATCCAAAGGTTTTAGATGGTGGCAAAAGCAAGAAGAAATGATCACGGTGACTGCATCTACGATGAGCAGACTATCATAGAATATCTCTATCAAAATCCCACAGCAGATATTGGCAAACTCTATATAGAAAATACAGAGCAGTATCTCGCAGCACTGCAAGAACTAGGTATAGATCTACCTGTGATACAGCAAGAACAAAAACACAACGAGAAACCCGCAGACATGGATTTGCGATTACAATCACACTGGCACATGCCTGACAATTACAGTAAAATAGATGTATTGGAATATCTCCTAGAGAAATGTCAAAACGATCAAGAACAAGAGAGAGTAAAGTTAGAATATGAGTTATTTGAAAAAAAGAATTTTACCAAAGTATTGCAATTCTTAATATATTTTGTGGATACTTTACGAGCTAATAACGTAGTATGGGGAGTGGGCAGAGGCAGCTCTGTGGCTAGTTTTTGTTTGTTTTTAATAGGTGTACACAAGATAAATCCACTGCTGTACAATTTAGATCACCGTGAATTTTTGCGATGATAAGTAAAAGCATACAAGGAGTAATATAATATGGTAGGTAGACAACCAAATAGAAAACTTTATAGAACCATGCAAGGTCGTATGGTGGATATTGAAAAATTAAGAGCAACTAACGAAGAAGTTAGAGCCGTGGGCAATATGAGTGTAAATGCTCGAGGAGATGTGGTAGGAAACAGCGGAAAAATTATCAAAACCAAAGAGCAATTAATGAAGGAATATTATGAAGCACCTAAAGGCAAAGCAGATGATACTCCCGCTAAAAGAGCTAGAACTGAACCAACTCCACAACAAGAAGTAGTAAGGACACAGGTTATAAATCCTGTGACTCAAACTCAACAGGCAAAAAATACCCCAAGTAACACCACCAATCAGTTTAAACCTAAACAAGGTATTGATGCTGCACTTGACGGTTTAGAGTAAACATCATATAATATAACCACAATGGTGGACATAACAGAATTACAGAAAAAAGGATTTGGTTCTCACGGAGGACTACAACACACAGTCAGTGATTCAGACATACAACCTATCGGCAAAAGAGTATTGGTTTACAAGATGAGATTTGGTGATATCAAAACCAAAGGCGGGTTAATACTGCTGGATGATGATGGCAAAGAACAGGGCATACATCCAAGATGGGGGCAAGTGTACGCTGTGGGAGCAAAACAAGAAGATGTCCAAGTAGGACAGTGGGTACTGATTGCACACGGTCGTTGGACTCGAGGCATGCTTGTGGAGAAAGATGGTGTTAAAGAAGAAGTAAGAATGGTGGACGAAAAAGATATTCTATTAGTTTCTGATGTAGAACCATTAGAAGAAATTACTAAACACGCCGGATACAACAACAGTTAAAATTAGATGACTAACAATAATAATTGTGGTCAGTGCGGAGAACACATAGAATACTGTTTATATTGGTTTGATTCCCTCTACTTTGCTAACTGGACTGAAAGAAAAGTAATACCTTTCTGTGGGCCAGCATGTGTGCAACAATGGCACACAAAAAATAATGTAAAAGATTGGCCTGCAAGGAAACCCCCTTATCCCAAAGGTGAACAATGGGAAAGGATAGTAAAGTTATGAATATAACTGATTCTAAATATTATTTTAATGTAGAAGATAAAAAAAATATTTACGGTTTATTAAATATTTTAGAAAATAGATTTTATATAATAGATAACGATTACGAGCTTTTAAAATTTACTCAATTTTTGTTTATGAGGGGCTATCAATGGTATACCATGGTGGATCTATCATCAAGTTTAAACAAAGAAGAAATACAAAACAACAATTGTCACTTATTTGGTTGTTTAGATAAAGATATTAAAAGTACAAATATTGATTTAAATTATAAATTAAATTTACTCGAAAGAAATATAGATTTAAATTTTTTTAACTATCCTATGCAAGAAAAGATATTTTTTATAAGAGAATTTCTAGGTTATAGCAGAAATTTAATAGAAAATTTTAAAGAAGAAGAAAATATTAATAGTATGCCATATAAAAAAAATTTACTATTATATAAAAAATTTTTAAACATAATTTTACCAGAAGATAAAAAAATAGATTCTTTTATTTCTTCCGAGATTGAAAATTTAAATTCTTTATATACTCATATGTCTAATACATTTAACAAAATTATTTTTACCTTAGACTCTATAGATTTAAAAAATTTATCAATACAAGATATAAAAAACAACTTTAAAGATAAGTTACAAAATACTTTTTTTGATAATACTTTTGAATTTAATAAAACGTTTACTAAATTAATACTCGATTATCTAGATGAATAAAAATATTTTAAAAGATATACAAGAAAGTAAGATTATTAATAGTAATGCATTGTCTAGTTTTAATATTAAAAATATATATGGCAATTATTGGATATGTTTATCTCAAGTTTTAATCGGGACATTAGATCTTAGAGCACGCATGGGTATTTTTACTAATCCTTATAACACAAAATCTAGTCCATTATATGCAATGCCGACCCTAAAGAATATCGATGTCAAATTAGCAGATTTGTATGATGAAAGAGCTATAGAAATTTTTAAAAATGCAAAAATACAAAATAAAAAAATTTGTATAATGTGGAGTGGAGGAATTGATTCAACATCAATACTGGTTTCTTTTTTAAAAAATTTATCACCTAGCGATTATGAAATACTCACGATAATTTTAACCAGTACTTCTATTCTTGAAAATTTTAATTTTTATTCTAAATTTATATCACAAAAATTAAATTGTTTAAATTATTTAGATGTAGAAATGACCGATGATTTTTTAAACAAACATATTGTTGTACATGGAGATCCAGGTGATTGTTTATTTGGTCCTAGCATGCCTATGTATAGATCTTTTATTGCTAATGGAACTCACAACATGAAATGGAAAGACCATCTTCAAAAAATGAAAGAAGAATTAAACAAAATAGCAGGTACCGTAATGCCACATAAGAACTTTGGAGATTGGTATGTTGATAAAATTACAAATAATTTAATAGATTCAAAACAGGATACTTATGTATCATCGATATCCGATTGGTGGTGGTGGGCATATTTTAATTTCCGTTGGGAATTTAGTTGCCAAAGACCTTTCTTTTATCTAAGAAATTTTAGCTGTATTCATCCTATTTCTCAACACAATATAAATGAATTTGCAAAAAATACATTCTTTAACACTGAGAAATTCCAATTATGGAGCTACAGTAATTTAAAATTATTAGTAGGAGATGATGTAAGAAATCATAAAAAAGAAATAAAAGAATATATTTTTCATTTCGATAAAGATAAAGTTTTTCAAAAAAGTAAAGATAAAGTGGGAACATTCACTCCTATCTCCTATATGAGATCTAAAGTAACTACAACGTTTTATTATGATAAAAATTGGGTTGGATATAATTTTGATTATAAGAATCTTAGAAATATTGCCGAAATTTTGTTAGAAAAATATAAAGGATAACTATTTGTATGACAATATTATCTGAAAACACTTGGGGAAATTTAATAGAATTAGAGGGTTATAGATGGACTACTAAAATTTTTACTAAACCAGTAGGAGTTCCTCTCTATAGACAAACTCCCGAAGGAATTGATATAAAAGAGAAAACTAGTCATTATCAAAGCATAGAGCATTTACATACCAAAGTAGAAATTATATCTTTGCCTAACGCTCGAGAACAGTTTGTTGTAAAGTCTTGCTGGACTAATAAAGATTCGTATCACGAGTTTGAAACATGGTATAAAGAAAATGCTGAACAACGAGTAAAAAAATATGAGTTAGACAATAACATTCAGCACGAATACAATGTAAAAGCACTCGAATCAACTACTACATTGGAAGATTTTTCTAGAAATGCTTTTATTAATAAATTTGCATTTAGAAGAAATATTACTTTTTTTGATCAAACAAAAATTCCTGAAAAACAAATTATAGAAAATATAATGCAAGATGCTTACAAATATGTGCCGATATTAAATTGTGTATATCCATTTAAAATTAAAATTTGGGGGCCAGAATATAAAGATATGAAAAAACAAATGGTCCTTAGAAGTATATGCGGACCAAATCAAAACGATTTTCGACCTGGAGGAAAATATGTCGGAGATTGGAAAAAATGTGAACAGATATATGATGCTTGGATACAGTTAGTGCAGAATACAGGAAAATCGGTGATGTTTGAAGGATATTATTTTAATAATCAAATCATGGCTCCTTATCTTATTTCTTATCATCCTGTACCGATATTACCAACCGAATCACAAATTAAAAAAGGTTACATCGAAAGAAGAGCCATGCATGACAATGGTATGATTAGAGAAATAGCTGTGATAGGAGCATCTATGCATGGATATGGTGTTAGTTTATTGAGTGCTAATTATAATTTATATGGCTCGTTCACTAGAAATTGGCTGATAGGCGTTGATTCAATCGAAAACACCCCTGCGGCCATGAAACCATTAACAGAAGATAGCAATTATGGTATCGTTCCTTTCGTTTTAGGTATAGGATATAAAAATGAAAAAATTCCTTATAATGGAGATGCTAATCAAGGTATAAAACCAGAATTTGAAGAAATCCATTTTTGGCAAGAATGATATGGATATATCTAATTCTAACTATTTTTTTGAAATAGATCCTGCCAAGCCTGTATATGGATTAATATTACCCTTACATAATAAATTTTATATTTTAGATAATGATTATGAAATTTTAAAATTTATACAGTTTTTAATAGTAAAAAATGAATGGTTTTCGATGGTTAATATTAATTTTTTACAGAACACTCCTGTAATTAACAATACAAATTGTCGAAAATATGGATGTGATGATAATACTGTAAAAACAATTATAGATTATGATATACATCCTAAACACATTGAATCTAGAACAGATTTAGATTTTTTTAATTTTGAATTACAAGAAAACTTGTTTTATATTAGAAAAGTGCTTGTAGATACAAAAAAAATTATCGATGATAATAATCGTATTGCATTTAACGATCGTCAAAATAATTTAATAATGATTGAAAAATTTTTTAATACTTTATCTTCTGATGATGAAAATATAAAAGAAATACTCTCAACAGAACAAGAAATATTAAATAAAACTAAAGGTGATTATGAAAAATTATTACAATACGTTCTTAATATTTTATATTCTTTAGATCTAAAAAGTTTATCCTTAAATGAAATTAAAAAAGAATTAAAAGATTCTTTAGATAAAGTTTTTAAAAAGATATATTATAAAAATAGTGTTGATGTAATAGAAAAAATTGTATGACAATTTTTGATAAAATTAAAAATAGTAAACTTATACATCAGCAGGCATTTGATAAATTACCTATTGATAATATCCATGGAGCAAATTATCTTGCTCTTTGTCGTCTTTTATTTGGTACTATTGAGCTTAGAGCTCGTTCTGGAACTTTTACTACCCCGTATCATGCACCCATACAAAACGGTTATGAGCTGTTTAACTTAAGATATATCGAAGATAAGTTATCAGATTTATATGATGCAAGAGCTATAGAAATTTTTAACTATGCAAAAACAAATCAAAAAAAAATATATATTTGTTGGAGCGGAGGAATCGATTCTACATCTATTTTAACGTCTTTTTTAAAGAATTTATCCGAAAGTGATTTAGAGATTATTCATGTATTATGCACCGGATCTTCTTTATTAGAGAATTACGATTTTTATAAAAATTTTTTATCAAAAAAAATAAAATGTAGTAACTATGGTTCTATAACATTAAGTAATGATTTTTTAGATAAAAATATCTTATTACACGGTGATCCTGGGGATTGTGTTTTTGGATGCAGTTTAAGTATGTATAGAGATTTTATTTCAAAACAAGAACATCTCGAACCATGGAAAAAACATTATAAAAAGATAATAGAGGAGTTAAATCATAGAGGAAAGATGTATAGTGCAAAAACATCCAACTTTGGTTCATGGATTGTAAAAAAAATATCAGACAATATAGAAGAAGTAGGCCAAGCAGATTATATCAGTACTGTGGCTGATTGGTGGTGGTGGGTATATTTTAATTTTCGTTGGCAAGTAGAAACTGAAAGAATGTTTTTGTTTATGCGTATACCTAACAATTTTTTTGGACCAATTTCGAAGTTTAACTTAAAAATTTTTCGAGAATATAATTTTTTTAATTCTGAAAAATTTCAATTATGGTCTTATTCAAATTTAAAAAAATTAGTTACCCATGATGTTACTAAACATAAAATTGAACCAAAAAAATATATATCTGCATTTACTAAAAATGAAATATATACTAAAAATAAAACAAAAATAGGTATAGTAAATCCTAATAATAGAAATAAAGGAGTTAGACAGACACCTTATTTTTTTGATGAAGACTGGCAAGGTTATCAAAAGACTCCTGAACTATATGAAATTTTTAGAATGCTTCTAGAAAAATACAAAGGATAAAATAATGAGCGAATTAAAACGTTTAATGAAATTGAGAGAAAATATTACACACTTTACTGATCAGGCTCCCGATAAATCAACTATAGATCAAATTCTTAAAGACGCACACGAATTAATACCCGTAAAAAATAACATGTGGAACTATAATATAGATGTTTGGGGTCCGGAACATGTAGAAGAAAAAAAGATTGTGGCCATGCAAACCGTAACAGGATTGGATAAAAGAATATTTGCTAAAGGTGGCAAAGAAGAAGGCAACATGCAACTATTGGAAGAGATTTATAATAATTGGAAACTTATTAGAGAGAGTCAAAGAAATCTACCATTCAAAGGCAAAGGCAATTACCAAGGATTTGGATTTAATGATCAAGTGACAGCACCGTATCTATTGGTATACTATCAAAAACCTGGCCGTCCTACGCAAACACAGATTGAACAAGGCTATGATGCCAAACAAATTAGTTACTCTGATAATTCTCAACACCAATGGCTTATCTCTGCTTCTATGCATGCCTATGGCACAACTTTATTGTGTGCTGAACAAGGATTGTATGCATCATTTTGTAAATGTTATTATTTGATTCATAAAAATCTCAATAATGTTTTACATCCTTTGGTACATGGTTATCATAATGTGGCATTTTTACTTGGAATAGGATATCGTGATCAAGATATGCCCTATTTCAAAAACAAAAGAAAACCAACAGTTAATGAAATAGTTACTTGGAAATAATTTAATCATTTAATTATATCTTTACTTTAATACTCATAATCTATATAATATAAATGTATGAAAGAGCTTTGGACAGAGAAGTATAGACCTAATACTTTAAAAGATTATGTGGTTCGCGATCAGCGTCAGCGAGAACAAATACAAGGCTGGATCAAGAGCGGAGCAATACCTCATTTATTATTTTCAGGTGCGCCAGGTGTGGGCAAGACCACATTGGCTAAAATACTATTCCATGAATTAAATGTGGATCCATATGATATTCTAGAAATCAACGCATCCAGAGAGAACTCTGTGGACACAGTGAGAGACAAGATCATAAACTTTGTACAGATAATGCCATTTGGTGCTTTCAAGTATGTGCTGTTGGATGAAGCAGACTATATCACTCCCAATGGACAGGCAGCACTGCGTGGTGTGATGGAAACCTATCACACATCAGCAAGATTCATATTAACTTGTAACTATCCCAACAGAGTTATTCCAGCTCTACACAGCAGATGCCAAGGATTCCATATCGAGACCATAGACAAGAATGAGTTCACAGCAAGAGTAGCACAGATATTAATAGAAGAGAAAGTGGATCCAGAATTAGACATACTGGACACTTATGTCAAAGCCACATATCCAGATTTAAGAAAATGTATCAATATGGTACAGATGAATTCTAAAGATGGCAAATTATATGCTCCAGACAAATCAGATAAAGGTCAGCAGGATTACAGATTAGAGATGGTGGATCTATTTAAAAAAGGCAAGATATTAGATGCACGAAAATTAGTGTGTTCACAAGCTAGACCCGAAGAAGTGGAAGATATATTTCGTTGGTTGTATGACAATTTAGAATTAATATCCAAAGATGATGACCAACAGGACAAAGCCATATTAGCAATCAAACAAGGGTTAGTGGATCACTCATTTGTAGCAGATCCAGAGATCAACCTAGCGGCCACAATGATTAAACTAGCGAGAATAGCAGATGGGAAGTAAACACGAGAAGAAAAGATATTTTATAGTAAAGTACAGTATTAGACCCAATGGCAAATATGATGAACTAGTGGAATTAAGTAAAAAGAAACTAGGAGTAGGCAAAATTACAGAAGCAAAAGTTATATTAGATTTAGTTAATAAAGAAGTAGTAAAAATTGATTTGCCTAATATACCTAAAGATTTTCCTTTTGAAAGTCTATATAGTCACTATCGTCAATGGTATGCAGATGCTATTGACAATTTTATTAAAGATTAATCTCCGTAAATTCCCAACACTTCAGATACAGCAGGGTGTCTCTGTATGTCTGCTTTGCCCAACTCTATAAATTTAACATATTCGGCATTAAAATAGTTTTCATATTGTCTTTTAAAATCTACCAACCCATTGCCCACCATTCGATCTGATTGACGAGTGTCTCCTGTTATAACCATCTGTGAGCCTTTGCCCAAACGAGTCATCAACATCTTCATCTGTGAAGGAGTAGAATTTTGCATTTCATCTCCAATAATAAATGCATCTTTAAATGTTCTGCCTCGCATGAATGCCAGTGGAGCAATTTCTATAGTGCCACGTTTCATCATCTCATCCACTGTGGGTGGCATATAATGACTTCCAAAAACATCCAGTATAGGTTTCATCCACGGTTCCATTTTACGATTAATATCACCAGGTAAAAATCCTATTTCTTCATCCACTGAACTGGCAGGACGAGTTACAACCACTTTATCAATTTCACCTTTTTGTAATCTCTCAATAGCACGCTCTGTAGCCAGCATGGTTTTACCTGTTCCTGCTGGTCCTAGTGCTACCACAATCTTGTATTGATAGTTGTTTAATATGTTCAAATACTCCTGCTGACCCGGAGTTCTAGCAGTGGGCCTAGCCACATGTTTTTTGTCGACAAGATAATTTGTAAAATTAATGATGTTGGACTGTTGTTTTTGACGTCTGTGTTTACGAGACATTGTATAAAATTACTTACCACTTTACCACAAGAGATATATGAGCATAAATTATTACTCCATTTTTATACATAAATACACAAGCATGCATGATGTATTAGATATAATTCGCAACGTACAAGACCTTTATTCTTTAAGCCCAACTCTGGGTATACTGAAGGATTTTGAACGAGTTGTCGATGAATTAGATGTTTATGTGTTTAAAAATTGGGATGAAGGTGAATTATTATCAGGTCCTAAGGATCACAGACATTTTGTAGAATGTTCTTTCATGTGGCCCATGGACAAAATGCCAGATCCGCAAGGAGGCAAAAGATTAACTGATAAAGGTTGCAAAGTAACCTATGCCAAAGATACTCTATTCAAACCAAGACCTATCAAAGGACCAGAAGATTATAGACCAGGCACAACCAAAGGCAGAATAGATGGTCATCCAATATGGGTGGTTAACATTCGTATGCCAAAAGAATTAATCGGCAATTTCAAACATGGCCAAGACATAGAAACCACAGTGGATTATCAAGCAGCACAGGACGCAGCCAATGCAAGTTAATGAAGGATTAAAAGCAGGTGATCTCGAAGGCATCGTAGAGAAACGTTTCTCAGTGGACCAATATAAAAGTAAAATGGGTGAAGACAAAGATATTTGTGTTCTTGCTTTTGTATGTTCAGGAGCAGCTGGTGCTAAAGATTTAGAAAAGTTTGCTGAAAAAGGTTACAAGAAAGTTTTAGATGCTGATGCTACACCAGGCACTATGAATGACAGCAAACACAGAGTGTTTATAGAATTTCCTAGAGAAGAAAAATTAGATCAATATATTGCAGAGTTTCTAGATGATCTTAAAAAATTAACCAATATTAAAAATTTTGAATTTACCTATCATACAAGATCTGTACCTTTCGAAGCTAGCAGAGCTAATTTATCCACTGTTATTCCTTTAACTCCTGAAGCCTATAAAATAAAAACTCACAGTTTAAGACTGGGAGAAGTAAACAAGTTTTTTGATAAATTTCAATTATTAGAATTTAAATTAGATAAAAATATTATTGCTGTTAAAAAAAGAGGTTCACAAGAAGAATTAAAATTTGAACTACACTCTTATGGTCCTACGCAACAAATACTAAAAGAAACTCGAGCTTTTAAAATAGATACTGAAAGTATGTCAGAATGTTTATTTTTAACCAAATATTTTGGTCCTTATAATATTACTAAAACATATGAAGATAAATTTATATTCTCTAAAGGTGGAGACTCTGCTCTAGTAAGCAAGTATAAGTGGTAATAATTAAAAATTTAAATTTAGTTTTTTAAGATTAGGATAATCTCTACTATCCATAGTGTCGGTATTTACAGGACCTTGTTTGGCATATTCATCCATTAATAATATCCCTCTAGCACAATCGTCTATAGATAGATTGTAATGAAATCCCAACACATCATAACTTTTTTGTGTTTCCCATGGAATGAGTTGAAAATCTCTTGCATCGGCTCGAGCTAATTGAAAATAATTGTGGGCTTGTATGTCGTCTGTTAATATAGCACCACCTCTGTTAATTTTTAATACTTTTCTATTGCCAAAACTCACACAACAATGATTGTTAGGAATATAACAATCTTTAGTAAACCTTACAGCCATATCTACTACATTAGTAGGTTCTAAATAGTGATATCCTTGCCAGCATTGATCTTTTAATTGGTATTTTATGCCTAATTTTTTTAACATCATAGGCACACTTATATAAGTGTAGGCGGGCAACGCAATTTCTGATATATGTTCTCCCTGTAATAACTTGTATCTTAAGCACAATTCTAATGCATGTGTGCAACAATCAGTGACAGTAACATAAGGAGCACCTGTATAATCTGATATTTTCTTTTCAAATATCTTTATTATATCAAAAGGATTGCTCCATGTATAACCGGAGTTTTTAAGCAGTTCTAGTTCAGGACGCTGTATCATTTACTGTATTTAATATGAGTATATAATTGCAATAAATAACATTATGTTCGGATTATTCGGTCAAGTAAAAATGGTCTTTACGATCATCATGTTATTGGGTCTTGCAGGTGCAGGCGCTTATGTGCTGAAACTGAGAGGCGACAATGCTATATTAAAAGGTAATCAGGTTAAAATGGAAATGGCTCTAGAGCAACAGACCAAATTCATTGAGCAACAGAAAAAAGATTACGAAGCCATTCTAAAAGCCAATCAAGAAGTAAACAAACTAGTAGGCAATCTTAAAAAGGATATAGATGACTTGGATAAAAGATTCAACAAGGGCACACGTGATTTGGGCAAGACAGCAATGGAAAGACCCGAAGCAATGGAAAGAATTATCAACAAAGCATCAGACAAAGCACTGAGATGTATAGAGATAGCAGGTGGTGCCAAACTAACAGAAGCAGAAAAAACAGCCACTAAGAAATCAGAGATTAATTCTGAGTGTCCGGCCATAGCCAACCCAAAATATGTACCACACAATGATTAAAATAATTTCCGTTATAGTATTGAGTTGTTTCTTGGCCAGTTGTGGTCTATTGCCTGAGAAGACTATAAGCATTTTTACCATGGAAAAATCTCGAGAAAAAATAAATCTTAAGACTCCTACACTGGAAGAGATGGAAAAGTTAAGATGGATTGTGATCACCAGCAACAATGCCAAAGAAGTTTTCGCTAAGATGCAAGCAGAAGGTTTAGATCCTGTGCTGTTTGGTTTGAGTGATGAAGATTATGAGTTATTGGCTAAAAATTTTGCACAGATTCGCAGCACACTAAAACAGACTCAAGACATACTGGATCGTTACAAAGAATATTATGAAGGAACAACTAAAACAAGCAATTAATATCATAGTCACAACAATTAAGAATGTGTGGCCTTGTGTTAAACTCTATTCCGGCAAGAGTTACGGATATTGTAAAATTGTTACCTGTATTCTATATCGTTATTCTAAAACAATTTTAAAAGGCATTTGGTATTGTGTAGCATGGGTTTATCACCATGTGGCAGACATGTTCAAAAAGATTCCTTCGGAATTAACCTACTGGCATGATGGTATATTGACCACTGTGCATGTGGATGATTTTGTAGAATTAGCACCCAATCTATTACAGTACAGAGACAGCGAATCTGGCAAACGAGTTAAAGTAAAAGCCGAATATCCTATCAAATATATCCTCAAAGAGAAATAAGCTACTATTTTAGGTAAATAGTTATACCATGAAAAAGATTGTAATTATAGGTATGTTTGTAATTTTGCAGGGCTGTGCTCTGCATTCTTTTGTACCAAGTTTTTGGGATGACAATCAATCCAAGAAGATCATTGATGTGAGACAGCGAGTTGAGAATATCAACTGTTCCAAACCACATGCACCACAGGCTCAGGCCATACATAATGATTTACAATGGTTCGAGCTTTACTCAGAGAGTAAAGGCATGATTCAGAATGATGTAAGAGCCTTAATTAAACCACTGCAAGAGACCACAGATGATTTCTTAAAAAGAAGTTCAGACAAAGAAGGATCTCGTGCATACTGTGAAGGCAAAAAGAAAGTGATGCAGACACAGGCATATAAAGCAGCACAAGGAGTATTAGACCGATGGTAGGATATGATGAATTAAAAAGTTTAGTAGGTTGCGGAAAAAGTTGGGCAGAAGAACGAGCACAAATGGCCCTGCAGTTTGCTGATCAGTACAAAGCGGGAGAATTGAATCAAGATGAATATCAAGAACTCATGCAGGATTTAATTAGAACAGACAAATTAGACGCAGAAGCAGATGATATAGCAGTTAAAAATGCTCTAGTGGGTGCAGTTACGAGTCTAATGAAAGTAATTTAATAGGATATATATTTTTAAAATGAGCGAAACAAAAAAAGAAGACTGGATGCAAAATAAATGGCGACCTGCAATGGGTTGGCTGTATATGTGTATCTGTGCATTTGATTTTGTAATATTCCCTATATTGTGGAACATAGCACAAGCCACTTATTTAAAAAACATTTTATTCACACAATGGCAACCATTGACTCTACAAGGTGCTGGTTTCTTTCATATTGCAATGGGAGCAGTGTTGGGATTATCTGCATATGGTAGATCACAAGAAAAGATTGCATCTACAAATCATGTTGTAACTCCCACTATTATCAGTAAACCTACCAAAGTTGAAGATTCAGCGCTCTAATTACCAAAGCATTGACAGATACTAAATCTATAGTAAACTTGTACAAATGAAGAATTTTTACGACACTCTAGGTGTGGCCGAAACTGCTTCTGAGAAAGAGATAAAGAACGCATTTAAAGCACTGGCTAAAAAGTATCATCCTGATCAAGGCGGGGATGAAAATAAATTTAAAGAGATCAATGAAGCTTATGATACTTTAAAAAATCCAGAGAAGAGACAGGAATATGATGCTATAAGGAAATATGGACCACGTGGTTCGGGTTTTAATCAGCAAGGCAATGATTTCTTTAGCGAAGATATATTCCAAGATTTCTTTTCAGGATTTGGCTTTGGACCAGGTAGAGGACAAACAAGAGTATATAGAACACGCCCACGAACTAACCAATCAGTAAACATTAGATTATCATTATCCATAAAAGAAGTGTATCATGCTAGTGAAAAAACTGTCAGTATACGTTTACCATCAGGTCGAGATGAGATTGTACATCTAAAGATACCAGCTGGTGTACAGAATGGTGCAGTGTTCAAGTACAAAGGACTAGGTGATGACACCGATGCTAATTTAGATCGTGGAGATTTATTATGTACTGTGCAAGTATTAGACAGTGATGGTTACACAAGAAAAGGCAATGATCTCTACACAGATAAAACTATAAGTTGTTTTGATGCTATTCGAGGCATGGAATTTAAAATAAAAACATTAGACGACCGAATATTAAATATAAAAGTGCCTGCAGGTACACAGCCTGAGAACACAATAATGTTAAAAGGACAAGGTATGCCGTTGCATGATACATTAAATATTAAAGGTAACATATATATTAAAATTAATATATCAATACCTGCATTAAGTGCAAAAGATTTAGAGAAAATAAAGGATTTATAATATGAACATGAGCATAATGGTTAATCCATATCATACTTTACACACTGTGAGTGCAGAGTTTCAATTTGATGAAGTACCATTTGGATATAAAAATTTAGAATTATTTGAGCATGATCTAATACATCTCATGATTCACAGCAAAGGCATGGGTCTTGCTGCCAATCAAATAGGCATTACCAAAAGATTCTTTGCAATAGGTCATGAGTCATTTGACGTATTTAAAAAACCTGCTATAATTTATAATCCAGTGCTAGTTAATGCAGATGAAGAGCAAGAACTAGGACAGGAAGGATGTTTGAGTTTTCCAGGAGTTTGGGTACAAGTAAATAGATCCCGAGCAGTGATGGTCAAATATCAAAATAATAAAGGAGAATTTTTGTTGTCAAGATTAGAAGGTTTAGAAGCAAGATGTTTTCAACATGAGCTGGATCATCTAGATGGCATTACGTTTAATAAAAGAGTTTCAAAATTAAAATGGGATATGGCCCAACAGAAAGCAAATAGATAATGTTAGAAGCAAACGAATCACTAGAAAATATTTTTGAGCATGCTGTCAAAGAAGCTGAAAAACGTCGACACGAATACGTAACCATAGAACATTTATTATTAGCTCTAATCAAAGACCAAGAAGTAGGTACAATATTAGCAGATCTTAAAACCAATGTAAGTGCATTGATTCTTGATATCGAGAATTACTTAGACACTAAGTGTGCAGACATTGTGAGTAAAAGTACCAATCCTGTAGCAGCAAGAAAAACAGCATCACTGGAACGACTGATGAATCGAGCATTTACACAGGCTCTATTCCAAGGCAGACAGAGTGTTACATCTATAGATGTATTATTAAGTATATTTGCTGAGAAGAAAAGTTATGGTGCTTTCTTTTTAAAAACACATAAAGTTAATAAAGATGATTTACAAGATTTAATTTCAGCTGAAACTATTCTAGAAGATTCGGGCATGGGAGCCAGCATTAATCCAGAACAAAAATTAAGACCTAATCAAGCAGACAAAGTATTAAAAAGTTATTGCGAAAATTTAAATCAAAAGTATTTTGATAAAAAAATAGATCCTGTTATAGGTAGAGATGAAGATCTAGAAGTATTAAAACAAATTTTAGCTCGTAGAAATAAAAACAATGCATTAATAGTGGGAGATCCAGGAGTGGGTAAGACTGCTATTGTAGAAGGACTAGCACGAAGAATTGCTAAAAATAAAGATGATGTACCAGAATATTTAAAAGGCAACATAGTTTATAGTTTAGATGTTGCTAGTATGATTGCAGGATCTAAATTCCGAGGAGATTTCGAAGAGAGACTAAAATTAGTATTAAACGCACTGGATCAAAAAGGCAAAGCTATATTATTCATTGATGAAGCACACATGATGGTAGGTGCTGGTACTACAGGACAAGGTGGCATGGATTTAGCCAATATGATGAAACCTGTTTTAACCAAAGGCAATATTAAAGTAATTGCTTCAACCACGTGGGAAGAATATAGAAAATTCTTTGAAAAAGATCGTGCTCTTATGCGTAGATTCCAAAGAATCCAAATTGGAGAACCCACACATGATGTTTGTATTAAAATATTAAAAGGTATCAAACAGTACTATGAAACGTTTCATGGTTGTACAATCACTGATGAAGCCTGCGAAGATGCAGTGGAATACTCATCTAAATTTATAGCAGATAAGAAACTGCCAGACAAGGCCATAGACGTGATAGACTCTGCTTGTGCTCGTTTGAGATTAAAAAGTATCAAAGATGGCAAGATTGATCACGAAGAAGTAATACACGAGATCAGCAAGATGACAGGAATCAGCATAGAACAGTTGAGTCAAAAACAAGCAGCCAATCTAGAAACACTGGAAACTAAGATGAAACTGCAGGTATTTGGGCAGGATGAAGCTCTGAACAAAGTAATTGATAAGATATTGATCAGTCGAGCAGGGTTAAAAAGTCTAAACAAACCTGTAGGATCATTCCTATTCATAGGACCAACTGGTTGCGGTAAAACTGAAACAGCAAGAACATTAGCCACTACACTAGGCACACAATTGATAAGATTTGATATGTCAGAGTATCAAGAGAAACATTCTATCGCTAAATTGATCGGATCACCTCCAGGCTATGTGGGTTATGAAGATTCGCACATGGGTGGTGGATTGTTTATTAATGAGATTGAAAAACAACCTCACGCAGTAGTGCTGTTTGATGAAGTGGAAAAAGCACACCAAGACGTTACTAATATGCTATTACAAGTGATGGATTACGGAACTGTAACAGGCAGCAATGGTAAGAAAGCTGATTGCAGAAACATTATTCTAATTCTTACATCTAATTTAGGCGCAGAAGAAATGGAGCGAGCCAATCTAGGGTTTGGAGATCAACAGAGAAGCGATGATGATGATGCAGTTAAAAGATTCTTTGCTCCAGAATTTCGTAACAGGTTAGATGCTGTGATTAAATTTAGAAAACTAGAAAAAGACGTTATGAAGAAAATTGTAAGTAAATTCCTATTAGAATTGAACACAATGACATTGGAAAAACGTGTGGAAGTGAATGCTTCCGAAGAAGCTATAGAATATCTAGTTAAAAAAGGCTTTGATGATAAACTGGGTGCTCGTCCTCTAGCAAGGATAATAGATGACGAGATCAAGAAGCCCCTGTCCAAGATGATACTGTTCGGGGATCTGTTGGATGGCGGCAGAGTTGAAGTAACAATCAAAGATGAAAAAATAGAATTAGAATATAAAAAGTCGCAGGCAGAAGCAAATACTCAAACACAATCAGTTGATGCGAAAACATCATAACAGATTATATTTCGGCCGGTACACTAATAAAGTGGTATTTCGTATGCCATGGGCTTGTTATCTATATCCCACAACAGATCAGCATTTGCAATCTATTGCATCATATGGTGAAAAAGAATATAAAGATACATGGCCACAAGGTAATACACACTGGATGTATTTTCATAAAAATGCTGACAAAATAAAAAAACTTGCTTTGTTTATCTTAAAAAATAGAAAAGATATAAAGTTTAGAATACAGCATGTTAATACTTTATTTTATACAGATGATCAAATGGCCAAAGAGATAATATCCACATTCTGGGAAGAATGGTCTAATGCTGATTCTGTGCCTAACAATCAAACTCATTTATTAGATCAAAACTCAGTTTTATGTAAAAGGCTACCACATGGAAAATTTAAATATCAAGTGCATCTTAAAAAGAATATGCATAGAATATTAAAACAAAATCAACGAGAAAATCTATATAGATATCTGTCTCAAAATCCCGATACTTGTCATATATCTAGTAAACCGTTAGAAGAGTATTTTAATGGTTCAACACCATATGGATGGCAAGGATATTTTTATGTTCGAGATGAAAAAATGCTAGTCCCATTATATATGATTGCTCCAGAAATTATTCAAAAAGTAATGCGTTTTGTAAAGGTAAACAAATGATAGAAGTTATATTAAAACTAAAAGAGAAGAATATATTCAAAATAGGTACCATGGTAGAAACCATAATTGACAAACATCATATGGGTACACCTATACAGGTGCGTGCTGCTATGCGTATTAAAGAGTTGCACAATGATTACTGTATTGCAGATGAAGAGTTTGATTACACAGCAGAAGTGCCCTACAGGAAAATCATGTATTATGACATCATTACTATAGACGGTATGCGACCACAGGACCTAGCTGCTGTGTATAACCTAGGACCAAAAACATCCAGATTCAAGAAAGAAAAACGCCATAAATAACTGCCATGGCACAGTCAAGCACAACAATACGAAGCGCGGCATCACACAAAGCCACAATAACAGGCACAGTGATCAGTTTCTCACAAACTGGCACAGAGTACAAAATAAATTCCAGCAACACCACTACTCACAGTTTAGGGAATTATGCACAGTACGATTTGATCACAGTATCTGGTTCTGCTAACAACAACAACACATTCACAGTTAAAAGTGTAGCCACTAATGGCTCCTACATTATTGTAGAAGAGACAGTGACTACAGAATCAGCAGGTGCTTCAGTATCTTTGGCACATGTAGGATTTGTAACAGCAAAATATCAAGGCGATGGATATTATTCACAGATAGATGGTGTTCACACTGTGGCATATCATGTGTCAGCAGGATCTGTAACAGCAGCCAACAATTTCAATGGCAGTATTAAGATGCAAGGCAGTCTAGCAACTACCCCTACAGAAGATGATTGGTTTGATATTGCAGATACCACTTTCACCGCGGATACTAGTACCTCAGTGTCTTCATATAATTTCACTGGCAATTTTGTTTGGGTGCGAGCCAAATGCTACAATTGGACCACTGCTAGTTCATCAGTTACAAAAATCCTTTACAATCACTAGAGATCACAATTTAAGTCTTTGATTTTAAATACTTTTATGTAAGATCAACTCGTTGACTTCTACCGTATCTACTGTATACTTGTAGTATGAATGATAAAGATATAGATCAAATAGAATATGTGGATGTAAAAGTGACTCCCGAGACTATGGAGATTCATTTACACGTCTTAAAACAAAATGGTTATTCGGTTCAAAAAAGAGCTTACGTATTCACTACCTGTTTGATGTGTTTTCTAGCAGGATTGTATCTAATGGGATTATTGACTCAATGAGCGATAGCAGTGTGAATAAGGCATGGCAATTTAATTGTGTACTGGAGAGTGGCGAAGAATTAAAATCTTGGTTCTATTCAGATACCAAACAAGATGCTGTTAATAGAATAAAAAACTTTATGGGTGCTAAACTAATCTCTATTAAAGAAATAGATGATCCTCTAGAAATTCGTAAGAAGCAGGCGGAAAGCGATAAAATTAGAGATGCTATAGCAAAGAAAAGACAAGAAGAATTTGAAGATCGACAAAAATTAAATAATTCAATAAATGAATATATTCATGAATAAAATTTTATCCATTATTATTGCTTTGTTATTTTTAAATGCTTGTTCTACTACAGTAGCAGTAGTAGATGTTACAGGATCAGCAGTGGTATATGCAGGCAAGACTATAGTGAATACTGTAGACATGTTAACTCCGGATATAATTAATAAGAAATAAATGGAACAGATAGAAATAACTTGTATAGACAATGGTAAAACTAAACAAGCCGATGTTTTAAGCCGCACAGACAAGTATATGAAAGTGGCTGTAGAAGGAACCACAATGACCATAGAGATGCACCGTACTGATTTAAATAAACCATACGTAGGAACCAAAGCAGGATTAGAGTTTAAATATGACGACTGAAAATTTAAAATTTAAAATACAACTGTATGCTCAATACTGGGATAAACCACCTATAGCAGAAATCATAATCGGAGATCAAAGTAAATTCAAACAAGAAATTACTGGTACAGAACAAAATCCTAATGTAATAGAAATTTATCACGAATTAGAAGAGGGACAAGAATACAAATTCGTTATCCATAGAACCAATAAAGATGATTCTCAAACTATAGTAGATAACAATCAAATTATAAAAGATCAGTTATTGTTTATAAAATCTATCGAAATTGATGAAATTGATTTGGGTGGATTGGTTTATGAAGGTGTATATTACCCACAATATCCAGAACTATGGGCAAGTGAGCAAAAACAAGCAGGCAAAGAACTGCCTGTATCTTTTAAAAATGTTACTTCCATGGGCCATAATGGACGTTGGGAATTAAGTTTTACTTCTCCTTTTTACATGTGGCTTTTAGAGAACCTGTATTAGCTAAATACAGGGTATGCGAGCACACGAATTTATAGAAGCAACATATCGAGGACGCAAAGTGTCTTTAAACAAGCCCTCTAGAGGCGATGTTAAAAAGTTTAAAGTATATGTTAAGAACCCATCAACCGGCAATATTAAAAAAGTTAATTTTGGACACGGTGGAACTAGTGCTAAAAAATTAGGACAGAAGACTATGAGTATTAAAAAATCCAATCCAGCAAGAAGAAAATCATTTAGAGCAAGACACAATTGTGCCAACCCAGGTCCAAAAACCAAAGCAAGATATTGGAGTTGTAAAAAATGGTAAGAGCTCATCAATTTATATCAGAAGCTAGCATTGATGCAGTCAATGAATTAGATCTTTATATTAACAATAATGAAGATTTGTATAGAAAAAACTTTATGCCTTTAGTATATCAGCTAAATCAGTCATTAAAAAATAATACATACAATCACGACAATGCAATTAAAAAATGGAACCTACTGGTCAACGATGCTGCTATGGCCTATACAAAAGAGTTCGGCAAGCCGGCTGAAGATATTAAAGATTTCTTTCCAAAAGAAACTAGAAACAAAGTGGCACAAGTACTTGCTGACAGAGAATTTGAAAATATAAAAAAGGGTGAGTACGATGTGGCTAAAGGAACTATTTGAAGCTAAAAACGATTCTGTCGTTTTTGCTTTTGGAAGATACAATCCACCAACACTAGGACATGAAGCTGTATTTCAAACAGTGATCAATACTGCCAAGTCTAAAGGTGCTGACCATACCATATTCATCAGTTCAACACAAAAACCCAAAACAGATCCACTGTCATTCCAATACAAATTAAGTTATCTTCAAAAAACTTATACAGGTGTAAACTTTAACGGTGACGACACTGTAAAAACTATTGTACAATTATTACAAGAATTAATGAACCGTGGTTATAGAAATATCACTATGGTAGCAGGTTCAGATCGAGTGAATGAATTTCGAACATTCCTAAATCAGTATAATAAGAAGCCTGATAAGAAAGGCAACATACCTTTTGAGTTTGACAGTATAGATGTTATAAGCTCAGGAGAGAGAGATCCAGATGTGGAAGGTATCGGTGGTATCAGTGCCAGTGGTGCTCGAGCAGCCGCGGCAGCAGGAGATCAGAAGAGTTTTATGAGTATGGTAAATCCTAAATTCGGTGCTGAATTATATACAGAATTAAGAAAATCTATAGGCATTAAAGAGCAGGTTGCAACAAACACGGAAAAGTTGTATAATGAAGCAATGACTGAGCAAACAAATGGTAAACCTGTAGTTTACCTAGACATGGATGGGGTGCTGGCTGACTTCTTCGGTGGAGTGGAAAAACTCTATGGAGTAAGTCATTGGAAACAATTAGCATCTGATAAAACCAAAGATCTACGACAAGATGTGATCGATAGAATCACAGGCACTAACTTTTTTGAAACTCTACCCAAATTCCCCACAGCAGATCCACTAATTGGCATGATTAAAAAATTTACAGGCGGAAGATTTTCTATATTAACATCTCCCTTGCGAGGAGATCATGATAATTCTGCCAAATGGAAAAAGATTTGGATTAATCAAAACATAGAACAACCAGATGAAACCATAGTAACAGGAAGAAAAGAAAAACTTGCTACAACTAACGGTACACCTAATATATTAATTGATGATCGTCCAGTCAACATACAGAATTGGGAAAGCAAAGGTGGATACGGAATTTTGTATCAGGCCAACAAAGATTCACTAAGTAAAATAGAACAAGGTTTAAAAAACTACGGAGAAAAAAATGGTAATTGATATTAGAAGAGATTATAGATCAGACGCTGAAATTCAAGCAGAAATTAAAACAACACAAGATGAAAAAGATCGTATGATGCAAGAATTCCTAGCCAAAGGTGGCAAGATTGAAAAATTAGAACCAGGCATTGCTATAGGAGCATCCAGTCTAAGCTATGGTGGCAAATTGCAATATACTGCGGCTGAAATCAAAGCACAAGCCCAAGAACAAAATAAAGAAAATAAAAAATAACACATGTCATTTACTTTCACTAAAGAACAATTGTCATCTATAATTGGTAATAATCCTGATCTGGATGGTTGGTATGAAGCACTATCAAATGTACTACCTGAATATGAGATTAATACTCCTGAAAGAGTAGCAGCATTTCTAGCACAGTGTAACCATGAGAGTGGTGGATTTAAAAGATTGAAAGAGAATTTAAACTACAAATGGGAGAGTCTGAGACGAGTATTCCCAAAATATTTCCCCACAGACGAATTAGCACAAGAATATGCACACAAACAAGAGCAGATTGCCAATCGAGTTTACGGTGGCAGAATGGGCAATGGTGATGAATCATCAGGTGATGGATTCAGATATTGCGGCAGAGGATTAATACAATTAACAGGTCGTAACAATTACACAAAATTTGCTGAAAGTATTGGCACGGCAGTGGAAGAAGTGCCCGCACTGTTGGAAACTTTTCAAGGTGCAGTAAAGTCTGCTTGCTGGTTTTGGAAGACCAACAATCTAAATCAGTATGCTGATGCAGGAGATATTTTAACCATGACCAAAAGAATCAACGGTGGTACCATTGGCTTAGAAGATCGTATCAAACATTATAATCACGCATTGGAAGTATTTTCCTCTTAATACATATGGACCTGGAACATCTACGAAGATTAGCAGGTATTAGTAACACAGCAGAACACAATCCCAGTGTGGGAGAAAATGTATCTTATTCTGCTACAGAAAAAGCTGAATATCAGAGAAAACACAATATACAACCAGGCACACAAGAATGGTTTAAATTATGGTTTGCAAGACCGTATCTCACAGGAGAAAATCCTATGCCTCGTAAAAAATAATCAATAATGTTTAATACACATAATAATAAAGCGATTTGCGTATTGCCATGGGTACACGAGCATCTAGATCTCAGTGGTCAACAAAAACCTTGTTGTTATGGATCACCGCTATCTGCAAATGACAGTTTAAATAATATTAGGCAACAGATGTTGCAAGGACAACAACCAACTGTTTGTAATAGATGTTATGACCAAGAAAAACAAGGAGAAAGTAGTCCTAGGATAAGAGAAACAATAAAATGGATCAATAAATTTAAAGAACCTAAAATAAATGAAATAGATATACAATATATAGATGTAAGAAATGACCCTACTTGTAATTTAAAATGTAAAACATGTGGTCCAGGCGCTAGCACATTATGGGCTAAAGAAAGAGGAATAAAATTAACAAACCCTAAGTATAATCTAAACAAATACAATAAAAAAAGTTTAAAAAAAGTTTATATGGCCGGTGGAGAACCTACATATAACACATCTTATTTGGAATTTTTAAATGATTTATTAATTGTAAATCCGGAGTGTGAAATAGTTATTAATACAAATTTAAAAAATCTACCTATAGAATGGAAAAAAATTATACCATTATTTAAAAATTTTACTGTAACAGTATCTTGTGATGCTATAGAAACATTAGGATCTTACATTAGATATCCGCTCGAATGGAATAAATTTAAAGAAAATATAAAGTTTTGTCAAAATAACAATATCTCTATTATGTTTAATTTAGTTGCTTCTAATATAACTGTGCATGATATACATAGGACTGTCGAGTGGATGCACCAATATACCAATAGTATTAGTTTATCTCCTGTACTTGGAGATATATGGACACATATGGCTGTACCAACCAATCAACGACAAAGATATATTGATAATTTAATAAAATTAAAAAAATTTCAAATAGAGCATTGGCATGCACATCAATTTAGATTAAATGTAGAATCACTGATTAGAAAATACAGCGAAGACAATTATGATAAAAATATGCATCAGATGCTAAAAAATGAGATAAAATCGCAAGATATACATAGAACATTGCAGTTAAAAGATGTAGATATTTTTTTAAACTCTTGGATTTTTAATTAAATACACACAAGAAAACCGATAAGTAATAGACTATGACTCCAGAAATTGGTAAAATTGCAAAGCAGGCTTTCGCAGATACTTTTATGTTCTATCTTCAAGCACACTATTATCATTGGAATGTGGAAGGCAGAAACTTCTCACAGGATCACGAATTACTGGGCAAGATATACGAAGAAGTATTTGGATCAATTGATCAATTTGCAGAAGAATTAAGATCTATGAGTACCTATGCTCCGGGAGTGTTTGATCGATTACGAGAACTAGCCACGGTACAACAATCAGATGAAATACCTGTTGCTGAAAAAATGTATCAAAACTTATTAGACAGTAATGAAAAAGTATTAAAGAGTCTTGGTGCTGCTTTTGATATGCTAGAAGCAAATCACTTGCACGGGTTTGGCAATTTTATTGCTGAAAGAATTGATGCTCACAGCAAACATGCTTGGATGTTGCGAAGCACTCTTAAAAAATGAAGATCCGAGAAGTAACAGAAAACTTTGCTGATGGCAAAGGTCCAGGCAGACCTGGTGATTCCAAACGAGCAGGCATACCCAAGGGTGCTACCATCGCACAACTGAAACGGATACGCAGTTCTAAAACAGCATCCGCACGCAAGAAACAACTGGCACACTGGCAAATCAACATGCGCCAAGGCAAGAAAAAATAAGTATCAAAAAAAATGATTCATATTTTAGCTTTAGGATTTTTTTGTAGTATTTTTAAACATAAACCAAATATTAGAATTTTTTTTGATAATATTTTTATAGATGAATTTAACATAGAATCATTTAATTTTAATGAATCTGTCAACTTACCTCAGTTAAAATTTTATCAAGTTAATCTGCGCAATTTTCCTTTAGAAAATAATATAAAATTAATGATTAAAAATAGTGATAATAATTACAATAATGGATTTATGACCAAATCTACTCTTTTAAAATTTCATACTTTTTGTCTTTTTCCTACAGATAATTATGAATGGGTATTAGAAAAAATTAAAAGTGGAATATTAGATTTAAAAAAAAATCATGCAGAATCTAAAATGTATAATTTAGTTCCTTCTACAAAATGGTTTAATAAAGATAATAAGTGTATAGAGGACATAGCACATAAAACCATAGGAGGATCTGGATTTTTTAGCTGTGAAGTATATAAAAAATATGGATTTTTTACACCTAATAAATTAGTAGCATAAAAATTTCATAAATAGTTATATTATTATGAAAATTAAAGAGGTATTAATTAGAGAAACAGCATCAGCAGGAGCCACAGCTTCAGGCAGTATTGCTGCTGTGGTATCCCCGCATATCGCTATAGGACCTGATAGATTTAAGACTAGTTACACAGGCACACCAGGAAAATCAGGCAAGCGAGCACCACGAGTGCCCAAAGCATATATGCCAAAGAATTCCGATGGCACTGCTAAAGGTGCACACGAATTAACAGGCACTAGTCTATTTGGTGGGCCACTGGTGAAAAGATAATGAAAGAAAAACCCTATTGCCGCAACTGTGGTGGATCTAAACACTGTAAAAAAATTCTTAAGAGAAAAGAGCGAGAGACTATTAATGATAAAACAGTGCGTGAGTGGACCATAGAAGTGTGCCGCAATTGCAATTGCGACTGTTGCGAAACAGAATAAATAAGCACATGCGTATTAATGAATTAAATGTACCAGTACAGCCAGACACATACGAAGCCAGTATGTTCCTTAAACAGGCTATAAGAGTAGGCAAATACGCAATAAAAATTCACAACTTATTAAGCAACGATCAAGAAATGGAATCATGGGTGGCTAAAAAAATTGATCTAGCATCAGGTTATATTGCATCTGTTGCACATTACCTAGAAGGACAAACATATTCAGAAGACGCTGGCGAAGGACACATGT
>Ga0209500_10000507_pt1 | contig 33494 bp, 33 predicted proteins | sample S_140212_EF_Meta_FD_187323 | JGI IMG/M metagenome (GOLD analysis project Ga0209500, IMG submission 187323) | Freshwater microbial communities from Lake Simoncouche, Canada to study carbon cycling - S_140212_EF_MetaG (SPAdes) (version 2) | ecosystem: Environmental > Aquatic > Freshwater > Lake ...
TTGAGGCAGAGGTCCTTCATGTCCTCGACGAAGAGGGAACGGCCGGGCGAGACCTCGGCGACCACGCGGGCCTTGGATCGCTGCGAGTGCGGGATGCCGTAGGCGGAGCGCTCTTCGCGGGCGTGCTCGGTGAGCTCAGCGGAGCAAGGGCAGGCGGACGAATAGACGAAGTCGAAATGGACGTAGCGGCGGAGGCGGTCGAGGTCGTCGATGGTGCCTTCGAGGGTCGCGCGGTAATACTGCCAACCTTCGAGGCCCGAGCGCAGGGACTTCTGCAGGATCGGGTAGCGTAGCTCGACCATGATGCGGGCGCGGCTGCAATCGAGGTCCTTCTTGTAACGGATGAGCACCTCTTCGAGGAGCTCGTGCGAAAGCACGCGGTCCTTGAACTCGTAGAAGGTCCGCATGATGCGGGACATGTTGATACCCTTACGGTCGGCCGCGAGGGACACCGAGCCGGTGACCGTGCACTCGAGCGTGATCGGCTTACCTTCACGGGTGGCGACGAGCATCGGCAGGCGGAAACCCGAGATGCCGACGTGCTGGATCGGGACGTTGGCGCCCTGAATCAGGGAGGCATCCTTGTTCTGCATGTCCGGCAACGTGGCGCGGTACGCGTCATCGGCCCGGAAATTCCGGTCGTAGCGGCGGGAAAGATCCCGGCTGCGGGGCGGATGGTCGGCGCGACTCATAGCGGTTAAGTTGGAGGAAAAGCCTGGACGGGCAAACGGGCGGAGGAAAATGCCCCCTGCGCTGGAGCCACCTGCCGGATTTGAACCGGCGACATTCTCATTACGAATGAGATGCTCTACCAGCTGAGCTAAGGTGGCGTCGCAGAGGAACGATGAACATGAGGTGCCCGGAGCGGAAATCAAGCCTTGGCGATGCGGGAATGCCCTCGCCAGCCTCGAAACTAACCGCAAATTAGGCCGAAAGCCCCATGCGAGCCGCCATTATCGCCCGCCAGTTCGACGTCCAGGGAAGGCTCGTGACCGTCGCGCCCTATGGTTCGGGCAACGTTAACGACACCTACCTGGCGATTTTCCGGACGACCTTCTCCGAACAGCGGTTCATCGTGCAGCGCATCCGCAAGTCCGTGTTCCCTCAGCCGGAAGTGATCATGCAGAACATGCGCGTGCTCACGGACCACTGCCACGCCAAGCTAGAGACCGAGGCCGAAGGCGCCGACCGTATTTGGCAGCTTCCTAAGATTATCCAGACGAAGACGGGCGAAGACTGGGTGACGGACGCCGATGGCGACCTCTGGCGTGCCATCTCGCAGATCGCCAGCGCGCACGCCTACGAAAAGGTGCGCAATCCGGAACACGCCCACGAAGCCGGCATCGTACTAGGCCACTTCCACCGCATGGTCAGCGACCTCCCGGCCGAAAAGCTCGGTTACGCCCTACCCGGCTTTCACGTCACGCCCGGCTACCTCGCCAAGATGGACGCCGCCCTCGCGACGCCCGGCGGTCAGGAGCGTCTCAACGCCTCGCTGGAAGCCAAGCGAGCCGTCGCCTTCGTCGAAGCCCGCCGCACCCGTTGCTCCGTCCTTGAGGATGCACGCGTCCGCGGCGACCTCGGCCTACGCACCACGCACGGCGACCCCAAGGTCGGCAATATCATGATCGACGAGTCCACCGGCCGCGGTACGTGCATCGTCGACCTCGACACCGTGCAGCCAGGCTTGGTCCATTATGATATCGGGGACGCCATGCGCTCCGTGTGCAATCCAGCCGGCGAAGACGCCAGCGAGCTCGGCTCCGTCGTCTTTGACCTCGAGCTTTTTAGCATGATTTACAGGGGTTATCAGGCCCATGCGAAGGACTTCCTCAGCCAAGCCGACCACCGCCATCTCTTCGACTGCATCCACCTAATCCCGCTCGAACTAGGCATCCGCTTCCTGGCCGACCATCTGGCCGGCGACGTGTATTTCAAGGTGCGCTACCCGGGCCACAACCTCCGCCGCGCCCTCGTGCAGTTCAAACTAGCTGAGAGTATCGAAGTCCGGGAGCGATCCATCCGCAAGGTGTTGGGCGAAGCCTGATGACTGCCGAGCCCCCTGACCTCTCGCTGACCCTCTGGGTTGCCTTAGCCCTCCTCGCCTTACTGATGATCCGTGGCGCTTGGCGGGGCTACCGCCGCGGCCCGATGCGCCAGTTGGCTGGCCCCGTGGCGCTCGCGACTGGGCAGCTGGTGGGTTGGCTCTTCGGGTCGGACTTTGGTCACGCCTGCCTGCAAGGCACCTCCTATCCTTGGATCCTCCGCGGCATCACGGGCGTGATCGTGCTCAGCTGCATCACTGGCCTGCTTTGCTATGCGATCTTCTGGCGTCTCGGCCGGCTACCCGACGGCCAGAAAGAGGCTGAAAGTCCCGTGCTCGGCTCGCTCATCGGCTGCTGGACGGGCGCTCTGTACTTCCTGATCTTGATCGCCGCCCTCGCGACCGTCGCCTCGGTCTATGACCTTCTTGAGAAGCCCGGGGCCACCCGTCACCACTGGACGGTCGACATCCGGAACGACCTAGCGGCCACTTCCCTCACCGCCGACCTCAAGGGATGGTCGCCTATCCCAGACAAGCAGCGCACTCTGATTCGCCAGACCCGGCGCCTGATGGCGGAGCCAGAAGCCCGGCGGAGACTCATGGCCCAGCCCGAAATCAGGGCTTTGGCCGCCCACCCCACCCTTTACCAAGCGTGGGAAGATAAAAAGGTTCGCGAGTTGTTGAATAACAACGACTTAACTGGATTTATTGACCATCCAAAGGTTCGAGCCGTGCTAGCCGACGAACAGTTACAAAGAGAGGCCGAAAAGGTCGATTTGGCCAAGATTATCGATCAGTCCCTGCAAGGAGCGAAAAAGTAACCTCTGGGGGGTTTTTTTTGTAGTCCAAGGGGCTGGGTTCCGTATGTTTGAACCTCCCTCCCCACTCACATGAACAAGTTCTCGTTCCTCCTGGCTGCCCTCTGTGTCTCCCTGAATGCTCAGGAAGCCAAGCCCGCCGAAACCAAGGCCGCTGCGCCCGCTCAAGAGGTCAAGCTCGCTGGCGGCGCCAAGACGGAAGCCAAGACCTACTTCGCCGAAGTCTGGAACGGCAAGAGCATCGCCGAATGCCTCACCTTCCAGAAGAACGTCCAGGTCCTCGGCCAGCAGGTCGAAGAGCTCAAGCGCCTCCAGGTCTTCCTCGAGAACGCACTCACCACTCCGGAGAAGGAAGCCCGCGGCCACGAAATCGCCGCCAAGCAGGCTAAGCTTAAGGGCGACAACGAATCCATGGGTAAGCTCTACAATGGTTTCAGCGTCGAGCGCCCCTACCAGCTCTCCTTCACCAAGGCCGTGATTGCCACCCCAGTCTCCAACGAGGAGTTCGCCAAGCTTTCCGCCGCCAAGGATTTCAAGCCCGACACCATCATCGCCATGGGCGAAAAGAAGTACCACATCCGCGACACCATCAGCGGCCAGGGCGAGGTCGAGACCTTCGGTCTCTCCCTTAAGCGCATCACCGACGCCAAAGGCCAGCTCCAGCAGCTCGTCGACCTCCAGCCCAAGTTGACCAAGGACGACGACAAGAAGAAGGTCGAGAAGGCCATCAAGGAAATCCAGGACGACCTCTCCAAGAGCCTCGACGAGTTCAAGAAGGCACGCGGCTTCGATTTCAACGCCGAAGCCATCACGCTTCCGGCTGAAGCCAAGCTCGCCGTCCAGATCACCGAGGAAGAAAAGAAGGCCATCGAAGCCAAGAGCGCCCCGGCTGCTGACAAGAAGTAAACCCTTACCCCAACCCCCAACCCCCCCCACCCCTAACATGCCCGCCACCGACACCCCGGCCGCCCCCAAGGTCGACGAAAACCTGCTGCAGCACGACAACAAGGTCTTCTTCAAGTTCGTCACCATCAGCCACCCTGAGACCCTTACGCGCTTCACCAATGACGTGAACGTCATGGTGGCCCAAGCCCAGAAGATCGTCGAACTCAACCAGCGCATCCAGAGCGCCCTCACGACGACCGAGAAGGACGCCGTGACGAAGCTCCGTGAAGGCGAACTCCAGGACTTCAACCAGAAGGACGGCATCTTCGAGAAGGTCTACGGCTTCAAGATGGATACCGTCGCGATCCGCCCGCACTTCATCCAGAATCAGGCCATCCAGCTGATGTCCCCGGTCACCGACGAACAGATTGCCGAACTCCGCAAGAACCCGGAGTTCAAGGAGAACGAGGTCGTCGCCCGCGGCAACCAGAAGATGATCCAGCTCTGCAAGATGACCGGTGAGCATATCCCGCTCTTCGAGCGTAACATCAACATCATCCAAGCTCAGCAGAACGCCCTCCTCCAGCTCCGCGCCGCCGAGCAGACCGCCCCTGATGAAGACGCCAAGAAGCGCGCTCAGGAAGAAATCGCCAAGGTGACCGAGACCCTTACCCAGAATGCCGAACACATGGGTAAGACCTATGGTATCTTCACCAACAACATCGTGTTCGATGTGCTGGAAGCCAAGTTCTGGGTCGCTCTGACGCAGGACGAAGTGAAGGCCTACGTCGAGAAGACCCACGGCGCTGCCCCGGTCGCTTCCGCTCCGCTCGCCATCGAAGCCCCGAAGGTCGAAAAGAAGGCCGACAAGAAGAACTAAGCCTCGCGCTTATTCTTCCCGACAAGGCCCGCCCTCACCGGCGGGCCTTTTTATTGCTCAGAAGAGCTCGCCTTGCTGGGAGCCATCCGCCGGCTTGGCCTTCGGCTTTGGTGTTTCAATCGGCTTCGGCGCTGCCTCCGAGACGACACGCCCGTGCTTTGCCTGATACCGACGAAGGGTCGAATGCATCTCCATCTCCTCCAGAAAAATCTCCACCCCGGCGACATCCTCTCGCACCGGTTTGCCAGGCTCGAAATCAAAGTCGGTGCGGAAGGTCACCAACGTCAGGTTGCCGCGGATCCGCTCAGCCTCGGCCTTCACCTGCTCCCGGAAACGCTCCGGTTGAAGAGTCTCCGCAGCGGCAAGCACGCCAGCGAGGTCCCCGTATTCGGTGAGCCACTTCACCGCGGTCTTAGGGCCGACCCCTTTAAGGCCGGGAATATTGTCGGAAGTGTCGCCGACCAAGGCGAGGTAGTCAGCAATTCGATTCGGGGGCACGCCAAACTTCTCGGTGACGGCAGCGGAATCGAGGCGTCGCCATCCGGCCGCCGGATTCGCCGTCGGTGGGGGCGCCAGCTGGACGACCGGCCCGCCAACGCACTGCCCAAAATCCTTGTCTGCGCTGACGATGACGCACGCATCACCGGAGGCCACGAGGATGCGGACTGCGGTGGCGATGAGATCGTCAGCCTCGACCCCGCGGCGCTCGAAGACCTGAAACCCTAACAGCGCGGTCAGCCGCTTGATCTCAGGTAACTGCTGGACGATCTCGTCCGGCGTGTCGTCGCGTTGGGCTTTGTATTCAGGGAGGACGGCAAGGTGACGGTCCGATCCGCCCAGGTCGAAGAAGACCGCGCAGCGATCAGGCTTCTCGCCATCCCGGAGGTCCAGCAAGGACTTCATCCAGCCGTGGAGAGCGCCAGTCGGGAACTGATCGGATTGTCGGCGGAGATTGGAACGCTCCATCGCGAAGTGGCTCCGAAAGACCAGATTGAAGCCATCGATGAGCAGCCAGCGCATATGAGAGTGTCACTCGACCCGGTCGGACCATCGAGAAAAAAGCGGGCCCGCCTAATGGCGGGCCCGAGATGGCAGTGGTGACGGAGCAGGCTTACTTGGCCGGCTCAGGGATAACCGTGGGCTTCAGCTCGGGCGTAACGGCCTCGATTGGCTCACGATAGACTGCGCCACCCGGAGAGATGAGCGTGGGGTTCGAGAAGGTCGAGCCGGCACGCATACCCGGATGGGTGCTACGAAGAGTGGCGCCACCCGGAGAGACCAGGTTAGCGGTCACGAACACCATGAGGCTGCGCTTCTGTACGGACTTTCCAGTCGAACGGAAAGCCGCACCGATGAGAGGGATGGAACCGAGAACCGGCACCCTGTCTTCGACGGTCTTCACCTCTTCGCGAGTCAGGCCACCGATGACGACCGTGGCACCGTCGAAGACGGTAACATCGGTGGTCACTTCACGGGTGCTGAAGATCGGCTGGAAGAATCCCGAAGGGACGGACACGGTGACACCGCCGCTGATGGCGACCGAGGTGCCGCCGTATTCAACGAAGCCTTCAAATTCAGTCACCTTCGGCTTCAGGTTAAGGGCAATGGAATCATCGGCCGCGACGGTCGGAGTGACTTCGAGATTCACACCGACTTCCTGGACCGTGAAATCCTGAGGCGTACCAGCGGTGATCGTGACACCGCCACCACCACCAGTGGCGGTCGCGGGCGTCACGGTGGACTGCGTGTCACCGTAAGCCTGAGGGTAGCGAAGCAACTGAGCGACACGGATGACGGCCGTCTTGCCGTCGAGGACGGTCAAGCTCGGGGACGACATCAAGTCGCTACCAGAGTTCTGCTCGATGGCGCGGATGGCCACGGCGAGCGTCTCCGCACCCAGGAAGCCGATCGTGCCGCTATACGCGTTGCCGGTGCTGGCACCGAGGTTCGCACCCGAGGGGAAGCTCGGAGGAGTCTGGAGGTAAGAAGTCGTCGACGGGGTGCTGGCTGGGTCGTTAATAACAAGAGACCGGGCGGCGCTGTTGTTAGACTGGAAGACGTTGGCGATCGAACGGAGATTCGAACCTGCGTTCACATTACCGCCCTGTCCGGCGGTGGGCGACAAGGTCCAGTTCACGCCCAACTCGTTCAGAATCTTCTGTTCGACTTCCATGAACTTGGCTTCGATGTGGACCTGCTTGATGTCGGAGTAGCGGCGAATGATGTTCTTCACGCGATCCAGGTTCTTACGGCTCTGGTAGACGATGAGGTTCGTGCCGTCGTACGAGAGGGTCGCCGGGGCTTCGAAGGCCACACCGGAGCGGGTAAGGAAGTTACGGATAGCCACTTCTTCCGGACGCTGGCCGTCGCCGGCGCCAGCACCACCGGCGGCAGCGCCGCCGAAGGGATTGGCCGCCGCACCACCGGCGCCAGCAGCAGCACCCGTGCCACCAGCGCTGAGGCCGGTCATCTTGAGCACGGCTGCAGTGGAAAGCGGGTAGATTTCGGTCTCGAGGAGGCTATCGCCGGAATCCTCGCGGACTTCGATGATGCCGCCGGAGCCGACGGAGAAACTGAACCCGACTCGTTTGCAAATGTAGTCGAGGGCCTGGTAGACCGAGACATTACGGAGCTGCAGGCTAACCGTGGGGTTCTTGTTGGCCGGATCGATGAGGACAACGTTCACGCCCTTCTGGTCCTTGTCGTAAGAGGCGGCAGAAGTCTGCAGGAGGGCGAGGGCGCGGTCGAGCGGCTGGTCGCGGACGATGAAACCTTCAGGCAGCTGAATCGACTTCATCTTTTCCACGATCGGGTCGTTGCCGTTGGCGGCATCGATTTTGATGTTTTCACGATTGAATACTTCTGGGAGCTTCCAGGTCTCATCGAGGAGCTCGAGGAGCTTACCCTTGGTCACGCCGCGATTCCACTGGCCGGAATTTTCGGACAGCATCTGGCGGATGCGGATCTGGTAGGCCTTGGACTCGGAATTATTCGGCTGATACTGGAGTACTTCGCGGTAGGAATCGAGGGCGCCTTGATAGTCGCCGTAGAGGTAGCGAGCGCGGCCCTTGACGAGCAGCTCATTAACCTTGTCGTCCTTAACGCGGAGACCAGGCGAGAGCTCGTCGACGTTGCGGTAGGTCGGGTCATTGCGCTTGGACGCGAATTCCTTCTGGAGGCGAAGAACGCTGGGGTCTTCCTTGCCCTTCAGTTCGGCATACTGCGCGATGAGCGAGGTGGCCTTGATCATGTCGCGGGCTTCAATCGCGATGAGTGTGCGGCGGGCGATGGCCGAGCCTTTGACTTCCTTGATGCGATCCTTGAGCCCCTTATTGGAGAGGGTCTCGTTACCGAGGGCGCGTTCGGCGACCTCAAGGTCATTCAGAGCCTTATCGATGGACTCGGCCGTACCCTTGCGGATGAGGCTTTCGGCGGAGGCAATCGCATCACCCTGCTTGCCGAGGGCCTCTTCGTTGACTCGGGCGAGACGCTTCACCTCTTCCTGAGCGGCGCTGGCACCACCGGCATCACGTTGGATGACGATATCCTGCTTAGTCAGGGCGATGGTATCGCGGAGCTTCTGAGCGGCGGCGGTGGCCGGCAGGGCACCGTTAGCCCCATCCAGAATCTCGAGGGCACCCTTGTGGTCGCCGGCCGCGGACTTCTTGCGGGCGAGTTCAATGGCTTGGGTGACTTCAGCGAAAAGCTTTTCGTGGACAGCGGCGACTTCTTCGAGGGAGGAGGCCGGCTTAGTAGCAGGGGCGTCGACCTTGGCGGCGGGCGCATCAGCCTTTGGGGCATCAGCCGGCTTGGAGGCATCAGCGGCCTTCTTGCTCGCTTCGGCTTCAGTGATGGCCGCATTGACGGAAGAGAGGCCTTCGGCGGCGCCAACATCCTTGGCGTCGATGGCGAGGATCGCCTCGAACTTGGCCTTAGCGGCCTGCAGATTGCCTTCGTCGCGCGCCTTTAAGGCTTCGGCGAGGAGCTGCGGCTTGCGGGCGGCGGCATCGCCGTCTTGGGCGACAAGAGAGCCTGCGGCAAGAGCGAGGGCAAGGGCTACCCAGGCGAGCTGCGAACGGTGGAGATTTTTCATGAGTTTGGGCTTTGAAAATTATTTCTTGGGGGTGACGGTCTTAGTGGCGGCAGGGGTGACGGCCTTCGGCTTAGGAGCCGGAGCCACGGGCGCCGGGACGGTCAGCGTCTGTGGGTCTGAAATGAGCTTCTTCGGCTTCTTGGGGTTAAGAGCGAAGGATTTGTCAAAGGTCACGCTACGGGAGGGCAAGTCAATGCCTTTGACCACGAAATTGGCTCCGTTGTAGGAGAACTTATCACCAACGGCATGCAGGGTGAGCGTCCACGCCGGATCGGAGGGCGAATTGACCAAGATATCAACACGTCCCTTGAATTCAAAAGGCTTCTCGTCGTCGACCTCGACCACTTGGCCGAATTGACGGTCATCGATGGTGAGGATGTTGCGGACGAAGGGAATACCATCGGCATCCTTGCCCTTGATGACCTTGTAGGACTTGAGGGTGAGGTAAGGAGCCTCCGCAATCGGCTTGTTGAGCTTACAGTCGTCGAGGTACTGCTTGGTCTTCACGTTCTTGAGCGAGAAGAGGCGGTCCTCTTCCTTCTTGCCAGGCCCCAAGGTGGAGTTGCTGAGCATGAAAGTGTAGGTGGGGTAACCGACGGAAACTAGGGTGATGCCGAAAGGGGGCATATCCTCGGCTTTACGGCTGCGCGGCACATACTCGCGCAGGGCAGAATCCCAAACGACGTCGATCGTCGTGAAGAGATCGTAGTCCCAGTTGTCGTCGTTCTCCTCGGGGCTGAGCCAGTCCTTGATATTGTCTTCGAGCGAAGCACGCGGGGTCGTCGGATAGGCGGCACCCTGAGGGGCGGCTTCCTTGAGCTGCTTAAGCGCGAGCGTCTTGCTGTCTTCATCTGGGACCACCGGAGCATTGATCAGGCCTGGACGAAGATAAGCGGTCGAGCCCACGGCGAGCAGAAATGCGCCAAGGATGACGAGAATGATGTCCTTACGGGAATTCATGACCGGGATGCTTTATTTCTTGGGTTCGCCTTCGGCGGTGGCCGCTGGCTTCTCCTCGGGGATGGAAAGATAATCCACCTGAACGACGAAGGCGGAAAGTTTGCGGGGGACAACGAGGACGCGCTTGTCTTCGGTGCTGGCTGGCTTGGCGCCGTTGGTGGCAGTGGCGGGCTCGTCGCGGAAGAAGTTACCCACCACGGCAGGTGCCGTGGGACTGGAAGGGGCGGCAGGGGTTAGAGCGGAAGCGGAAGCGAGCAACTTCTGGATGTCGGGAGTCGTCAGTCCGACATCGATTGAAGAAATCGCCAGCGGTCGCCCGGAGTTACGGACCTTATTGACGAAGGTGCGGAGCGTCGGCGTGTAACCCACGAAACGGACGCGGAAAGAGGCGGTCTCAACGAGGTCGCGGCGGTCGAACGTACGAGAGGCCAAGAACTCGTCGATTTCGTTACGCGAGGTATCAGGCTCGGGACCATAGGTGCCGGCGCCGGGCTTTCCTTCGGGGATCAGCACGAACGTCTCGACGGGTTCACGGTCAATCGACTCGATGAAGAGCGGGGAACCGGCGGGGCGGGATTCGATGAGTTGACGGACGAGGAAGTCGATGATTTGACGCTGCTGGTCGACCTTCTGGAATTCACGCTTGGGCGAAGTCCCTTGATTATGGATGTAGCGGCGGAAGCCGAAGGCGGTCGGATCGGTCGCCGAAAGCTTGATGCCGCTATCGGTAGCGAGCTTACGCCAGCCATCGACTGACTCACGGAGCAAGGCGCTCAATTCGGCCGAATTGGCGGAAGGCTTGCCCTTAATAGCGAGCTCCGGGTTGCCAGCGATGGCTCCCCGCAGTGAGCCCAGATGGGCTTCAAGAGACTTTACGTCCTCCGCAGCCTTGGCGACATTGTCCTCATTCAGAGAGATGGCCGGAGCCCCAGGCACGAAGGCGTGACCCTGCAGCAAAGCAGATTGGTCCTTACGAGCACGCTGGAGCAAGAGGTCGGAGGAATAGCCACCTCGGTAAGCTAGGTAGGCTAAGGCGCAGCCCGCGACGAACGCGATGGCCAGGGCGATAAGCAGCAGGTTGAAGCCGAGGTTTTTCTTAAAATTCTGCATGACTTAGAGGGCCTTGTCCTTGCGGATGAGGAGAGTGAGGGTCGCCTTGGGCGTCATGCGAATGACGGTCTTGTTATCGAGAGCCTTGAGCGTCTGGTCGGTCACGACGATTTCATTCTCTGGCACAGAACTGACGTACGGAGACTTGCGGATAGCCTCCAGCAGACGTCCGATGTTGGCCTTCTCCGCCTGCGCGCGGTACTGTGGCACTTCGAGCGGCACGTCGGCGAAAAGGAAACGAACCGAAATGACGACCTTGGTGACGACGACCGGAGTCGGCGCGGGCTGTCCTTCGGCGACCGGAGCCGCTGGCAGCGTCTCGTACTTCACATGCATCTCTTCAATCCAGGTATTCTTGCAGGTGCCGATACGATCCTGCAGGTCGCCCAAGAAGGCAGGCCAATTGGAACGGTTAGTGACAACAAATTCGAGCTCCTTGGCCTTGGCGGCGAGCTCAGCAGCTTTCTTCCTCGACTCCTCGATCGTCGTGCGACGAGCGGCGAGTTCGGTCTGACGGCTGCGGATGACGGCGGTCTGCTCGCGATTCCAAGTCTCGGCGTCGGCGTAGGCTAACCAGACGCAGAACGGTGCCAGCGCGGCCAAGACGGCGGCGGCGATTAGGCGAGGCTTGCGCGCATCAAAAGCCTGCTGTGAGGCGATGTCCCTCGGGATGAGGTTGACGCCAATCGGCTGAGGCAAAATGAGGCGGGCGGCTTCACCGATGACCTCGGTAATCTGATATTTGGCGCGCTCGAGCTGCTCGGGATTAATCCCCGCACCAGGAGTGATGACCGCCGAAGGATCGAAGACTTCGACCGGCAGGCGCAGGGTCTCGCAAAGCTGCTCGGAAAGGCCCGGCACTTGGGAGCCGCGGCCAGTGACGAGGATGCGGGCCGGCTGACGACCATTGGTACCGCGACGCACATTGATCAGGCGACGATTGATATCTTGGGCGAGACGACGGATGAAAGTCTGTGCGTTGGCTTGGAGGACCGCGACCTGCGGATCAGATTCCGCCAGCTGCACGATGCCGGAGAAATAGCCGACCTTGATGGCTTCGGAGACCGCGAAGGGCTGACCGGTATTATCCGAGACGCCCTGCGTGAGCAGATTACCTCCGATGTTGGTCGCGGACTGGATATTAACGCCGCCGGGACCGACGAAACTGAGCGTGGTCGAGCGAGCGCCTACGTTGACGATTAGGGCCTCCTCAGCAGCCGAACCCCCAGCCAAACGGAATGCTTGGCTATCGAGCAGCGGAGCGGCCTGGATCGACATCGGGCGAAGGCCGGCCGAAGTAACCATGGTCGCAATCTTGGTCGCGATTTCGGTACGCAAGGCGAAGAGGAGGACCTCCGCCTCAACGCCGTCCGAAGCCATAACCTGGCTGTCCCAGATCACTTCGTTCAGCGGATAGGGAATCGCATTCTGGGCCTCGAAGGCGACAATCTGAGCCTGGCGGGCGCGTTCGACTTGCGGAACCTTAAGGGGCTTCTGCAGAAGCAGGAAGGCGGGGGCGATGACCGTGACACGTCCCTTGAGCTCGTGCGCGTTCACCAAGTTCGCAAGGGCGGCGATCGCGGCGTTCAACCATTCGTCGTCACCCGTGAGTCCGGGGGCGATTTCTTCGACGTAGAACTGCTCCAGCACCAAACTTCCCGAGACGGCGGAAAACTGGGACACCGAGACGTTCGATGCGGCGAGATTGACGATGGTGGCCTTTTTCTGGCTCATGCGTAAAACGGGAAAGAGGGGTTAGCGAGAGACGGTGTCTTCCCGGAGAAACTCAGGGGAAGGCGAACCTTGGGGAAGCGTATCGAAAATGGCGTAAGGGACGAGATACTGGGGGCGCAGCATGCCAGCATTGGCGGTGACGCCGCGGTCAGCGAGGTCGCGAGCGCCGTCGAAGGCTTGCTTATTGGCGAACTGCTTATGGACGGCGGCCTGCATGTCCGGAGAAAGACGGCCGGCCTCATTATAAAGAGGGATTTCGGTGCCACCGACCTCTAGCTGCACGTAATAATAATCCGGCTGCATCTTAAGGCGGTCGCGCTTCACGATATCGCCAGGGAGGTAGAAAAAGACTGAGCGAGAGGTATTCACCTCCATCGTCAGGACGGTGGCGGTGGAACGGTAATAAGAGAATTCGGAGGCCTCTTTGGCAGCGAGCGGCTTGAAGATCTCGGTCACGGTCACCTTGATCTTGTCGACCCACTGCTTATTAGCGGCCTTCTTCCCTGCCTTATCCTCGGCCGCAACTTTCGTCTCCGGGTTGAAGTTGGCCTGCAACTCGACCTGCATCCGAATCCATTCGTGCTTCTGACCGCCAATTTTGGTGGAATCAAAATGGACAGAGCGGACGACAACGGGGCTTTTGCTCGCATTTGCACCCCCTTCGGCCTTCGTCGCCTGGGCGAAAACGCACGAAACGGACAGGCAGATAGCCATTACGCTGGCAAAAACAGCATGTACTTGGGGCATGGGGAGAGGAAACCTGTCCCGCTAACCCCCCAGTGGCAAACGCAAAAAAAACCATACAGGGAACAATTGTTAGATGCAAATTACTTGCAACTGGAGACCCCTGCGGCACTTTAGCTTTCTGTGCGCCGTTATTTCCTGACTGTACTGATCGCCCTAGCCGCGGCCTGGGGGTTGCCGTCCTTTGGCGCCCCGGGTAAGCCCCTTGTTGTGACAAGCTTCACCGTCATCCAAGACTGGTCTCAAGTCATTGGTGGTAATAGTTTTGAGATTTTTAATCTCGTGCCGGCGGGTAGCGAGACTCACGGATTCCAACTCGGCCCGCGCCATGTGAAGGAGCTACGAAGAGCCGACCTGATCATTGGCATGAGCCCATCCCTGGAACCGTGGCTGGAGGCTTGGGCCAAATCCAATGACCGGACAAACCACGTCCTATGGCTTCACTCAGATTCTGTCCTAAAAAGTGCGCACCTCACGGAGGTAGACCCTCATGTCTGGACGAGCCCCGAAAAAGTAAAACCGATGGCTCAGGCTATCGCTGGACGTCTCGCCAAGTTGACACTGGTAGAAAATTTGGAACTTAATGTTAATCAGTATCTTAAAGAAGTTGAGAGGCTCGACGCCGAGCTTACTGGCCTTTTTTCGAGCCTGCCGTCCCACAAGCGGCTGCTGATCACCCAGCACCCAAACCTTGGACATTTCGCCCAACACTTCGGCCTCAAAGTGGCTGGCACCATTCTAACCAGTAGTTCCGGTGAAGCGGCAGATCCATCCGCCCGACATTTCTCCGACCTCCTAGCCCTCGTGAAGAAAGAGCACATCCGCGTAATCGTGACCGACGCCGACCAGAACGACGCCTTCGCACGGCGCCTAGCCCAAGATAGCAACCTGCCGCCCCCTCTTCCCCTTTCGTTCGAATACCTGGCTGCCACCGGCCAACCTGGTGATACCTGGATCAAGATGATGCAGCTGAATGGCCGGAAGCTCCACGTAGCCCTCCGCGATAGATGAGCCTCCAACGCTTACTCGCACGCCTGACGGGCGACGCTGTCTTCGCGTTCTTGCCTGCACTGCCCTACGCTCGGTCCGCCAAGCATGCTTGCGCCGGACTGGCCGTGCAGGCAAGTGGGCTCGCGGCTGCCGCCCGGCCCGATGGCCCGATTGCATTTAGAGCAGCGACGTTTGAAATCCCTTGCGGCTGCCGGACGGCGCTCATCGGGCCCAACGGCTCAGGGAAATCGACCCTGCTCCGCGTGTTGGCAGGATTGTCGCCAATCAAGGAGGGCGAAGTCGCCGTCGACGGGGAGCCGCCACGCCTCGGGCGTAGCCGGATCGCCTACCTCGCGCAACGACCCCAACTAGCTGAACACTTTCCGCTTAAACTCCGCCGACTCGTCCAGATGGGCACCTACGCCCATCACGGCTGGTTCGAAGAATGCCGACACGGCGACGAAGCCATCGAGCTGGCCCTGTCCCAGCTCGGGCTCGCGGAACTGGCCGACCGTCCCGTGCGCACCCTCTCCGGCGGCCAGCTGCAACGTGCGCTCATCGCCCGCGCCGTCGTGCAAGGCGCTGAGCTCCTGCTGCTCGATGAGCCGTACGCGGCCCTCGACCAAGCGAGCCGTGAAATCGTCGACCGCTTCCTCTTCGAACAAGGCCATCCCTTCACCGTCGTGATGGCGACGCACGATCCGGCCGACCTCAGCCGCTTCGACCGCATCCTCGAGATGCGCGATGGTTCCATCTTCACCCGCCACGCCTGTGCCGGCCACGACCACCGCCATGCTTGAGTTCCTGACCCAGCCGCTGAGCGAACCCTTCTTCGTCCGCGCGCTCGCCGCAATCGCGCTCTGCGGTGCGACCTGCGCCTGCCTAGGCGCCTACGTGGTTCTCCGACGGATGGCCTTCGTGAGCACCGCGCTCACCCACTCCATCCTGCCTGGCGTAATCGGCGCCCTCCTCCTCGGCTTCTCCCCCTATCTCGGTGCGCTGGCCGCCGCGCTCCTAACCGCGGCAGGCGCGGCCTGGCTAGCCTCGCGCCGGGGCACGAGCGAAGACAGCGCCGTGGGCGTCATGCTTTCGGTGATGTTCGCCGCGGGCGTCGCGCTTATGCAGCAGGCGAACTCCTGGCGGGATTTCGCCGGACTCCTTTTCGGCAGTGTCGTCTCAGTCGGCGGCGAGGACCTCATCGTGATCGGCGCCACGGCCGCAATTGTCCTCTTCGGCCTCCGAGCTTTGCACAAGGAACTCGAACTTGCATCCTTCGACGAAGAATATGCCTCCCTGCTGGGCGCTCGTCCGGCGCTCATGCGCGTCGTACTCCTCGTACTCGTGGCGCTTGGCTCCGTGGCCTGCGTCCGCCTCGTCGGTGCGCTACTCACGACCGCCCTCTTCGTCATCCCCGCCGCGACGGGCGTACTGCTCGGACGCACCGTGCCACAGGTCATGGCATGGGGTACAGGCTGCGCCCTGGCTGGCGGCATCGGCGGACTTTATCTTTCTTACTACCTACCGTCGGTGCCCTCCGGGGCCGGCATCGTGCTGTGCTGCGCGCTCCCGTACTTAGGCGCGCGACTCTTCGCGCCGCGGCGCTAATCAGAAACGGGGCGGACGAAGCGAGAGCGGCAGGCCGAGCACTTCGCGGGCGACAATTGCCTGGCGAAGTGCAGCGGAGCCGCGGAACTGGGTGCGCGGTTGCGCGCGCGCTGGGCGAGTCACCACGAGGGAGGAGGCATCAAGATGCGCGGCGGCGACCGGGGACTCTGGCTCCGGCGCGATGGGGGCTAGCGCGGGCGCACTGCGGGCGCGGCGGGTCCGGCGGGTCACGGGCGGAGGCGTCGCGGCCATCGGGGCCGGGATGACCTGACCCTTCATCTTACCGATGACCCAGGCCGCAAACGCGACCAGGGCAATCACTGCCTTGATGACGAGCGCCGCTTCCATGCTCAGGCCTTGGCGCCGGGCGCCGGGCCGTCACCAGCGATGCCCTTGCGCATCTCGGTGTCGGAGCGGAGGTTTTCGAGACGCTGGAAATCCATGTAGCCCATCCGTCCAGAACGCAGCGCGTCAGCGAGAGCCTGCGGGATTTGGGCCTCAGCTTCGACCACGCGAGCACGCATCTCTTCAACACGAGCGCGCATCTCCTGTTCTAGGGCGACGGCGGCGGCACGACGAATCTCAGCCTGGGCCTGAGCCATGTTCTTATTGGCGTTGGCCTGAGCCTCTTGGAGCATCGCTCCGATATTGTCGCCGACGTCGACGTCAGCGATGTCGATGGACATGATTTCGTACGCGGTGTTGGCGTCGAGCCCGCGTTCGAGCACGGTCTTCGAAATGCGGTCAGGGTTTTCGAGGACGATTTTGTAGCTTTCAGAGGAGCCAATCGTGGTAACAATGCCTTCACCGACGCGGGCGATGATGGTCTCTTCCTGAGCGCCGCCCACGAAACGGTCGAGGTTAGTGCGGACGGTCACGCGGGCCTTCACCTTCACTTGGATACCATCCTTGGCGACGGCGTCGATCGTGGTGCGGCCGCTGGCGGGATTAGGCACGTCGATGACCTTCGGGCTGACGGAGGTGAGCACAGCCTCCAGGACGGATTTGTTCGTACCGCGGGTGGCGATGTCGATTGCGCACGCGCGGTTCCAGTCGAGATGCAGGCCGGCTTTCTGGGCGGCGATGAGCGCTTGCACCGTCTGCACGATGTTGCCGCCGGCGAGGTAGTGGGCGTCGATCTTCTCGACGTCGACCGAGAGGCCGGCCTTAGTGGCGGCGATCTTGGCGTCAACAATCACGGTGTAGGGAACACTGCGCAGGCGCATGCCGACGAGGTCGAAGAGGCCGACCTCAGCTCCGGCGAGGCGCGCACGCACCCAGACGGCAAGGAAGGACAAGAGAAAGAGGACGAACAGCAGCAGGGCGCCGGCTGCGATCCAGATGATGATATTAGGCATGGTGGGCATGAGATGGGAAGGGGGACTCAGCGCGAGCGGCGGACGGTTACGCGGCCGGAACCGGCCTCGGTGACGACGACGGCGGCATTGCGTTCGACAAACCCGTCGAGGGAAAACGCTTCGATCAGGGTACCGTCGATTTCAATCGTGCCCGACGGCGCGAGGACGGTGGCGGCCTTACCGGTTTTGCCGACATAGACGGCGTAACCAGCGGCGGCAGGGACGGCAGAGCCTTCATTGCTGCTGACGTTGATCATCGCGCGTCCGATGCCAGTCTTCTGGAGGAGGCTGCGGAAAGCAAAAAACTCGAGGGTGAGGACGACCAAGAAGACGACGCAGAACACCGCACAAGTCGTCGCGCCTGCCTCCGCCGAAAGATAGATGCCAACGAAGGAAATCACGGCGCCAAGGAAGCCGAGCACGACCGTGGGAAGGAAGAATTCCGCGCCAATCAGGACCAGGCCTGAGACAAGCAGGCCGATCGGTAGGACCAAGGAAACCTCCTCTGGGGAAGCGGCGGAAAGTATCATGGCAATGACGATGCGAATCCCCCGCCCGCTTTCCAATCTTTTATGGCCCACTTATCTTACAATAAGGGGAAAAACCTGTAATCTTCGCCTCACGCTTGCGGGCCGTACTCGGCCCGCCCTATTCTCGACCATGGCCAAGAAACCACCCGCACCTCGCCGCACGCCGATCAAGGAAGCTCACGATGTACTCCAGGATGCCCTGCTCAAGGCGGGTGAAAAGAAAGCGGGCAAGCATGACGAGATCGCCAAGTCCCTCGGGGTCTCCGCCTCGATGCTCTACAAGTGGAGGGAGCCGGCCACGCAAGGGAGCGGGCAACCTAATCCCCTGCACCGAACCGCGCTACTGGTGGACCTCACCGGCGACACGCGCATCGTCGACTGGCTCGCCCAACGGGCCGGCGGACAGTTTAGCCCCATCGAGAATGAAGCCCCGACGGTTAACCTCGACAAGGCCGCGAACGCACTCGTCCGCGAGTTCGGTCTGCTCATCGCCGACGTCGCAGACGCCATCGAAGACCATCGTATCACCGCCGACGAGACGCAGGAATTGCGCGAAAAGTGGGATGGCATCCGCAAGCGCACCGAAGCCTTCGTGCGCCGGTGCGAAAAGGGCGACTTCGGCCCCAAGGGTTGAGCGATTTCGCTTCCCCGGACGCCACGAAAAGGTAACCAGAAGCCATGGCCGAATTCACCATCCGCCCCTACGGCGACCCAATCCTTCGGGCCAAGGGTGACCCCGTGAAGGAGTTCGGGCCGGCGCTCCGCTCCCTCGGCGACGCGATGCTGAGTGCGATGAAGGCAGCCAAGGGTATCGGCCTGGCGGCCCCGCAAGTCGGCCTCTCCCTGCAACTCTTCGTCATGAATGTGCACGACGAAGACTTCCTCCCCGTGCTGGACGGCAAGGCCCGCCAGCCCGAAGAAATCATGCCGATGCTCCTCGCCAATGCGACGGTGACCGTGCCGGCCGGCGAACCTGACACCTACACCGAAGGATGCCTTTCCTTCCCCGGCATCACCGGCGACGTCGAGCGCGTCGAACACGCGATTGTCCGCTACCGGGACGCTGATGGCGCTCCACACATCCTTGAATGCGCCGGCCTACTCGCCCGCTGCGTGCAGCACGAACACGACCATTGCCAAGGCGTGCTATTCATCGACCGCATGACCCGACCACATCAGCTACTCACCGCTGCCAAAGTGAAGAAACTCAAGCGGACGACGACGACGGAAATGAAGGCTGCCCGTAAGAAAGCCTAATCACTTCGTCGCGGCAGGAGCTCCGAGCTTCAAGGTCAGCTGGCCGACTTCGACGCCTTCGGCGCCGTTTGGAATGCTCGTGATCTGAAAAGCACTGGCCCCCGCGGTCGGCGACGTGACCGCGACAGCGCGCCATTTTGCGCCCACGCCTTCAGTGCCGGCAGGTCCGCCACCGGCCACAATCACGACGTAAGGCGCGGCAGCGACGCCGAGCTTCGTCTGCGTAACGGAAAGATGAGCGAGCAAAGCGGAGCCAAGCGGATGGCTTGCACGATCGAAACCGAGCACCCAATCGCCGCTTTCCGCCAGACGGGGAACGAAGCTGCGGTCGTCGCGCAAGGACACCTCGCACACGCCGGTCGGAGCCGCGAGCACCCCAACTTCAGTGTAGACGACCTCGGAGCCGATGAGACGCATGGTGAACGCATCGGCGAGCCGAAGGAAAAATAACCCGCGGTTTCCGTCGGCGGAGAGGGCGTAGTATTCCGACCAGAGGATGGCGACCTGCTTAGGCGCGGTCGCTGGCTTCATGCCCTTGCCTAAGGACGCAGCCACCGGGGCGACCGCGGGGATGTATGCGTAACCATCTTCAGGGGCGTTCGCGAGGAGTCCGCCGTCGCCATTAGACCACGCATTACGGATGGCGGTGGAAATCTCCGGAGGGCGGGCAAGCTTGCCGTCACCGAGTAAGCTGATTGCACCCAAGAGGTGGACCTTAGTGAAACCGGTGTCGCGCGCCTGCTTCTGCAGTCGGACGGTTGCGGGCGTCACGGCCCCACTCCAAGCGACGGGAGCAAGTTCGACCGAGAAATTAATCGGCTTAGTCTTTTCCGCCGCGCGCAACGCCGCCGCCGCACGCAGACGCGTCAGCGAGGGCAACGCCTGCCTTACCTGGGCAGTACCTTCGTCGATAATTTTCTGGGCTCTGACCGTCACCTGCTCCGGCGTCTCAGTCAGTCCGCCGAGCCTCGGACCTTTATTGGCCGCGGCCGCGCCGCCAGAGGTGGTCAGAATACTTTTTCCCTGCTTGATGCGGATTTCGCCGGCGGCGTTGATGCGCATCGCATTATTCCACTCTACGAGTTCGTTAGCCTTAAGGTAACGAACAACCTCCGCATCCGGCACAGGCGGAGGCGGGCCCACCTCGCCGGCGGCGATCAGCATCAGGGAGGCGAGAAAGGCGTTCATGGGGAAAGGTTCAGGACTCGTCGAACTTACGGGCGAAGAGAGCTTCCATCTCGCCGAGCAAAGTCACTCCGTCCTTACCACGGACCGAGAAGCGCAGCTTCGAACCCTGGCCGGCAGCCAGCATCATGAGGCCCATGATGCTCTTGCCGTTCACGGACTCCTCGTCCTTGGAAACGGTGATTTCGATGTCCGGGTAACGGTTGGCCAGACGTACAATCTGGGCCGCCGGGCGGGTGTGGATGCCCATCCGGTTCTGGACGGTGAATTCTCGGGCTAAAGCCTCGTGGGTTTCTTCCATATAAGGGGTCTATCCTGAGACTGGCTTAGGATAGAGGGAAAGGGAGGGTGGCGGCAAGTCGGGTCAAGGCAAATTGAGGCCAAGGGAGGGGACGCTTGACCTTCCCCGCCAGACCCCTCCAATCAACCCAAACGAACTACCGTGGCCAAGCCCGCTGTCCTTACCCACCCGGAATCCCTGAAGCGCCCTGCCGGCCCTTCGGAATACGCCAAAGATCCGGTCAACGCGTCCATGTCGAAGGCCGAGAAGATCGCCCTTTACACCAAAATGGCTCGTATCCGCCATTTCGAGCAGCGCTGTATCCGCATCTACCAGCAGGGTAAGATCGGCGGCTTCCTGCACCTTTACGTTGGCCAGGAGGCCGTCGCCGCTGGGACCATCTCCCTTCTTGGCAAAAACGACCATATTATCACGGGTTACCGCGACCACGGCCACGGCCTGATGGTCGGCATGGGCATGAACGAATGCATGGCCGAACTGACCGGACGCGTCACCGGCTGCTCCCAAGGCAAGGGCGGCTCAATGCACTACTTCGCCCCCGATAAGAACTATTGGGGCGGCCACGGCATCGTCGGCGGCCAAGCCCCGCTCGGCACCGGCCTCGCTTACGCCGTCAAGTATATGGGGCTCAAGGGCAGCTGTTTCGTCTACATGGGTGACGGAGCCGTCAACCAAGGTGCGGTCCATGAAGCCTATAACCTCGCCTCCCTCTGGGACCTCCCGGTCATCTTCGTCGTCGAGAATAACGGCTACTCGATGGGCACCTCCCAAGAGCGCTCGACCGCCCACCCGGGCTGCCTCGCGAAGCGCGCCGAAGGCTACAACATGGCCTGGGACGTCATCAACGGCCACGACGTCTACGAAGTCCGCGCCAAGACGGCCCTCGCCCTCAAGCGCGCCCACGAAGAATCCAAGCCGACGGTCCTTGAGATCTTCACTTACCGCTACTTCGGCCACTCGATGGCTGACCCGGACAAGACCTATCGCGACAAGGAGGAAATCAAGGAATACCGCGACAAGAAGGACCCAGTGCTGGCCTACGAACAGGAACTCCTCCGCGAGAAAGTCCTGACCGCTGAACTTTCCCTGCAGATCAATGAAGCCGCGATGGCCGAGGCCGACAAGGCCGCGATCTTCGCCGACGAATCGCCGGACCCCACCGTCGCCGATATCACCAAGCATATCTATTGGGAAGAGGACAACCGCGGGCCAAAGACCACGAGCCGCGGCACCATCATCTTCGAATAACCCTTCTTCGCACACACTGTTATGGCTGTCATTTCCTACCGCGAGGCGCTCCGCGCCGCAATGCGCGAAGAACTTAAGCGCGACGATAAGGTCGTCATCATGGGCGAAGAGGTCGCCCAGTTCAACGGCGCCTATAAGGTGACTGAAGGCCTCCTCAAGGAGTTCGGCCCGAAGCGTATCGTCGACACCCCGATCTCCGAAGCCGGCTTCATCGGCCTCGGCATCGGCGCCTCGATGCTCGGCATCCGTCCGGTGATGGAGCTGATGTTCTGGTCCTTCTCGTATGTCGCGTTCGACCAGATCGTGAACAACGCCGGCAACATCCGCTACATGTCCGGCGGACTCATCAACTGCCCAATCGTCATCCGCGGTCCAGCCAACGGCGGTACCAACGTCGGAGCCACCCACTCCCACACGCCTGAAGCCATCCTCGCCTCCCACCCCGGCATCAAGGTCGTCTGCCCAGCCACTCCGTACGACGCCAAGGGCCTACTCAAGGCAGCCATCCGCGATAACGACCCGGTCTACGTGATGGAGAACACCATCCTTTATAACGATAAGGGCGAAGTGCCGGACGAAGACTACATCGTGCCGCTCGGCGTCGCCGACGTGAAGCGCATAGGTACCGATCTCACCATCGTCGCCCACGGCCGCGCCGTCATTACGAGCCTCAAGGCCGCCGAGATTCTTGAAAAGGAACACGGCGTCAGCGTTGAGGTCGTCGACCTCCGCTCCATCCGCCCGCTCGACGAGGAGACCATCCTCGCCTCCGTCCGTAAGACGCACCGCGCCCTGCTCGTCGAAGAGAATAAGCCGTTCTGTGGCGTCGACGCCCAGGTAGCCTACCTCATCCAGTCGAAGGCGTTCGACGAACTCGACGCCCCGATCCACCGCGTGTCCTCGATCGACGCTCCGCAGATCTATTGCAAGCGCATGGAAGATCAGCAGATGCCCAGCGTCGACCGCGTCGTCGCTGAAGCGCTCAAAGTCCTCGCCTAACCTCTACCCCTCTTACTTTTCAAATCCGATGGCTGAAATTATCGATATGCCGAAGCTCTCCGACACGATGTCGGTGGGGACTTTGGTGAAATGGAACATCAAGGAAGGCCAAGTGGTGGCCTTCGGAGACATCCTGGCTGAAGTCGAAACCGACAAGGCGACGATGGAACTTTCCTGCACGGTCCCGGGTACGATCCTCAAGATCTTCGCTCCGGCCGGCCAGCAGCTGCCTGTCGGCGCTCCGATCTGCGCCATCGGCAAGAAGGGTGAAGCCGCCCCTGAGGCCGCCGCCGCTCCAGCCCCCAAGGCTCCCAAGACCGCCGTCCCGGCGATTCCCGAGAAGGCCGAAGTGAGCTGCGTCCCCGCCGCTCCGGCTTCCTCTGGTTCCGTGACTCCGCAGTCCGACGCTTCCCGCACGAAGGCCTCGCCTTACGCGAAGCGCATGGCAGAGAAAGCCGCGCTCAATGTCGCTGCCCTCTCTGGCTCCGGCCCGGGTGGTCGCGTCGTCGGTCGCGATGTCGCCGCCGCCGCTTCGGCTCCGGCCGCTTCCGCGCCTTCCGGCCCGCTCAACGTCGCGGTCGCTCCACCCGCCGACGGCAAGGGCATCCAGCCTGACGCCGACGTCCCGGTGGGCGGCATGCGCCAGACGATCGCTCGCCGACTCCTCGAGTCGAAGATCACCGTCCCCCACTTCTATCTCGAAGTCGAAGTCGACGCCGCTCCGCTCATGGCGATGCGCGAATCGCTGAACAAGCGCCTCGCCGAAACCGGCGCCGACGCGATCAAGCTCTCCGTCAACGACTTCATTCTGAAGGCCTCCGCCGAAGCCCTTCGTCGCGTCCCCGCAGTCAACGCCTCCTGGGCCGGCACGAGCATCCGCACCCACGGCGCGGTGCACCTTTCGTTCGGCGTCGCCCTCGAAGACGGCCTGGTCACCCCGGTCATCCGCGACGCGCACGCGAAGACGCTCAAGGACATCGCCATCGAAGCGAAGGCCCTCATCGGCAAGGCCCGCTCGAAGAAGCTCACGCCAAGCGAGATGTCGGGTTCGACCTTCACGGTCACCAACCTCGGTATGTTCGGCGTCACCGGCTTCTTTGGCATCATCAATGTGCCTAACGCCGCAATCCTCTCCGTCGGCGCGACCATCAAGAAGCCTGTCGTCGACGCCCAGGATCGCCTGGTCATCGGCCACCGCATGGTGATCGGCCTCTCGGGCGACCACCGCGTGGTCGACGGCGCCAACGCCGCCCAGTTCCTCCAGGCGCTCAAGCAGCTCCTCGAAGAACCGGCGCTGATGCTAATCTAAGCGGTCGAAAGCTCTTCCGAAACCCGGGCCCACTAGGCGCCCGGGTTTTTTGTGCCCGCGTCAGAACGTGCGTACCGACGAGAGACCGCCGTCCACGTGGAGGACCTGCCCGGTCATGAAGCGCGAGTGCCCGGAAAGAAGGTGCGCGACGAGCGTGGCGATGTCTTCAGAACGACCGACCTGCTGCAAGGGGTGACGCTTAGCGGCGGCTTCCTTCTTGAGGTCCGAATTAAGTAACGCGCCCGCAAGCGGCGTATCGGTGAGCGATGGCGCGATGACGTTGACACGAATGGCGGGCGCCCACTCCGCGGCCAGGCTCTTCGCAAGCGCTTCGACGGCCCCCTTGGCCGCAGCGATGCTCGCATGCATGGGCATACCCTGCGCGACGGCGACGGTGGAGAAAAGTACGACCGATGCATTGCCCGATGCCTTCAGTGCGGGCAGCGCGGACTGCAAAGCGGCGATGGCTCCGAAGAGGTTCACCTGAAGGTCACGCTGGAAATCCTCCGCAGTCAACCGATGGAAGGGGCGGAGCGAGATCGAACCGGGAAAATAAACGAACCCATCGAGACGCTCCGGCCATACCAAAGGTCCCGGCGAGGTTGCATCGAACGGCTGCGCGACGACCTCGAGGTCGGCGAGCTTCTCGGGCGAACGACACGCCGCATGGACCGTATGGCCGTCGGCTTGGAGTTGCGCGACGGTCGCGCGGCCGATGCCGGAGGTGCCGCCGATGATCGCGATGTGCTTGGACATGGACTCAAGATTGCCGGGCGGACCCACAGGTCAAACGACCCGCGTCTTTTCCGGGCACGAAAAAGGCCGGAGGCGAACCTCCGGCCTGATCAGAGCGACCTAGGGCTGCTTACTTCTTTACCGGGGGCTTACGCGCGCCCTTCGGGTCAAGGTTGGCCTTGAGTTCTTCTTCCGAGAACTTGGTGGCAATGCCGTTGGCCGGCACTTCCGCCTTCGCGGTCCAGACGATCGCGTTCAGCGCTAGCGTGCGCTGGCTGTCGATCGACCAACCGGCGTGGTAATGGCCCCCCGTGAAGCCGAAGCCACGACCGCCATCCTTGCGCTCAACCGCCCAGGCCACGACCGCTGGTGACTTATCTTCCAGCACGGCCTTACGCACTTCAGGGTTACCGGCGTGAGGTCCTTCGCCACGCTTCATGGTCTCCGGAGGCGCAATGGCCTGCAGGATCGGGGTCACGCCCTCCATGTTATCACGGAAGCGCATATTGAAGTACCACTCATCGGAGGACGAATAGGGCTTCACGCCGCGGCTCACGGGATGGTCAGGCAACGTCTTGAAGTCAGCCATCCAATGCGGATTCACGGAGAGGTGTTGCTCGAAGTAACCACCAAGCCATTCCTTGAATTCCTTGGCTCCTTTGCCCGTAGAGGAACGACCAGGAGGCGCGGGGCTCACTGGCTTACCGTCGACGCTGAGCCAGCCAGCGCGCTCATAAGCAGGCTCGACGGCGTAGTGCAGGCAGACGAAACCGCAGCCGGCTTCCATCTTCTTAGCCAGCTGGTCGAGGTGCGCAATCGCCGGGTGTCCGCCACCACCATCGGAGTAAATCACGATGGTGTCCGCCTTGGCAATGCGTTCATCGGAGGGCCACTGGCCGCCCAAGGAGACATCGACATTCACGAGGTCGGCGGCGGACTGCTTGAGGCCGGAGGCCAGAAGCTGGATGCCAGCGTTGTGCTCATGCTCGCCGGGGCCATGGCTCGGACGACCGGCGATCAGGAGGACGTTCTTCTTGTCCGCGGCCGAGACGAACGCGGCCGAGAGCAGGAGAAGGCTGAGGAATGATTTCTTCATGAGAGATTACTTGATTTCCTTGAGGACGATATCCTTGAACTGGACGGTCATCGCGGTGCCGGCATGGAGCTGGAGGGCGAGAACGCCCTTCTTGGCGCCGACCGCGGTCTCGTCGGTCACGTCGACGGTCTGGATGCCGTTGATGAAGTGCTGCAGGTGGCCGCCCTTGGCGACGATACGGTATTCGTTCCAATCGGCAGGCTTGATCTTGGCCTGGATCTCGTCGCTCTTACCCAGCGAGCCAGTGACTTCGATCTTCGGCTTTTTGGCTTCCTTGCCTTCATGGATCACGACCTTCTCGCCACGCTTGGCGAGGATGCCGCGTCCCTGCTCTTCATAAAGAATGCCGGAGTAGCCCTTACCGCATTCGAAATCAGCCTGGTAGCCTCCGACCACGAACTTCTCCGCATTGATGACGTGGCTACGGTACTGGATGCCCGAATTGCCGAACTTGTCGGACTTACCGTCCAGGTCGACGATCTTGTATTGAAGCGTGAGCTCGAAGTCGGCGACTTCGCCTTCCCAGACGAGGAAGGTGTTACCCTTGGTCGGGTGCTCCTTGGTGGTCTGACCGGTGATGGCCCCGTCTTTGACGGACCAGAAATCCAGACCTTTCCAGCCCGTGAGGTCCTTGCCGTTGAAGAGAGACTTGTCCTCGGCAGAAACCGACGCGCAGAGCGCGGCGAGAGCGAGGAAGGGGGTGAGCAGTTTCATGAGAGAGGTCGTTGGTAGGATTACTTCTGCTTACCGAAGAAGCGGTTCAGGTTCTTCAGACCCTTGACGGCGATGTCGTCGCGGTGCGGCTCCATGGCGCGCCAGATAGCGGCGGCGCGGGCGATCACCTTGACGTCGGTGGTGAAGGACTCGATGACGACGTCCTGCTTGTAGCCGATCTTCTTGAGGGCGCCGACAATCGGCTTCCAGTCGAGGGAGTCGCCGCCGGGGGTACCGCGGTCGGTACCACAGGCGTGGAAGTGACCGAGGTGCTTGCCGGCCTTAAGAATGGCGGCGGCCTGATTCTTCTCCTCGATGTTCATGTGGAACGTGTCGAGGTGCAGTTTCACGTTAGGGAGGTTGATCGCCTTAACGAGGCGGAGGCCCTGGTCGCAGGTGTTAAGGAAGTCGGTCTCGAAACGGTTCAGCGGCTCGATGTCGAGCTCGATGCCCTTCTTCTGCGCGTACTTGCCGATGACCTTGAGGTTCTTGACGACGAGCTTGAAGTGCTTGGCCTTGGTCTTGTCGTCATGCGCGCCGATGAGGCCGACGACGGAATAGAGCGGGCCGATGATGCGCGGGCAACCGGCGACGGCAGCTTGGTCGATAAGCGCCATGATGTACTTACGGCCGGCGGCCTGGTCCGCTGCGGAACCGCGAAGATCGCGACCAGGGCCCATGCAGGCGCAGATCGAACCGATGGCGATACCGGCGCTGGCGGCGGCGGCCTTCAGGAAATTCGGGTCGGTATGCGACGGATCCTCGATCGGGATCTCGACGGTGTGGAAGCCCCAGTTCTTGAGCTTCTTAAAGAGGTGGACACTCTCGTTGGTGAACGGAGAGGCATAGAGGAACGTGTTGAGGCCGAAACGCATGGGTGTGTGGGTGAGGTGGGGAGGGTCGGAGTTTTGGAGGGGGTCAGGGGGCGGTCAAGGCTGGGCGTCGTTCCGAGGCCTTTTAAGGAACGAGTTCCCCCTGAATCAGTAAGGCGCCCGGGAAGAAATACAGGGGGGCGAAGCGCTCGGGCTTATCGATCTTGTTCTTGTTCTTCGCGAGGACCGCCGCCTTGTCGATCGGGTCGGCCAGCAGCTCGAGCCGTACCGTGTGGACGCCTTCGGGCAGATTGGTGCCGACGACGAAACTGGCTAGTCGGGAATAGGTGCAATAAGCATCGATCCGTTGGACGGAGAAAGGTTTCCCGCCGTCGAGCGTGACGGCGACCTTCCCGCCGGCTGGTCCGATGATGTCGTATACGGCGCAATGGGTGCCCTTGAACTTAAATTCGATGCTCTGGCCAGGCTGGGTCAGTCGGACCATCGCAGGCAAGCGGTTCGCCCAGGCCTTGGCGTAATCGGCCGTCTTCATATCCGCGGGCATGAGCCCGTCGGAGAGTTTAGTAGCGGTGATTGATACGAGCGTCGCGCGCTCGTAGTTAGCCGGATCGAGGGCGAGGGTGCTCACGTGCGTCGTCGGGGAGTTGTTCGCGATAGCGAGGGCCGGTAGCGAACGGACGATGGCCTGCGTGTAGAGGACCTGCCCGGTCGAGTCATGGGGATGCACGCCGTCCGCCGCGAAGACGAATTTGTCGCCGAGCGCGACCTTGTCGGCGTCGGTCTTCGGCAACGGCGCCTTCCAGAGGAGCTTGCCGACCTTGGCCAGCTTCGCGACTTCCATGCCGAGGGCGATCGTCGGGATTCCGTAGAAATCGGCGACCTTCTCCATCGCGCTCGCGGAGCGCTGTAGCTTGCCCTCAAGCATCGCGGGAGACAGCGCTTCGGTCAGGGTATAGACGAAGCAGATATCGGTCTTCGGATTCGCCTTCCAGGTCTGGCGCACGATGCCCTCCATGCAGCGGATGATGCGCTGCGGGTCGGCGCCGCCGTCATTCACGGCGAACTCGACGAAGAGGAGATCGGGACCCTTGGAGAGCACGTCCTGCTGCACACGGAAGACGCCGAGATCCGAACCCGTGCCGCCGATGGCGGCGTTGATCTCGGTGAAGGTCGACTGCGGGTAGGCCTTCTTGAAATGGGCGAGGGTCTGCACACGCCAGCCATTCTGGGCGGTGATCGAGCCCCCGAGGTAACCCACCTTCAACTCGGAACCGGTATTCTGGGCCTTCAGGAAGAAATTGGGCAGGCCTCCACGGGCGCGGACCTCTTTGGCGTCGACCAGCGGGTATTCCTGGTCTGCCGCGTGACCGAGGATAGCGGCGCAGAGCACCAAGGCGGAGAAAAGGAGTCTCATGGGGTTCAAGATTAGACGGAGGGACGGCCCTTAAGTTCCAGTCTTTTCAGGCGAATCGGATAGAATTAAGAAACTCCGCCTTCCTTCCGGTGCCGAGACGCTTAAGTTCATCGCATGGATAATGTCACGCACGCCGCCTTAGGGATCGCCGCCGGCATCGCCGTACACCGCCGCGGCGGCTCGGTCTCCGCCGCCGCCGTCGCCGCCCTCCTCGCCGCCGAAGCCCCGGACCTCGATGTCTTCATCCGTGCCGCCGATGACCCGCTGGTGGCCTTCCGCTGGCACCGCCACTTCACCCACAGCTTCGTCTTCATGCCCGTCTGGGGCTTGCTCAGCGCCTGGCTCACGTCGCTTTTCTTCCACCGCCGGCATAACGTCGGCTGGCGCGAACTATTCCTGCCTGGCTTCGTCGGCGCGCTGACGCACCTACTCTGCGACGGGTGCACGAGCTACGGCACGATGCTCCTGTGGCCATTCACAGAGACACGCTACGCATGGGATTGTTTGCCGATTGTGGACCTCCTCGCCACCCTGCCTTTACTTGTCCTCGCGATTATGGCTTGGCGTAAGCATTCGGCCCGACTGGCGACCTACGGACTACTCTGGTTCGCGGCATACGCCTCTCTCGGCATCTTGCAGCACGCGCGCGCCGAACGTAGCCTGCGCACCTGGCTCGCCCAGCGAAACATCGAGCCTGAACGACTCGCCGTAAAGCCGACGATCTCGAATCTCATCGTCTGGCGAGCCGTCTGGCTCCACGACGGACGCTGGCAGGTCGCCGCGCTCCGCAACCTGCCTTTCACCGACACGCGGCTCGTGGTCGGCGAAAGCCGCGCCGCTTGGTCCGCCGCCTCCGCCGGCAATCCGCCCCCTTACTCTGAAGGCGCACATGTTATCGCCGATTTCTCCCGCTTCACCGGCGGGTGGAACTCTTATGAAGTCCAACCGGGCGCCATCATGGTCGGAGATATCCGCTTCGCAATGCTGCCGACGAGTAGCAAACCGCTCTGGTCTGTCCATTGCGGCCCCAGCGGTAGCCTTACCGATACGCGGCTCATCATGGACCGCGGCCTACAAGACGGAGACTGGGATCGCTTCGGTGCCCTCCTCTCCGGCGCAGACTCCCGCTTCATCATCATTAAGTAAAATGAATGCATCGGGACACGTCCCGACGGCGCAGTGACTCAGCGTAATTCAAAACGGTAGCTAGCGTCGGCTTCCGCCTCGACCGGCAGATGATTGCGCGAAGCCGGCGTGAACGTCGACGCACGGGCGGCCGCCTCGGCCGCTTCGTCGAGCAGACGGCTGCCTGAGCTCCGCGTCAGTTCGACGTGGCGGACGGACCCATCCGCCGCGAGGACGATGCGCATCCCGACCACCCCCTCTACGCCGGCGCGACGCGCGCGCTCGGGATAGGCTGGCTCCTGACGGAAACGGAAAGCCGGCGGCACGAAGACTTCGGCGGTCGGAGCTGGCGCGACAGCGAGGACTTCGCCCTTCGTCGCGAGGGCAAGCGCGGGCGCGGCCGGCGGCACGGGCGAAGCGATGGGTGCCGTCACGACTGGTGCGACGGAAAGGGCGACGGCGACATTCATCGCAACGGAAACGGGAAGACCGGCGCCAAGCGCAACACCACCCTTAGCTTCGCCAGGCAAAGCGATGGGCTCCGGCAGCAGGGCCACGACGACCAGGCCGCCTTCACGCGCTGGCTCGCTGAGGCCGCGCGATCCGCCCAGCCAGACCGCTCCGAAGGCCGCGAGATGGACACACCCGACGGCGATCCAGATTAGGCGATGGCGACGGCTTTCGGGCACGCTGGCAGGGTCAGGGCGTGGTCGCGTTCAGTCAAGAACGGGGCGAGTCATTTCGCCAAGTCAGTCGGAATCATCCAAAGCAGGCTCCAAACTCCGTATGGATGCAGTCGCGTCGGCTTGGCCGTTCGCTCGAGGGCCATCAAGCCAGCCTTGCGGAAACGGATTGCCGCGCCGCCCTCGGCGACGCCGAGCAATAAGGCCGCCAGTTCGGCGAGGTGCGGGTTATGCCCGACCAGCAGCCGACTGCGGCGGGACTTGCCAAGCAACGCGGCCGTCTTCCGCGGATCATGCTCCGGCTCCAAGCCGCCCAGCACCTTGAGCGGCAAAGGCGAACCCGTCGCCAACCTCAGCAGCTGCGCCGTCCGGACCGCGCGGACGAGCGGGCTATGTTCGATGGCGAGGACTTTTTCGAGCGCGACCAAACCGGGTCCCTTGGCGAGCATGGCCACTTGGCGCTGACCATGGGCTGTCAGATCGCGCGAAGCATCCGGCGTCCCGGGGACGGCCTCGGCATGACGGAGCAGATAGGCGCGCATCTGGTCAGGTTGAGCGGGGAATGATATTAACGCAAATCGGTCTTGCTCACCGGGGCGGTCCGTCAACCAATCCCACGTGCGCTTCGCCGCAATCGCCGCCCTCCTCCTGAGTCTGTCGTCCACGGCCGAGGCGCTCGTCAGCAAGCGTTACTCTGCTGCGGGGATGAGCTTTGCCGGCACCATCTGCGTGGACGCCGCCACCGGGACGGTACTCTCGCAGGAGATGGCCGACTTCCCGGGCCACCCGGCAAGCGTCACGAAGCTCATGACGACCCTGCTTGTCCTGGAGGATATCAAGGCGAACAAGCTGACGATGCGTAGCCGCGTCGCGGTCACTAAGGCCGCCGCCGACATCGGCGGCTCACAGGTCTGGCTCGCCCCAGGCGAAAGCTTCACGGTCGAGGAGATGCTGTATGCGCTATTGCTGAAGTCAGCCAATGACGTGGCGGTTGCCCTAGCCATCGAGCGCGAAGGGAGCGTCCCTGCCTTCGTGGTCCGCATGAACCGCCGCGCCGGCGAACTGGGCATGACGAGAACGACCTTCGTCACCCCCAACGGACTGACCTATGGCAAAGGCCCCCACGATACCACGACCGCGCGCGACCTCGCCAAACTCGCCGTCGCCGTCAGCCAATTCCCCGAGGTCTTCCGCTTCACCAGCACCAAGCAGTATATCTTCCGCCGGCCAGGCAAGCCCCTCGACCTTCTCAACCATAACCATCTCCTCGAAAGCTTCCCTGGCTGCGACGGATTGAAGACTGGCTGGACCGTCGCAGCGCACGCTTCGATGGTGACCACCGCCAAGGACAAGGACCGCCGGGTCATCGCCGTCGTCCTAGGCTGCCAAAGCCCCGGCGGGGCCAAAGCCGAACAACGCCTCCGCGACGACCTCGCTGCCGATCTGATGACCCAAGGTTTCGCCAAGCTGAAGCAGCTCGAAGCCGAGAAAGCCCTCCAGCTGGCCCGGCTTCCGAAGCCTAGCCCAGCGCCTAAAACTATCGTAAAGCCCAAGAAAGAAGTGGGTTTCTGGGATTGGCTGGTGGATTTATTTAGCTTCTAACCCCCATCCAAAAGGGGGGTGAAAGAAGTAGTGAACATTTGTTCATTTTGCTTGCAAGGGCCACCACCCTCCGCACCTTCCCTTACGCATACCAACGCTATGTCCGCCAAATCCGAACCCACCGCTAAGGAAAAATCTGCCAACCAGGCAGCCGAGAAGAAGACCCTCGATCTGGCTCTCTCCGCCATCAACAAGCAGTATGGCGACGGCACCCTGATGCGCATGGGAGACGCGACCAAGATGCAGGTCTCGTCCGTCTCCACTGGCTCGGTCGCCATCGACCTCGCCTTGGGCGTCGGCGGCCTCCCCCGCGGCCGTATCGTCGAGATCTTCGGCCCGGAATCCTCCGGCAAGACGACCCTCTGTCTCTCCATCATCGCCGAGATCCAGCGCCAGGGCGGCAACGCCGTCTTCGTCGACGTCGAACACGCCCTCGATCCCCGCTACTCCAAGGTCGTCGGGGTGGACCTCGATAACCTCTTGGTCTCCCAGCCTGAATCCGGCGAAGACGCCCTCAATATCGTCGAAACCCTCATCCGCTCCGGCGCCGTCGACGTGGTTGTCATCGACTCCGTCGCCGCCCTCGTCTCCAAGCAGGAACTCGACGGCCAGATGGGCGACGCGACCGTCGGCGTCCAGGCCCGCATGATGAGCCAGGCCATGCGCCGCCTCACGGCCGCCATCAGCCGCACCAACTGCATCTGTATCTTCACGAATCAGATTCGCGAAAAGATCGGCGTGATGTTCGGCAGCCCCGAAACTACCCCCGGCGGTCGCGCCCTGAAGTTCTTCTCCTCCGTCCGCATCGACATCCGTCGCATCGGCCAGATCAAGGAGCCTTCCGGCAAGGTCATCGGCAACCGCACCAAGGTGAAGGTCGTGAAGAACAAAGTCGCCCCTCCCTTCACGGAGTGCGAGTTCGACATCATGTACACCGAAGGCATCTCCCGCTCCGGCTCCGTCCTCGACCTCGGCATCGAACACAAGATCCTCGAGAAGAAGGGCGCCTGGATTGCCTATAACGGCCAGCTCATCGGCCAGGGCCGCGAAGCCGCCAAGGAATACCTCATCAAGAACCCGAAGGTCCTGGAGGAAATCCAGAAGATCATCATGGAGAAGGTCCAGGTCGTCGGCGGCATGACCCTCGGCGTCGGCGTCGCTGAGAACGTCACGGCCGAATAATCAATCGTTGTTGGCTAGCCATAGCCCGGGCCGCACGAAAGTGCGGCCCGTTTCATTGGC
>Ga0209500_10000508_pt1 | contig 33493 bp, 51 predicted proteins | sample S_140212_EF_Meta_FD_187323 | JGI IMG/M metagenome (GOLD analysis project Ga0209500, IMG submission 187323) | Freshwater microbial communities from Lake Simoncouche, Canada to study carbon cycling - S_140212_EF_MetaG (SPAdes) (version 2) | ecosystem: Environmental > Aquatic > Freshwater > Lake ...
ATCAAAAGTATAATCATCTTTAATATATATTTCATCACCTTTTTTAAAGTATCCATTAGCAGAATCATAATCCGCAATTTTATATAAAACACTTGGTTTGCCAGGAGCACTTCTAATTACACCTCCAACCGCAATTTTACATTTTTTATCTCTAGCTGCCTTTAAAAATTCAACACCTTTAAGTGGTTCAGATTGTTCGTTTACCATAAGTCTTGTAACTTTGGACTGAAGTGCTTTTTTAAATAAATTATGTTGCTCAAGAATTTCTTTTTTCTCTTGTTCGTTAGCTTCAAATATTAGTTTCATATTGTTATTTGTTATTTTAATAATTATTGTTCAACCTCGTCATTATCTAATGGTCCGATAAAAGAGTTTTTACCTTGTTGTACACTTGCAACATTATTTGATGGTGAAGACGCTGGTGCCGATGCTGGTGCCGATGCTGGTGCCGATGTTGGTGACCCTGTTGTAGGTTCTACAGATGTTTCAATTTCATCTGTTGTGTAATCTTCATATCCTGTAACGTTATTAGGTGTAGTTGTTGTGTTTGTTGCTGTACTACCAGTTGTTGGTAAATCTGAACTACCACATACCGCAATAATTGTTTCAGTTGTTATTGTTGTTCCATCTTGACCTTTACCCTCTAATGCTTTTTGAGTTATTGGACCAAAATTACCTGTTTGATATTTGTCAGGTAATCCTAAACAAGCTTGGACTCTTCTAATAGTTTCATTTTTACAATATTGTTTAATAGGTAGTGTTTCAGGACATACAGTGTAAGTACTTGTCTCTGTTGGTGGTGTAACTGGAATGTCGTCAGGAACTACAGTAGTTTCATCGTCATCACTAAAAAATAACCACCAAACGGCTGCAATACCAACACCCCATTTGGCTGCTGTCCAAACAATTTTTTTCCAATTCCAACCATTTTTAGCCAAATTAATAATTTTTTGACCTAAACTAGTTGTAGGTGAAATTGTTTTAGTTCCAGGTTTTGGCCCATTACCACCATTTAATTTTTTTGTATTACCATTTGCTGACTTTTTAGTTTTAGGACCTCTAGTTTTTGGTGAGGCAACATTAACCGTAACATTTTGTTGTGCATTTTGACTTTGTCTATTTGACTGAGTTTGTTGGTTTCCTTTAGTTGCGGTAGTTTTGGCAGATGATGGTGCATGTACATCAATTTGACCTTGAATTTTACCAGTTTTAACTAATTTATCGGCATATGCTTGTTGTTGTTGAGCATTTGGAAATTTTCCATTTGGTAATTTAGTATTAGCATAAATTGAAACTTCATTTTTTAATAACTCTTGACCAAACGCATTTCTTTGTGTTGGAGTTAAACCTTTTGGACTTGATTGATGTTGTATTTTAAACTTATTTATAGTTGCGTTTTTTATGTTTTTAGCAGCATTTAAATTAGGTTTTGTTGTTGGTTTTAATCTAGGTGGTGCCTCATTTAATTGTTGTGAAAATTCACTTTCAACAACTTTTGAATTTTCAGTTAAAGTTTTACTTGAATCGTAATTCATTAATAATAAAACTCTATTTAATACGTTATTTGATTTATTTTCCATTTTAATTTTTTTTATTTAAAACTATATTGCGTTGCAATTGAAGATGACATGTCTTCAGGATTTATTTTACCTGTTACACGATTTACAAAATTGCTTGTTTTATTTATAATATTTTGACCTGTTTCAGTAGAAGCAATGTCACCAATAGCGTCAGTTTGGGCTTTTGCGGTAACAACAGCTTTAGTTCCTTTAGTTGCTTTACTAGCGTTAGCCCAAGTATTAATTGGCCCTGTAATATTTTCAACAATCCATGTTTTTGCCTTACCTAAAACATCTGATATCCATTTTATACCTAAATTTTTTGATAACCAAGCTCCCGATTTTTCAAGCCAAGCAATAACTGTTGATATTCCATTTGACAATGTTTTCATATATCCTGCAGTTTTTGGTGATTTTGCCAATTTAGCCATACCTGACTTTAATCCTGCGGCACCTCCTTTACCTGTAACACCAATTTCTTGTGCTGCAAATTTTAAACCTTTCGCAGCTCCTGTTGATAGTATTCCCAAGGCATCAAATAAAATATCCAAAAAATTCCAATCTTTATCTGTGAAAACTTTCCATAAATCATATAATAACATTGACCCCCAAACAATTCCCACACCAATATTACCAACACCAGTCATTTGCGCAAATATCTGAATAGCAATTCCTGTACCACTTGATAACCCGTCTCTAATTTTTTCCATCATTGCAGGGAATCCATTTTCTTTTACCCACTGAATACCTTTTTTTGTAGTACCTACAGGGTCTTTAACAAAATTACCAACACCTGTTGCAACGTTTTTGGCAGCATCTAAAGTTTCCTCACCCGCCTTTTTCCAATTAGACGATGTATAAAAATCTTTATTAAAAGGATTTAAAGTTTGTTCTAAAATTTGTGTTTTTTCTTTAATCCAAACCCAAGTCTCTTCAATAAGTTTTTTTCTATCAACGGTACCTTCAGTTAACAATAAAGAACCAAACTTTGTTTCATATTCTACCATTAATGATAATTTTGAGTCCGTTTCAAAATATTCTAAAACGTGATAAACATTTTTTCTTGTAAATGATGAAATTTCAGATATGTTTGAGTTTAATTTTTGAACCATGAAGTTCACGTTTTCACCAATAATTTCTATTAAATCCGAAAAACTAATTTCATCAATATGGGCATGTCTATCTTTAACTGCATCATATACAACGTTTTCTAACATCATATATCTACCGTTTTTTGATATGTAAAAATCTAATTCTTTCATTTTTTTATTATAAATATCATGTAATTACCAAATTTGGTTTGCGGCTCCTCTGGTTAAACCTGTTTCCCATTTTTCACCTGATTTTGTTAATGGATTTGCTTTACCTCTTTTTGTTTGATATGAATCTGACCATTTAGGTACATTTCCTCCACCTCCACCTGAAGATGGTGCCGATGATGGTGCGGCAGCTGCGGCGGCTTCTTGTTCTCCCATTTCTTCTTTAAATTCTTTATCCGAATACTTGTTGAAAAAATCTATTAAAAAATCTACGTCTAAATTCATATTAATAAATATTTTTGTTATTGGAAAAGATTTATTATATTTGTCGCATGGGAAAAATATATCTGATGTTGGTTTTATTCTTACTAACTTCTTGTGAAAAGTTTGTTGTTGAAACAAGTGATGTAACTTTAAGTGGAAAATATGTTGTATCTAAATTGGATATAACGAGTGTTGACCAAAATACAAACCGTGATTCACTATATACTATTGGGTCTACGTATGTTAACTCAGTATTACCCGACCCAATAGATTCAATTGTAATTAATCGTTTTTATTTACATTTTGATTATTCAACTGTAAGAATGAATGAATTAGGTGTTAGTCCGACAGGTTCTGATATTTGGCAATATGGGTCATCACCAAATGAAATTTTTTACAGGATATTATCCAACAATTCTTATAATAACGGGTTCTTACAATTTGATTATATTACCGTAGATGGTTCTGCTAGAACATTAACCTTTTTAATTGAAGATGATGGTTTTGAATCGCTCCAACTAAAAAGCACTGGTGCATGGTTTAAAGGCAAGTTTGGTGAGAAACAAGTTATGACTTTATACCTAACAAGGGTTGGTCCTTAATACAATTCAGGTTTTGGTAGTGATTTTGGATTTATTTCGTAATATTCATTTAAAAACGAAATAAGTTCATCTTCATCCAATTCAATTTTAGAGTCTTCTTCAAATAAATCTTCCTCCTCGTCAAATTCAGAATCATAAAATCCAAAAGTGTCTGACTCAAGGACAAACCCGTACTCTTTGGTTACCGAATAATCAATATTATCTGTTCTTAGAACATCATCTTCATCGTCAATAGTTCTGAAAGATACTTCCAAGATGTTTGACTCAGCATTTAAAAAATACGATACGATTTCTTTAATTTCCATAATTGAGACTTTTTTATAATGAAATATTCTAAAAAAGACCAAAAGTCAAATATTAATTTAATAAAACAGTTTTTTTTCCAAATTTACATTTTATATTTAAGGTATAAACAAATCATATTATGAGATTTAATTCGTTAACAATAGACAATTTTTACTCCAACCCTATGGATGTTAGGGAGTTCGCACTTAGACAAGAATTTAAAGTTAGAGGTAATTACCCAGGTCAAAGAACCGAGTCATTTTTAACGGACGCAACCAAAAAAACATTAAGAGATATTCTTTATCCTTTTGCTGGTGAAATCACAAATTGGGGTGGTGAATACACTGGTTCATTTCAATATACAACAGCTTCAGATAGGTCTTGGATTCACGCAGATTCTACAACAGATTGGGCTGCAGTTTGTTATTTAACTCCTGACGCTCCTGTAACTGCTGGAACAGGTATTTTTAGACACAAACAAACGGGATGGATGAACTTTGATTATAAAAGAGAACATGATGAGGAATATATAAAACAAGCTCCTCCAGGTCACGATTCACAAGATTACACTAAATGGGAAATGGTTGATAGAGTTGGTAATGTATTCAATAGACTAATTATGTATCGTGCCGATAACTACCACGTATCTTTAGATTACTTTGGAAAAGACATGCACGATGGTAGATTGTTCCAAGTTTTCTTTTTTAATACTGAACGTTAATCTAAATTAATTCGTTCAATAAAATCAGGGTTTAATTCATAAATTATTTCTGAAATACCTCCAACACATAGACAATGTCCATGCATTGTTGAGGTAACCATTCTTCTTTTATTAAACCCTAAAATGCAAGTGTTAAGTTTATTATCGTTTTTACTTAATAAATTACTTAATGGAATTAAGTTATCTAAAAAATTAACACTGTCTTCAACGTAAGATTCAAAGTATGGAATATCACATATTTCCAAAAATGTTCTTAATTCATGTGGCATATCAGGACCAAACTCTGACTCATCAAATATTGAGTATACCGCCCTATTACCCATGTTAGTCTTTCTAACAAAGTGCCAAATATAGTATTCGTTTTCACGACTTATTCTTTCGTAGTCGTTAATTGTAATTTTTTTTCTAATCATTATCTCAAATTTGCACCGCAAAGCCAAGTAACCAAAGATGTTCTAACACCTGAAGTTAATGGTGTCACTCTGTGTAATAAAAACGATGGAAAGAAACAAATTAAACCCAATTCCTTTGGTACACTTAAAATACTACCACCAACATTCATTTGTAATTCACCACCTTCATATTCTCCTGGGTCTGAAAGTTGTAATACACAAGATAATTTCCTATTTGAAAGACCTGGACCTAAATCGGCATGCCAGTCATAATGACCACCATTACCATAATATTTAGTATATTGTAAACTATCGTGGTAACCCCAAACATCAAAATTCCACATTTCTCTATTTGCAATTTTTGCGTAATCGGCAATTTTAGAATATAACCATTCAGAGTCTTGATTATCGGGAATCCAAGATATTTCGCTTTTACGATATTCCGTCACTTCATTACTGTCTCCACCGCCGACTGAAGCTTTTTGTTTTGGCAAGTTGTCACCAATTTGTCTAATCTTAATTAATTCACTTGGTGTGAACGCTGATGCGAAATAATAGTAGTTCAAATGGTTTACGTTATTTCTTTGGTCTTGGATAAAATAGTGTGATGACATTTCTTTAAAATTTATTACTATAATTATAAGAGAATAAACTTATCAACTCAATATTTAAATTGTTATTATGATTAAAAAAAATAAAACCTTTGATTCTTTTACGTTTAGAGGTGAATTAGATTTGTTGGAGTTTAGGTTAACAGAGTTAGACCCATTTGTCAACGTTTTTATAATTGCAGAATTAGATTCAAATAAAAAAAATTCAGTATTCATTCAAAACAAGTCAAGATTTGATAAATGGAAAAAGAAAATCTATCACATTTTTGTCACTGAAGAATCTTATTTAAATAAGATAACCGCAGAGTTTGTGAATCATAGTCCAGATTTTGATGATATTTTATTGGTTTCTGAAATAAACGAGGTTCCCGATTTACGTAAAAAAGACGAAATAACTAAAGAACTAAAATATGGTTCAATAATTTTACAACATCAAAATTTTGTTTGGAACATAGACCATATTGATAATACATTTGTAGATGGAACTTTTATGATTGCGTTTAATTCAATTTTAGTTGATAAGGAAATTTTAACTAAAACGTATTATAAAAAACACAAATCAAATAATAGCATTAATCAAAGAATTAAAAATGGTTGGAAGTTTTCTAATTTTAAACTTGAGGATGAATTTAAACGACAAATAGATGATAAATTACCTCCTGTTGAAGTTGACCCATTAACAACATACATGTTGGTTGAACATAATGGCGAGGTTGAATTACCTGTTAATTTAAAGTTATTACCTTATAATCAAATTGGTAGGTACCTACCAAAAAAACATTTATTTCTTGTTGAATCGGATAAACCAGAATCTTTAGAAATGTTGGAGAACCAATATAGTTCGGTGACAATTATAAATTTTAGTAATAATTTAAATGAAATAATTGGTGAGAATGTAACGGATAAAACAACAAACAATGTTCTTTATCTACCTGAAACACTTTTGTATACAGATGAATCACATAGATTCCAATCTCAATATAAAATGAATGAAGTTAAACGAATGTTTAGTACGGTATTTCTTCAACCACAAGACACAACAACAATAATATATAACAACTCAATAATATTATAAAAAAACCCCTCTTTTTAGGAGGGGTTTCTTTTTAATTATATTTGTTAAATCTATTAAACATTTCGTTAATCTTGTTTTTCTGAGTTAAGAAAGATTCTTTTAAATCCTCATCAACTTCTTCAAAATCATCCTCTTCATCTAATACACTTTCATATGAAAATTCTTGGTATGGTCCCGCTTTACCAGGTCCGTCGCTATCAAAATCAAATGGTTTTTTCATTGCTCCATATATTCCTTGAACACCTGAAACGTCTTCTGTAAATTCTGGGTCACCGTAGATATCACCTTCTTCTAACTCATCGTCAGCAAAGGCAGACTCCATTTGTTCGTATTCTTTCACATCATCTTCCAATTCATTTACAGGATAAACATCACCAGGACCGTTAGAATTAAAATTATATGCGTCCCCTTCATCAGAAACATCCATATCATCTACATTTCCACCTTGTTCGTAAAGTTCTTCATCATCTAAATGACTTACATAATCTCTTACATGTTTTCCTGGTATTGCGTAACCTGTCTTATCATTTTTAAAACCATACATATCTTCTCCTTCAGGGTACTTATGTTCACTATCAAATTCAAATTCAGATGAATGTATTGGGTGATTATATTTGTATTTTTTTCCTTTAATTAAATCTTTAACATCAATTTCATCCATTTCACCATCAGTAACTTCAGATGCGTTAATATCTTCATATCCGTCATCTTCATTATCAGGGTCATCCATACCGTCTTCTGTGTAAGAAGATTCGTAATCCATAAAATCGTCGTCGTCGTTTTGTTCTTTATATAATTTTTTGTGCATTCCTTCAAAAGTATCAACATCATTTGATGGACCTTCAATGTAATCAAATCCTGCTGTTGGGTTTAAATCTTCTTCATGGTAGATATCATCTAAATGTCCTGTTTCTTCTTCCATGGCACCGTAACCACATTCGTTACAAACACCTTCATACATTTCACCACCACACTCACACATATGACCTTCTTCAAGTTCTGATTCTTCCATGTGACCATAATTACATTCACACATACCATCCATAATCATTGCTCCGCAATCATCACAAACTTCTTTGGTTTCAACTTGTTCGTTGATTCCCATATTGGTATATTTTTTAACTTCGCCCTTATTATTAACAACAAACCCATCTTTATCGCTTATGTCATCATAAACATATAATGGTTGTGTGTTTGATACCTGTGGTTCCATTGTTTGGTAACCGTTGTATACGCTCTTATGTTGGTTTAAAATATCCGACTTTTCAGTTGCAGATAATTGACCTAGTCCGAAATATCCTCTCATAGTTTTTTTATTTATAAATACCTACAAAAACTCAATTTTTGTTTGACTATAATAAAACTTAGAATTATGATTATGTAAGACAGGAAGAGTTCATATTTTTTTGATAGTATCTTGGTACTTTACTTTCGCCTAATCAAAACTCTCCTGTCTTTTTTTTTTCTACACACATTAAAAACATAAGATGAATATTAAAGATTACGATATTGATGAAATTGCCGAAGGTGCAATATTATTGAATGGATTAGATGAAGCAATCCTTGGTGTCGTTGAAGAGTTTGGAGCGGTTGGTTGTCGTATTTTATATTCAAAACATAAAATTTTAACTATTTTATGTGAACGAGATGGAATGACATGGTCTGAAGCCGAAGAGTTTTATGACTACAATATTTTAGGTCTTTATGCTGGTGAACAAAATCCAATTTTTTTAATTACAGAATAATTCGTACCTTTGGCGTATGAATATATTTTTCCTTGATTACGATGTAAAAAAATGTGCCAAATATCATGTGGACAAACATGTTGTTAAAATGATATTGGAAACCGCTCAACTTTTATGTGGTGTTCATCATGTCACCGCACATGATACCGCACATGATACCGCTCATGTACCGTACAAGTTATCACACAAAAATCACCCTTGTTCTATATGGTCTCGTAAATCATTATCAAATTATTTGTATTTGTGTGAGTTAGGTTTGGAATTGTGTAATGAATATACCTACCGATACGGTAAAAGACATAAATCTCAAGATGTGATTGAATGGTGTTTAGTTAATAGACCAAACATTAAAGATGTTGGATTTACAGAACCTGCAAAGGCAATGCCAGATGAATATAAAGTTAAATCAGTAGTAGAATCTTACAGAAATTACTACATGGGAGCAAAATCAGGATTTGCTGTTTGGAAAAATAGAGAAAAACCTTTTTGGTTTCAAGAAAAAGTATTATATTTGTCGTATGATTAAGATTGATAAAGATTTCAAAGGGGATGTATGGATTTTTTCTGACCCACACTATAACCACAAAAATATATGTCGTGGTACGACAAACTGGCAATTGCCAGATGGTTCCGTTCCGATTGAGCAAACTCGTGATTTTCAAACATTGGAAAAAATGAACGCCACAATCGTCAATAATATAAATGAGAACGTAATGCAAGACGACATTTTAATTTGTCTTGGAGATTGGAGTTTTGGTGGGTTTGAATCTATCAAAGAATTTTGGGACCGAATTGTTTGTAAAAACATTCACCTTGTTCTTGGTAATCATGACCACCACATTGAGAACAACAGACAGGGATGTCAAGGTTACTTCAAAAGTGTTACACATTACAACACTTTAAAGATTGACGAACACACATTCCGTTTAATGCACTACCCAATCAGTTCTTGGGATGGTCTTAACAAAGGAGTTATGCACCTTCACGGTCACTGCCACCTTCCAACCAACTTAAGGTTTGGTAAAGGTCAAAGAATGGATGTTGGAATGGATGGTCACCCTGAGTTCCGTCCATATGACATTAGACGTGAAGTTGTACCTTTGTTAAGACACAGACCTAAAGTATCTGAAATAGATAATGACCACCACACTGACGAAATAACTAATAAAGACCAAGGATAATATTATGGAAGCAATTTTAAAATTTAATTTACCAGAAGAAAGACCAGAATTTGAATTGGCTGTTGATGCATCCAAATGGTATTCGGTATGTTGGGACATGGACCAATATTTGAGAGCTCAAACAAAATACGCTCCTGATGATATGCCTGAAGAAGTACATGAAGCTCTTACTAAAACCCGCGAAAAATTACATCAATTTTTATCAGAAAACAGTGTTGATTTCAATGACTAACAAAACTTGTAAAGAATGCCCATGGCGGGTTAAAAATAATCATAATGATATGATTGTGGGGTTTTCCAAAAAGATGGATAAGCCCCACAACTGTCATATGAAAACTGAAGGAAAAGAACTTTGGAATACAACAGAAAAAACTAAATGTAATGGAAGAAAAGAATACGAGAAAAACCGTGATACACGAGGAACTCAACAAGAAACAACAGGAAATGTATGATGAATGGTTGTCACACATTAAAGCAATCTATGGTGACTATGGAACATTTACTTGGAAAATAACACCAACTGGAATTGGTAATGGGATTGTGGTTTATAGTCACCACACAAAAACAGAATTAGATTTAACTGACGTAGATAGTTGGTAATTAAAAATAAAAACTTTATATTTGCTCTATGAAAAATTTATACCTACTTCGTGGTCTTCCTGGTTCAGGTAAATCAACGTTATCAGAACAATTAGGTGGTTCTCACTTTGAAACCGACAAATATTTTGTAGGGGAAAATGGTGAATACAACTTTGATGGTTCAAAATTAAAAGAAGCTCATCAATGGTGTCAAGATTCAGTTGCAAACGCAATGGTGTTGAATCATACTACAGGTGAAAACGAAACAATAGTTATTTCTAATACATTCACACAAGAGTGGGAAATGAAACCATATATGGATATGGCAAAAAATTGGGGTTATAGAGTTTTTACTATTATTGTAGAAAACCGACATGGTGGTGTGAATCAACACGGAGTACCAGATGAAAAACTCCAACAAATGAAAAATAGATTTGAAATATCTTTATGAAAAATAGATTTCAAATTAAATACATGGTATTTATAGTAAAAGCACTATGTTAGAATACTATGTTTATTGTCATAGAAATCCATTAACAAATGAAATTTTTTATATTGGTAAAGGAAAAAACCAAAGGGCGTATAATTCTCAATCAAGAGGAAAACACTGGAAAAATTATGTAAAAAAAAACGGAATACCGATAGTTGAAATATTATACGAGAATTTGAACGAAGAACAATCATTAATTATTGAAAAAGAAATGATTGATAAGTTAGGTAGAAAAGATTTAGGACTTGGTAAGTTAATAAATGAAACTGATGGTGGTGATGGTATTTCAGGATTAAAACATAATGATGAGACAAAAGAAAAAATAAAATTATCGCGAATAGGAAAACCAAGTAATAATAAAGGTAAAACTTGGAAACAAAAAAATAAAAGACCCGTAGGATTTATAAGAGGTGAATATAAGACAAGAAAAGATAAAGGAAAAAAATTTACCTCTGAAATTAAAGATAAAATGAAAGAAGGTAAACGTAAAAATTCTAAACCAATTCTACAATACGATTTGAATAATAAACTTATCAAAGAGTGGAAATCCCCAATAGAGGCTATTGAGGAACTAGGGTTAAAAGGAATTTACAATTGTTTATTAGGAATCTCCAAAAAGTCAGGGGGTTATATTTGGAAATATAAATTAAATTAAAATAACATACATATGCAAACACTTACATTCAACACAACAACAAAACAAGTTCAACTATTAGATGGTCCAAGAGGGTCTTCACTTACATTAGAAACTTTTGATAACGTATCAACAGTTAAAGTTAATGTCGCTCATTATGAGATAATGCAAAAAACTAATGATGACACAAATTCTGCAATTCCTGTAATGAGAGTTCCAATCTCTAACACGAATATGATTATCATAAAATAAACCAACTAAAACTATGAAAAAATCCTCATCTTAATTGGTGAGGGTTTTTTTTATTTCCAAAAATTTACTATCTTTGTCAGATGAATCAATTTCTATACAAATTAGAGCAATACTCAAGGACTGGTCACCTATTTAAACAGGTTCACCGTACTCTGCCATTGTCTATATGGAACTACACACCTGAAGTTCAATACGGTCAATTGTGGGATGAGATTACTTTGCAATGTCGTGGATTGGTTACAGACAATGAAGGTAATGTTGTTGCTCGTCCATTCAAAAAATTCTTCAACATAGAAGAAGGAAAACATACTTCAACTGAAGATTTTGAAGTGTTTGAAAAAATGGATGGTTCTTTAGGTATTGTATTCAAATACAATGGTGAGGTAATCTACGCAACTCGTGGTTCATTTACTTCAGACCAAGCAAAATGGATGTCAAATTATGGTAATGAAAATAACTTCAAAGATATTTTAGTTGAAGGTTTTACTTACCTGTTTGAAATAATCTACCCTGAAAACAGAATTGTTGTTGACTATAATGGTGAAGAAAAATTGATGTTACTTGGTATCATCAACACCGAAACTGGTGAAGAAGTGCCACACAATGATTTATTTGAAGGATTTGATGTTGTCAAAAAATATGATGGGATTCGGGATTATTCCGAATTAAAAGGCAAAGTTGAACAAAATGCTGAAGGGTTTGTTGTTCGTTTTTCTAACGGAGACCGAATGAAAATCAAAGGTGAAGAATACTTGCGTCTTCATAAGATAATGACAAATGTATCTACCACTGGTATATGGGAGTTCTTGGCTAATGGTGGTGATGTAAACGAATTTTTAAAAGATGTTCCTGACGAATTTTACAAAAAAGTTAAGGAATATGCGGATAGATTAAATTATGGTCACTATCAAGTTTCTGAACAATGTGGAAAATCTCATGATTATTTCCGTTATGGAAAATATGGAGACCGTGAAGTTGAACCAACAAAGAAAGAATATGCTGAGCATGTTATGAAATATTCTCATCCACCTTATCGTTCAGTAATGTTCGCAATGTGGGATGGAAAACCATACGACAAACTAATATGGAATATACTTAAACCTCAATTCAAAAAACTCTAACCATGGAAAAGAAACTACAAGAAATCTATGAAAAGAACATAAACAACAACTTTGTTTTGGACAAAGATGGTGTGATAAAATCTATGGAAGAGTCGTATGAATTGGGGTCTAAAGAAGTTTTAGATTGGTTATCAAAAATAGAGTATTTATCCGATAACATAAATTATATAATTGAAGAATGGAATAACATAAATAAAAAGTCATGTCAAACGAAGAATTAGTAGAAGAAATATTATTTGAAGCCCATACTTTGGGTTTAACAACTAAAGTATTTGAAATAGTTAGGTCGCTATCAAAAGAACATACTGGTAGTAGAGCCGATATATATGAACTCGCATTTAAAATAGCAAAAAATAATGAAAAATTGGTTTATAGCACAGAATAGTTTCGTATCTTTTAAAGGTAGGATTTGGTTTATACCTTGTATTAGTATTTGGTACGATAAACACACTTTCTTGGAAACAGGTGTAACAACACCAGCATTTGGTTTACAATTTGCTTGGTTGCGTTGGACCTACGGATTTATGATACAACAAGGATATTAATTATGGATTTATTAGGAACACACCCAGTTAAAAAATCTGATTTAGGATTTCATGGGAACTTATTTGGAGGAACTTTATTAAAATGGTTGGACGCCGCTGTTGCCGCTTATGCAATGGAAAAATGTCGTTCGCAAAATATGATAACAATTGCGATGGACAAATGCGTGTTCAAAAAACCCGCAAAAGAAAAACAATTGGTTAAGATTTATGCCGAGTTAATTAAATTAGGCAATACATCGGCAACATTCAACGTAGAAGCCAGAGCATATAATGTGTTCAGGGGTGACGAAGTTGTTTTGTTGGCAACAAACATGACATTTGTCAGAGTAGATGAAGAAGGAGTTCCAATTCCTATTTCAGAACAAGTAAAACGATTATTTAAAACACCTGAAGATAGATTATGAACAACCTAGACAAACAATACACAGACCTATTACAAGACATTCTTGATAATGGAGTTATAAAGAGCGATAGAACAGGAACTGGAACTAAGAGTTTGTTTGGTAGACAAATCCGTCATAACATGAAGGATGGATTTCCATTACTAACAACCAAGAAAATGGCTTGGAAGACAATGGTGACTGAATTACTATGGTTCCTTCGTGGCGATACAAACATCAAATACCTTGTTGACAATAATTGTCATATTTGGGATGGTGATGCTTATAAGAGATACTCTGTCATTACAGGAATGTCTACTCAAGTTGAATCACTAACACAAGAAGAATTCATTGACAAAATCAAAACAGATAATGGGTTTGCTAATACGTGGGGTGAATTAGGTCCAATCTATGGTAAGCAATGGAGAAGTTGGGCTAAATTTAATGAGAAAGTTTACACTAAACAGGTTAGAGAAGTTCCTGAAGGAGGTAGATTTGCTGAAACGAGAAATGTAAATTGGATTGGAGGAAGTGAAGTTGCTTATATAGACCAAATCCAAACATTAATCAACGACCTTAAAACAAATCCAGATTCAAGGCGATTGATGGTTAATGCTTGGAACGTTGGAGAATTAGACCAAATGGTTCTTCCCCCTTGTCATTATGGATTTCAAGTTTATACAAGAGAGTTGAGTGAAAGTGAAAGATTTAATTGGTATGGAAACAAAATAGGTTCTCACATGCATCATGACCACATTGAACAAGAAATGAATGAGAATAATGTTCCTAAACGAGCAATCTCTTTAATGTGGAATCAGCGTTCCGTAGATACATTCTTAGGTTTACCATTTAACATTGCTTCTTATGGATTGTTATTGCAAATCATTGCCAAGGAAGTTGATATGGTTCCTGATGAATTGATTGGTAACTTGGGTGATACTCATTTATATTTAAATCACATTGAGCAAGCGAAAGAACAGATTAGTAGAGAACCATTTGAGTTACCGACATTAAGAATTGCCTCAGGACCTTTAGATGACATCGCCCATCACGAAATTATGGATTTTGATATATTAAATTATCAATCACACCCATCAATTAAAGCACCATTATCTAATTAATGATTAGAATTTTAACCTTAGTAGTATTAATTATGGTAAGCTCGTGTGAAAAAGACGAGCTTATTTTAAATAAAGTTAGTATGCCACCTAAAGTAGTTGAAATAAAAAAAGAGGGAAAAATATCCCCAAAAAAAAGAAAATTTAAATTATTTAAAAGAAAGAAATATAAAGGTTCAAAATCTTACTCGCGAACTTACTAATCAAACGATTAACTTTATCTAAATCAATTTCAATACCTTCGGATTCCATATATTTTAAGACACCCTGAATCATTTTGTCTTTAGCTTCGTCAGCCATCTCCAAAACCTCTTGGAAATCTTCATTATCTTCTTGGTCTTCACCATAATATCTGTCAATCCAGTCTCTACCTGAATATAAAAATGGTTGGCTTTGTAACATATTAACAGGACTGGCCTTTCTTAATTTTTTTAAATACTCATTCAAGAATCTCCAATCAAAATTTTCAAATATTTCTGGATTGTCGTTTAAAAAATTATATTCTGAAGATAATGTTGTTGTTTTAGCCTCTTCAAGAGTTTCTTGAGCAATTTTAACCCAACTGTCTGTAATTGATATTAAACCCAATGTACTATCATTATCCCAATTAACATTTATAATCTCACTATCATCTTCAAAAGGGTCTCTAACTACACTTCTAACGGTTCCTGTTGTCATAGGAGGTACTGAAGTCTCACCATCCATATGAAGACACATGATTCTATCACCTTTAACTAATTTTGGGTTTAACTCTTTCTTTGTTTTACTCATAACAATAAATATCTTTAGTATATTTATAATTATATGGATTTTTTAATTAACGAATCTCAACTAAGAGTTATTTTACAAGAACAAGACCAATCAAAGATGAGTGATTACATGAAAGAATTGTATTCATTTACAAGTAATCTTGTTAATAGAGCAAAAAAGACTTATGGTCTTAATCTAAAGTTACTTCTAACTTGGGGAGCGTCTGTTGGTGGTTTAGTTATGCCATTAGATAGTTTCATAAGAACAGGTAGATTTGAATTAACAGATGAACAAACAACTTTAATCTTAATTGGTGTTGCATGTACTTATTTCTATGATAACGTAAAAACTCTTAAATCAATTTTAACCAAAATTAAAGAAGAAGGTCTTGAGGACACATTTAAAGAAGTTTTAATTAAATCAAGAAATTTAAGAGATTCATTTTTTAATTTCATGAAATCCGCTAATGTTTCTTTAGGTTCAACATTAGAATTAATTGCATATTCGTTTTTGATTCCAATTATAACTGATATTCAGTCCGCAATTACAGAAGGTAGTGATATACAAACAACCTCAATGAGAATTGCACAAAGACTAATTGCTTCAGGTGTTATTGTTGTAGGTAAAATTGCTCTTACAGAAACAATTAAAAAAATTATTAAGAAGTTTGAATAAACATTTCAGGTATAAACTCAGTTTTAAAACTATTACCTTCAGATAGGGCTTCCATACCGTCTATTTTATCTATCCAATATTGAACGTTTATATAAACTTCAACGTCTGATATTTTTATACTTGGTTCCAAAACACTATAAATAATTTCTTGTAAGGAATCTCTAAACATAGATGAATTCTGAAGTTTTTCATTAAAAACTTCACCAAAATCATCAAACATTTTTTTACTTATACGTACAGGAGTATTATTATATTCAATTCTACCAATATCATATCTTAGAAAAAAATCTATGTATTGATGAGTATCCATCATGTAAAATTTATCCCTTTCTTTATTACGAGAAAATGAAATTTTTGCACGAACATCTGAAACATCTTTATCGTTAGACAATGTTACCTTTTTTACATTTTCATTTAAAGAACGAATAATTTCTTCACAATCCTCAGGATTTATATACGCACCATATTCAGGAATAGGTTTACCCTCAATTAAAATATGTTCAGTATAAGAAATTTTTTCACTAGTATATCTGGAGGCGTTTTCTATGATATTTCCAATATCATAACTAAATTTTTCTACAACAAAAGATTGACCTTTTTTAGGTAATATAACATTTACTGTAAATTTAATTGCCCAATCTTCTTCAGGTTCAACTGAAATGAATTGATATTCAAAACCATCTTCATAAAATGGTTGTGACATTAAAAATTTTTTAACAATAGAAACATTCCTACTCATTACGACAATTCAAGAATTCGGTTTATTACAACCTCAACATTTTTAGGGGATAATCTGTGTCTTAATTTGTTTTTCTTAAACCAACTTCTAATCACATCCTCTAATGGTTTTCTTTCTTTTTGGGCTCTTCTCTTAAAACCAGCAATTTGAGCCTGTAACTCATGTTTTTGACTATAATATTTTAAAGGTACTTTTGGTTCTTTCTTTGGTATATCATCACCTCTTTCAAATTGAATTATATGTTCCAATTCGTGTCTAATTAATTCATTAAGTTCAAAATGTAACTCTTCTAAAGTTTGTCTACCAAGATTTGGATTTGATATGATTGTTATTCCAATAACATCATCTTCAGGATAATACGCACCGTCAACATCAACAGTTTTAACATCATCACTAACTTCTAAAGTTAATTCAATCGTAAATTCACCACTAAATTGAGGAAAACTGTAACTCATTTCATCACTAATGTCCTCAGGTAATGTATATTCACCTTCTTTTTGAAATTTGAACACAGATAACACATTTTTAACTAATTCTCTGGTTACACCATCGTATTTACCTTCTGTAATTAAACTTTCTGTCATATATTTTGGGTCTATTTTAACAACATTGTTAACAACTCTTGTACAGGTAACATAATTATCCACACCCCAATATTTCAAGAAATTACGTAACATATCATTAACTTTAACCGTTGTTAAATAAAATGTTGTATCCGTATTTGATAGTTTATGGTCATTTGTTTTTAAAGCTGCAAATTGATAACCAAATATCCCTCTACCAAAATCACTATCAATATCTTCTAAAAATAAAGTATACTCAATAAAATCTTTCCATTCACCAACTGAAATCATAGGTTTAACACCAGTCAATTGGACTTTAACTGTAACATTAATTTCTTCATTTAATCCATCCCCAAATGGGTTTTGAATTTCAAATGAATGGTCTCTAAAAAACTCATTTAATCTTTCTATTGGGAAATCTATTGGTGTCATTAGTTATAAATACTTCAATATGGAATTGATAACCCAACTCCGTACCTAAAACCGTTAGAATAATTTACACCAAGTGAAAAATCTAAACTTTTTTTATCTTTGGTTATCATTCTTATTGGATAAAATTTAACCCAAACATCAGGTGTCATATCAACGTGGTCATAATATGACTGTAAAAACGCTCCACACATAATACTATATGTGTTATCTTTGTTAACATAAGTTAATCCAAGTCTATTCATAATTGAAATTGGGGTGGTGTAAATGTATGGTTGTGGTAGTGTTGTTATGTAATAACCACCAACATATAAACCTACTTGTTTAAAATTATATGACCCAACTAAACTATGTTGGTCAGGAACATATAATATATCACATTGTTGTGCCTTTGCGGACAACGTAAAAAACAGGAATAGAACAATTGTTAATTTTTTCATACGACAAATATACTGAAATTATTTGATTCTTGGAAAGGAATAATCTATCTTTTCAAAAAGTTTAAAACATATGTCTAAAATTGAAGAGCTAAAAAAACAAAACCCACATTATACAATTGATTCTGTGGATATCATTAACAGTTTAGTTGGTAAAACAAAATATACTGAGATGGTTATTAATTTGGTTAAAAATAATTTTTTAACATCTAAAAATAATACTAATGACCTTATTAATGAATTGGTACATGAGTATGAATTTAATAGAGAAGAATTAAAGTTAAAATCACCTGAAGAAGTATATAACATTTTTAAAGTGGTTGGAGACCTTATTGGTTACAGTAATTTTAAAACTATTAAAAAATTTATTGAGCTTAATGAGCGAAAACTAATTGTTAATAATGACCTAACATCATATAAAACATTTGATGAGTTGGAACTACAAATGTCTTTGGCACAATTAAAATTAATTGACAAAGAAATGGAAAAACAAATTCAAAAATTATATGAAAATAATGAGTGGTTAGTTATTAAACCTTTATCATTTTTGGCATCTAAAAAATATGGTGCTAGTACTAAATGGTGTACAACTCAAGACAATAATCCTGAGTATTATTTAAAATATTCAAGAAGAGGTATTTTAATTTACTGTATGAATAAAATTACTGGTGATAAAGTTGCTGCATTTAAGAGTCTTGATACCACATTTGATAGAGAAACTTCTTTTTGGAATTTAGTTGACCAAAGAATTGATTCATTAGAAAGTGGGCTACCAATTGAAGTAATGAATATTATTAGAGATGAGTTTACAAATACTAAATTATCAAATTGGGATATTTTATCTGATGACGAAAAAAATAGACAGGTTTTATGGTTAGAGAATGAGTATAATAATCGTAATAAAGACTATGAAGTGGGAATGGAAGAACCGATTGAACTTACGGAAGAAGTTGCTACTAGACGAGCAAGAATTGTACCAATGGTTGCGCCAAGATATGATGATGTACCGACTCAGGCAGGTTAAACAAATTCTTTGATGATACAATGCCAAACAAATTTTGTAAGAATATTTGTTTGGCAATTCATGTTAAAATAATGGTCTTTTATTCCAATATATGTGTAGGTTTTTATCAATACCTAACATTTGAAAAAATCTTGAAATATCTAAATTAATTTTATGGGCAATACTACCTTTAGACCAATCTGGGTCCATATCTAAAAAAAAATTTATTCTGTTTGGATTTGACTCACCAAAATTTATCTTATGTATTGTGATTCTTATTGGGTCATCTCCTTCTCCAACTAATTCATCATTAATTTGAGGTATTAACACATCATCAAGATATGCTCGTAAGTATTTTTCAATTTTATTTACTTCCATTACTAAGAATTTGAAGATGATAGACCTAATTGTTTAGCGTAACGACCAACATTACAAGACCAATATCCTGCGGTTGTTCTATCTTTCTTTTGAGAACATTTATGAAGAACTCTAAATGATTTAGTCTCTTTTTTATTTTCGTTGATACCTTTTAAGTTAGAGTCTCCAAATGTTATTTTTTTAATACCACCTGTTTTACTCTTAACATAAACCGCAAATTTCTTAGTTCCTCCTGATGTTCTATGAACTTTAGATTCAGATAAAATATCTTTTTCAGTTTCGTAGATATAAGGAGCGTCTAAATAGATATACTCTTTACCAACTTTAACTTTTCTACCTAAATCAGATTCAACCATTAAACGGTCTTCTTCATTTAACTCAATTTTACCCTCATTATAAAGTTCTCTAATTTCATTAACTAAATTAAAATAACTTTCAGAATAAACCCTGAAAACATTATTAGTTAATGACAATCCATTATCCATATGATATTTTAATGAATCAGACACCTCAACATTTTCTTTTAATACTAAAGTTTTATCTAATTGTGTCTCTAAAGCCTCTTTAATCAATTCACGTAAATTCATTGTGTTTTTCTTTTTCAAATAAATAGTTTATATTTGCGGTATGAAAATATTAATATCAGTTTTTTTAATTATAATACGAATTGTTGTTGGACTAAAGATAATGTTTTGGTTAATTCAAGAATATAATTATCCTGTACTACATTCAATATCTGATGTGGAATTTTATTTGGTGTTTTTAATTTTTGATATTTGGGTTTCAATATCAAATAGTGGTATTGAAATACCTAATAAAGATTAGTGTGTTTTGTCTATTGTGAAGAAGATGATAGGTCTGTATCACCTAAAACAATGTATTTGATGTTTAACGTAACTGAAGACGTTGTAAAGTTAACTGTAAAGTATGTTGAAGGTGTTATTGTGTTAAAATTACTTAATGTGATTGTTGAGTAATCTGACGCAGTAAACCAAAGAACATTTTCAAATATTGATGCCCCTGATAAATTTCTTGCCAACAAATACGCATCATCAATATAAACCTTACCATCGTTATTGATGTCTCCTGACATCATTTTAGGTCCTGTAGTTAACACCAAACCTGGACTTAATACAGGTGGAACACTTACGTTTTTTGCTTCGTCTAAAAGGGTTGATAAATCAGTTGATGTTAATGTTGGAGAATATGTCGGAACAATCTTATAAGTTATGTTATATTGTGTTGGATTCAAAGTGTATGCTCCTGTAGTTCCTACGGTAACGGTTTGAATTAATGTTTCAACACCACCAATTACAGAATAAAGTTTAACCGTTGGTCTAACCGATAATCCTGTTGGAATTGCTATTGTACCACTAATTGTTTCTGTTATGATTGAAACAGAACCGTTTGATGAATACGCAAACCCACAAGTTCCGCTTTGTAATTGAGCTCTAAATAATGTTTTAGTTGTAATGTTTGAATAAGAATATGTTGCAGATGTATTTGTAATGTCAGTCCAAGTAATGCCGTCATTTGTTGATTTTTGCCATTTAACGATAGTTCCAGTATAACTACTTAACGTTAATGTCCCTGAATTTGTTGTACTTGAATGTGCACTAGACGAAACCGAACCACCAACAGGAGGTGTTCCTGAAGTTACTGCAATTGTTTTTGATGATGAAGTAACCGCACTACCACAACTAGGAGTTTGAACCTCAACTCTATAGTAATAAGTCCCTGAACTTGAAATTGTTTCTGTTAAACTTGTTGTTGTGTTTGATATGTCAGTCCAATTTACATTATCTGTTGAACGTTGCCATTTATTAACACTACCTTGTTGTCCCGATAAAATCAATTCTACTTGACCTCCAGCACAAATTGAATTGTTTGTGGCAAAAACACTACCTGATTTAGTGGGTTTAACCGATAGATATACACTTGAAGACGCAAGACCTGTACAACCAACAGGGCTTGACGAATTAACAATTGCACGATAGTAAGTTGTCTTTGTTATATTGGTTAAAGTAATACTTGATGATGTGCTTGAAATTGTTGTACCTGCAGTAAAGAAGTTATCAAATGATGATTCCCATCTAACAACGCTACCTGTCATATTGTTTAATGTTAAAGTTGTACTATTAGAACCTGAACATACGTTTACATCACCCCCACTTATTGTTCCACTTGAACCATTACCAACGGTAACATTTCTTGTGAATATTGTAACACTTGAGGTTAAATCTCCAGGCATATCCCCATATTCACAGATATATCCAGGTAACGAACTATTTGCTAAGTCATTCCATTGTCCGTTATTTGATGAATAAAATTGACCAAAAGCCTCCGAGGTACCATTTGGTTCTCCACCCGCCCATTTATGATACATACCTGTTACTAAGGTTGTACTTGGTGTGTTTCCATTTGAAAAGTTTTGACCTTTTTCAGGACCAGTCACCCAATGCCATTTACCTTCAGCGGCAGATTGGTTAGCATAAACAGTTGAACCTTTTGATGTATTAATATATCCATAATCATCCGAAGCTCCAAACCACGCATCACTTGCCATTAATTTCCAAATAAAGTTATTCTCAGCTTCAGATAATATAGTTGCCAAATAACCCGCTCTACCAAAATAAGATTTTGCGGATGAAACAGTATACGCATTAGTCCAAGATGTATTACCCGCAACATATTCGTAATAATGTTCAGTTAAAGGATTATAATAAACAGTACCCGCAACAAATGTAACTCTTCTAAGATTCGCATAACAAGTTGTTGACGTTGATTTAAATCTAACGGTTCTTAAAAGTGTTTGCCAATTTGATGCTGTTGTGGTACCATTAAAACTTAAAATACCTGTTGTTGAGTTCCATGATTGTGTAATCCCTGTTGGTAAAGTTCCTGTGTAATCTAACACATCACCTGATATGTAACTTTGAGAAATTTGAACTCTGAATCCAGTAATATCACCATTTGATGTAATTGTTAGGTTTGGGTCAACAGTGGTTGCTGTATTATAAGTTGCGGATAAATTTGATGACGTACCACCTAATGTTACAGAAGTTGCCTGAGCGGCACTTAATACAGGGATTAAACTTAGTGTAAATAATATTAATAATAATTTTCTCATAGATTAATTTTTGAACCAATTAAAAAGAAAGATAATATTGGAAAACTTGGGTTGGTACTCATGTTTGCCTTATAGTTCATATTAACTTTAAATCTTTTTGTTATTTGATAATCTACACCAGTTCCAATAAACGCACTAAATGTTCTATCTGAAACACTAACTTTATCCACCGAAGAATAAATTAATGGAGTTGAAATTACATATAATTCAGGCGAAATAATCATTCTTTTTCCCGCTTTAAATGGTCTTGTATAGAAAGCTGTCGCAGATGGACTTATAAATAAATTTGCATCATCAGGTGTTTTTGTTACAGCACCACTAACATTAATACCAGTTATCCCCCATTTTCCCGCATTTAAAATGGCACTGTAACCTAAAAATCCCAAAGTATTTCCATAAGAATATACTCCAGTTAGGTTAACATTATGTATTAATTTTAATTTATGGTCTTTACTGTAATGTATTTTGGTGTATCTACCTGTTAACGCAAATTGTTTAAAGTTAAACCAAATCATTGAATTTACACCCCAACTTGAGGTACCTGTCATAGATGATTGTGACATTCCAACATTTATAATACCTGTATAACTTTTATCTAAATTTTGGGCGTTTGTTAAATCAGAAGATATAATCACGGGATTACTTCTTCCTCCGCCCTTACTACCACCTTTACCTCCTTTACCACTACTTGACCCTCCAGTTCCTCTATCATTCTTAGCATCAGTTGTCATTGTGGTAGTACCTGCTACTTCCCCACCTTCAGTTTTTGTCGTATTATCTCCACCACCTTGACCACCTGCTTGACCACCACCTTGACCACCACCTTGACCACCTGCTTGAGTTGTTGAAGAACTTGAACTACTACCTGTTTGGCCGTTTCCTTGTCCATTTGTTTGATTTGACGAAGACCCTGACCCATTCCCGTTTTGAGTAGATGAGGAGTTTGAATTACCGCCTGTTTGAGTAGACCCAGAGTTGTTAGTCCCGTTTCCTCCCGAACTTGAGCCAGAATTAGTTGTATTGGTTGAAGAACTCGTTGTCGTATTTGATGTTGTAGAGCCATTAGAATTTGTCTGACTTCCTCCGCCAGAATTATTAGACCCATTATTAGTACTATTATTAGAGGTAGTATTAGAACCACCATTAGTATTGTTTTTATCATTTTTTGATTTTTTATTATCTCCTGAATTATTATTTTTTCCCGCAGCATCACTTCCATCCGTATTCGCATTTGATTCAGATTTTGCCTGACTCATGATACTACCAACAACGCTTTGAACGGTACTACCAATGATTTGTGCGGTAATTTGATTTTGTGTTACTTGTCCTTGTTGTACACCACAAGGTGAAACTTTTCGGTAATCAGCATATGACTGATTTATCCACGCGGCAAAATCACCGCTAGCAACATCGTTAGCGGTGAAATATCTTTGTTGACCCAAAAATAATATCATTGTTCCAGAACCACTTTGAACAGGTATACTGAAATATGTTATGTCTTTTGTGCAGGGGTCAATGAATGTATAAGTTAATGATTGACCAATAGCTTTTATGTTTGTGAATAACACAAATAATAAAATTAATATTAGTTTTAACTTTTTCATAATTAAAATTTAAGTGATGAACCAATTAAAATGTTATGCATTATACCAAATTTTGGTGTGGTATTTATATTTGCTCTATGAGCTAAACTTAACTTAAAATGTTTTGACACATTAAACGTTAGACTATTTCCAACAACCATATTAAATGTGTTTGCATTGCTCGTAAAATTCTCTCCAATATCATAATATGGTGAACATACCGTAATATATGCCTGTGGGCTCCAATCTATATTTTTGGTAATTTCAAATTTATTTTGTAAAATCAATGAACCATAAGGAACCATTACAAAATAAGCGTCAGTATTAGATTTATCGCCATTTGCAACAACTGCAACACCTAATTGAGTTCCAAACATTAAATCTTTATATTTTTTTGAATTCCAAACTCTTGTAACACTGGCACCTGTGTTTAGCGCCATTCCTAATCTACCAAAATTAACATGATAAAACCAATTATTGTTTCTATAGTAAAAAGAATACGCTTGTTGTGATAAATCAAATGTTAAAACCGCATTTACACCAAAACCTTTTCCGTATCTCATTTTTCCCCAACATAAACTCGTTCCTGGTCTAAATGAAAATGTCTCATACGTTGGACTTCCAATTAAAGCAAAATCCGCAGAATTTAATATTTGATTTGGTTTAATAATGGAACCCCCACCAAATGACCTTGACTGAGCACCCATAATACCATTTTGAGTATTACCAAAATCTTGTGAAGAATTTGTTGTAGATGGTGGTGCAGGTGGTGGTGGATTAGTTTGAGAATACACCAAACTTGACACTAACAAAAATAATAATGTGGTGTAAAGTGGTTTCATTTAGTGATTAAAAATTTGTTTTTTTATCATTCTTGTCACAATTTTAGAACAAGCACTTTCTAAAGCCTTTTTAGTTGTAATACCAATTGTTGATTGGTTGAATTTAACTTCAGATAAATTCTCATCACTAAGTAATGTCATTTCTCTAACTGTAGATGCTTCACCTAAACCTGATGCGGTAAAATATGCACCTGTTTCAGCATCAACAAATTTAACCTGAAGACCTAAACGAGTTGTTAACGTATTTTTAACACCATCTTTAAGTTTAATGGTTTCATCTTCACTAACACTAAAGTCATAAACTTCAATGTATACAAAGTAATGAGCTAATCTAATCTTACCTCTTCCGTTTAATGTATCTTGAGAAATACCTGCCTGAGATGCTTGGAATTGTTTTACCATTCTGTTTTTAATTTCAGTTTTATCTTCAGTGAAAATAAATCTGTCTGTAAATTCCAAATATTCAACTACGATGTTGGTTAAACCTAATCCAACTCTTTTGTCTTTCAATTCAGGAAATGAAGCATATAATTCTTCACTCACGCCAATGTTTAATAATTGAATTGGAATTGGTGTTCCGTGGTATTCAGGTAACGTATCCATAGATGCCGTCTTTTCAAACGACGCTCTATATTGTTCCGTTTTAACTGTTCCAACTTGAGCTGTTGCTGCTAATGATATTAAACCAAGAGCTAACGTTAATATGTGTTTTTTCATAATTTTAATTAAAAAAATCGGACGGCCAGTAAAATTTACTGGACTCGTCCTCTTTTATTTCTTTATGTGCTCTATAAAAAATATAGATTACAAATAATATCACTTCAACTCCAAGAGTCCAAAGTACGTATTCCATTATTCTAATGGTTTAATTAGTCCGCAAACTAAACACTCTTCGTCACCATCACCATCTTGGTCACCCCAAACGTGTTGACAATTTCTATGAGGGAAATATTCATCAATATCGCCATCACCGTCTAAGTCATAACCATCCATAACACCATCACCATCTTCGTCTATTTCCACCTTAACTTGAGGGGTAATTTGAGGGGTATCTTCGTTACTAACTTGGTTACTTGGTAACGGAGCTGATTCTTTCATGTCCGCAGTATTTGATAATGACGTACCGTCTTCTTCGTCCATTTTTTGAACTAACATTTTATCCTTATCGGTATCACTGAACCAATAGTCAATGATTTTTCCGTATGAACCAATAAACGCCCCTAACAATAAAAGAAGTAATTCTTTCCATTCAGTGGACATTGGGGTTTTACCCATAATTGCCAAAAATATGCCAAGTATGATAATCATAAAACCACCAAGTACCATTGCAGTAATGAACCATCTTCGTCTCATCATTGCATTTAAAAGTTCTTTAAATCCTGTTGGTTGTTGATTATTTACCATTTTGGTTCTTCTTTTGTAAATTCGTCTTTTGGTTTAGGTTGTTCTGCAGGTTTTTGTGCAGGTGCCGCCGCGGGTGCCGCTTCTTTTATGATTATTGTTTTTCCACCACCAGCAGATTGTTGTTGTTGCTGAGTGTTGTTAATGTTAATCACAGGTGCTGCTTGTTGAACTGGTGTTGCTGGGGCTTCTTCGTGACCACCAAATAATTGGGTACTTAACCATACACCACCGCCAGCAATAACAGTTGTTAATGTTGCAATGATTGTTTTTTTAAGACCTGACCATGTTCCGTCATTTGTCTCTACGTTTTGTTCTTCTGACATTTTTTTAAAGTTTAATAAAAGGTTTAGTTATTTGTTTATTATATCCTGATAAAACCAACAGATAATTACCTTGAGGTAGTTCAGGTTGTGTCACAGTTTTTGTAATTTTTGTGATATTACCTACCGATTCAACCTCTCCTAAGTTAATCATTAGTTTACCTTGATAATCATAAATAGATGCATTCATAATTGTGTTCGGCAATAAATCCAAATCAATTTTAAACTCACCTTTATTAGGATTAGGATAAAGGTTTACTGTTGGCTCTGTAATAATGTCTGTTGTTTGTGTTCTCTTATACATCATCACAACTCTTTGTGATGTTAACACAATGTTAAAATGGTCACCTTCTTTATCTGAAGCATCCATTAATTTTCTAACAACAACATCTGTTTTAATATCGTCTGTTGTAACTTTGGCTGAAAATTTAAGTTTAAAAGGGGTCGCTAACCCTTGTAGCGACCCATTTTTTTGATTGTTCATTGCTCCGAATCTAACAATACCTTTTACATTATCATGTGTTACATATTGTAACCATGGACCTTGTAAATTTGATACTATTTCTTCAAAATTAACTTTAGTAACATCGTATTTTACTTCAAACTGTAAACCGTTATTGTTACCTCCATTTGTGTTAATATTAAATGGTACATACATTGGTTGTCCTGCAGAATATACATCAGGAATGTTTACATCATATTGTCCTCTGTAAATTGCTGCAAATACTTCAGTTGTTCCGTTAAATACAGGTGAAGAGTGTGTTCTATCAACGTCACCCAAAATAAAGTATTTAATGTCTAATGTTAAGTTAGTTGTTCCAACACTATCATAAATGTATCTTCCTCTGTTAGTGTAAGTAGTCCAATCAACCCATTGGTTACTTCCTAATACAAGAGAATCATATTCAGCTTTACTGAATACATTTATTAATTTTGATGTGTCAATTGGTCTTAAACCTGAAACCGACGCGTAGATTCCATAAGGGTCACCACCATCCAATTTAGTGTTTAAATTAATGTCACCGATTAGGAACCCTAAACCATGTTTTAAGTAAGTGTGACCATAGTTTTGATTAACATCCGTATTAACATATTCATTATATGCTTTAACCGCGTCTGAAATTGTTACAGCGTAATCTCTCATGTTAGATAAACTATCTTGAGGAAACTTTACTTCAATTTTGTATTTAGTATTCTCATCAATGTTCTTTAAAAGATACGTACCTCCAATATTTGGTACTGTTTGTGAAACTAAGACACCAGTGTTTTTCTCATAACAATAAATTGTTGGGAGAAGTCCTGTTGTCATTGTTGACGGGAACCATATTTTACCTGAAATTGTTAAGTTACCTAACAATTTAATTGCTTGTTTTTGATACGATAATGTAGCAACATTGTCACCTATTGTTGTACCATCTAATTTAAACATTCTTGACCAGTTAACCGTAATTGAATCTGATACGTAGTTTGGGTCCACATTATTTATGATAAATTTGTTGTGAATAATGTAACCATTAGATGAGAATGCTGAAGAACTACCTAAAGCAAATATTAAGTAGTTACGACCAATAGACCAATTGGTGTCGGAAGCGTAGCTATAAGTTCCAGTGCTTGAACTATAAGAACTATACTTGTAATTGTCCCATTTTTGAAAGTTTATGGTTGGAGAGTATGTTGAATACCCAGCGTCAACCGTTGTTGAAATGTGCGTAAATAGGGTTTTCTTAAACTGAAAATCAACTTGAAAAGTTCTAATATCAACACCCGATGCTGGTTTGTAATACCACGCAACATCTATTGTATCTCCTCTTCTCACTGTTTTTAGTTGTTGAAAATGACCTATTTCGGGTGTTTGCGAATATCCTATTACACTTAAGAGCATAACGGATATTGCCGAAATCAGTTTTTTCATTTTGTGAATAGATTAAGGATTAATGTCTCAGAGGACTTTTTTATAACATTGGAGACTGAGGTCTGGTTGATACCTCCGCCTTCAGATATTATCAGAGTTGACATGGAAATCTCAGAAGATTTACCAACAGAAACAAATTCTTTTATTTTTTTGCCGTCTTTGTTATACAAATATCCTTTGACTCTTAACACAGTTTCATTGTCACTTTTGTGAAAAACTGAGAATCCAGAATTTGTTTCCAATACGTCAAAATACAACAACTCAACTTTGATGGAATAATCGGCATCGTTTGCCAAATCAGTAACATCGTAGTTTAATTCCTGTAAGTTTTCTAAAAGAATGTTTTTAAACCCAAAGACTAAATTTCTGTTTTTAGCCAAAGTCCCAATTTCAATTTTATTTTCAATTGATTGAATAAAAACTTTTTTTGGGGTTTCTTGAGTTGTGAAAGATGCAAATAGCGCAATGGCTAGCATCAAAACGAGTAATTTTTTCATTTTAATAGTATCTTGGTATACATAAATACTTCAAAACCCGCGCTTTAAAAGTATTTATATTAAAATAAACTACTATGTTATTAAAAATTGGGTCTAAAGGAGAAGACGTAAAAAAACTCCAATCAAAGTTAGGTCTCGGTGCAGATGGTATCTTTGGCGCGGGTACTGCCGCCGCAGTTAAAAAATGGCAGACTGAACATGGATTAGGTGCTGACGGAATTGTTGGTGAAGGAACTTGGGGTAAAATGTTTGGTGGCGAAGTTATTAAAGAAGATGTAATTATAATCCCAACTGTAGTTAACATTTCTTCAGTCGGTGGTTTAAAAATTGATAAACTAAAAGGTCATATTCCTGACTCAGTTATCGCTCAAATTCCTGAAACCGCAGCAAAATTTAACATTACTAATAACTTAAGATTAGCACATTTCTTGGCTCAATGTGGTCACGAATCAGGTGGATTTAAAGCTGTTAGTGAAAATGTTAATTATTCCGCTGCAGGTCTTAAAGGTATTTTTGGAAAATACTTTCCAGGTAATTTAGCTGAATCATATGCTCGTCAACCACAAAAAATTGCAAGTAGAGTTTATGGTGGAAGAATGGGTAATGGTCCTGAATCAACAGGAGAAGGATACAAATTTAGAGGTAGAGGATATATTCAATTGACTGGAAAACAAAATTACACTAACTTTGCTAAATTCATTGGTGAAGATACTGTTAGTAATCCTGATTTAGTTGCAACCAAATATCCTTTGGCATCCGCAGCATTTTTCTTTGACTCAAATAAACTTTGGTCAATATGTGATAAAGGAGCGGATAATGCAACTGTAACCGCAGTGACCAAAAGAGTTAATGGTGGAACAATTGGATTAGCAGACAGAATTAAACATTTCAACGAATATTATAAATTATTATCATAATGCAAGAATCAGAACCATTTGTTTATAGTAGTGAATTTTTACCAAACGTATCAATCGCGGTAGTTTTTGAGGAAGACCCTCAATATGAAGATTTGAGACAATTCTTTCAAGATTATGGCTATGGATTTATGGTTCCTGGTAAAAATTTAGTAATTGTTGATGGGGAGCAATTGACAAACGGTCTTGGTCCTGAAGTTTTAAAGTTCATTGAAGCTCATGAGATTTCTCATATTATTATGGGTCATGATGGTCCGAGAAGTGAAGATGATGAAATAGATGCTGATTTAGGTGCTTATATTTTATTGTCACAATCAGGTAAAACTGACTCAATTAAGACGTTATTAAAACAATTTAAGAATAGACACGGAATAAAATTTGAAGAAAAATTATTAGATAGAGTAAAAAAATACTTTTCTTGATACCCTGAGTTGGAATTTTTTTAATATTTCGTATATTTATTTGTACATCGCTCCTCGGAGTGTTCTCATATATCCCTTTTCCAAAAGACCCGTGAAATTTATTTTGACGGGTCTTATTTTTTTACTATATTTGTACTCTAAATATAAATAATATGGCAGCAACAAGTAATCATTATGGAGACGTAGCAAATTGGATTGAAAAAGTAATTGATTCATGCGAACATCCATTACAAGAAAATTCAGCAAGAAAATTAGTCCGACTTTTTGAAAAAAGATACTCTTACTTAAATTATCCCGTTTACCGTGATTTATGTCGCCGACTTGAAAACAAACTTGATGAAAAAGTTTATTCAAGGATTGAAAACCAATTAAAACAAAACAATTAATATGGAGATAAAATTTGCAGATAGTTTTGGAGATAGTCTCAAAACTCTGATTAGACACAATACTTGGTGGTATAAAACATACGAATTATTTCGTTATGACCTCCCACGCTTTTTCAAAAATATTTGGAGATTTAGAAAACCTTTATGGAATCACTATTGGTTTGACCACCACGGGACTTTAACATTCCTTGAGGTTGGATTAATACATATGTCAGATAATGTTGAAAAACGTGGTAATGAAGTTGATGAATCTCGTCTAAAGAAAGTTACCGCAATGCGTAGAGCTATTGAGTTAATCCAAAATTATAATAAAGACATTTATATTGACATGGCTGAAAAAGAACTTGGAAAATTAATACTTCACGATTGGAAGTTTGAACCTGTTCCTGATAAACCAGGATATTCTCAATTGGTGGATAATGACTCTGTTGAAGAAAAAGAACACAATAAAAAAGTGTTTAATAGAGCTCGTGAAATTGAAAAACAAGAATGGTCTGAATTATTTGTAATATTAAAAGGACAAGATTACACAAAATTTGATAAAGACATTGATTGGGATAAACAATTTGATGGTTCAGGAATAAAAGGGTGGTGGGATTAGATGGGACAATTAAATTCAAATATACCGTACATTGAAGCGTTTGTAAAAGACAGATATCTTTACGATAACCCAAATAATAACAACTTAACACCTTGTTATATTTTTGCTGTTAAAACTATTATTAATAGACCATTGTTATTTCATATCCAAATGGACAATGGTGTGGTTTGGTGGTCATTACCTTTATCTGCCTTTGTATGGAAAAAAGATTACGACAATTTATCTGATGATGAAAATGAAAGATTATCCCTACTACAATATTGGGATTGTCAATCAAACGATAATAGCGTAACCGTCTTTACTTACCTACAAAATTATGTTGTTGATGTTTTCAACCGAAAAAAAGAATGGTATAGGGGAAAATATCTTTTCACAATTGATGATTATTATGCAGACAACAATTCTTTACCTTCAGGATACGCAATTGATAGTAATACCAAGTGTTACCATATTATAAAATTAGACAACGGAAATTTTGGTGCGTACCCAAACAATTACTTAAGATGGAATAATCTTAATTTTTGTGACCCATACGATAAGACTAACCCACCAAAATATAAATCATTTAATCAAACATTTAATTCAGAATTAATAAAATAGTTTGTATATTTGTACCATGAAAATTGTATTCATCAGCGACACACACGGAAAACACGAAATCTTGACAAGCAAGGGATATAACAACATCTTGGGTGAGGGAGATATTCTTGTTCACGCGGGAGATTGTACCAATGTTGGTAAAACTCACGAAGTTAAACAATTCTTGGATTGGTTCTCAAACACTCCATTCAAACATAAAGTATTCATTGCAGGTAACCATGATTGGGGATTTGAAACCAACCATGACATCGCACCTGAATACAAAGAAAAAGGTGTTCATTATCTTTTTGACAATATGGTTGAAATTGATGGTGTAAAAATCTACGGAAGTCCATGGCAACCCGAATTTTATAATTGGGCATTCAACCTACCAAGAGGGGAGAAACTCGCTGAGAAGTGGGCACAAATTCCTGATGGTCTTGATATCTTAATTACTCACGGTCCAGCATACGGAATGGTTGACCACACAATTCAAGGTTTGAGTGTTGGTTGTAAGGATTTGTTTGATAGAATTATGGGTGTTCAACCAAAAATCCATGTTTGTGGTCACATCCATTGGGCTTATGGTCAAAAAACATTTCATGGCGTTGAGTTCTTAAATGCGTCTACTCTGAACGAAAGATACGAATATGAGAACAAACCAATCGTTATTGAGTATAACCCTGAAACAAAAGAGATTGATTATGTCTAAAGATTTATGTGATTGCGGAAAAGTTGCAATTTGGAGTTATGGACCAGGATTTTCAAGTGGTGATAACCCAAACTTTTGTAACGATTGTGTCCCTCGTGGATGTTCTTGTAATTACAGGTACGTTGATGTCAACGCATATCATCCACCATTAGATAATCCTGATTTACCTGAAGGTGAGGAAGGAAAAGATTGGAAATGGTTAGATGAAGAAAAAACTCATTGGTGTCATATTGATGAGAAAGGTAGGGAATATCCTTGTGCGGAATACGATTACAGTGAAGATGGTTGGGATTCTGAAGAAGAATAAATTAAAGGTGATAAGAAATTATCACCTTTTTTTATATTTATTATTATGGCAGCAGAGCAAAGTCAATTTTCAAAAGTATCAAAAAAACAATTATTCT
>Ga0209500_10000509_pt1 | contig 33473 bp, 38 predicted proteins | sample S_140212_EF_Meta_FD_187323 | JGI IMG/M metagenome (GOLD analysis project Ga0209500, IMG submission 187323) | Freshwater microbial communities from Lake Simoncouche, Canada to study carbon cycling - S_140212_EF_MetaG (SPAdes) (version 2) | ecosystem: Environmental > Aquatic > Freshwater > Lake ...
GGCACCGGAATGCCACCGATGCGGCCCTTCTTCAGGAAGCCTTCGTAGTTACGCTGCAACAGGTAGGTCTCCACCTGGCGCATGGTGTCGAGCATCACGCCGACGGTGATCAGGCCGCCCGTGCCGCCGAGGAACGTCGCGAGACGCATCGGGAAGCCGAGTTGGCTGATGAAGAGATCAGGCATCAGCGCGATGGTGAGCAGGAAGATCGAACCGGCCAGCGTGAGCCGGGTCATCACGAAGTCTAGGAACTGGGCGGTGTGCTCGCCAGGGCGGACGCCGAGGATGTAGCCGTTGTTCTTCTTGAGGTCGTCGGCGATCTGCACCGGGCGGAACATAATCGAAATCCAGAAGTAACTGAAGCCGAAGATCAGGATAGAGTAGACCGTGTAGTAGAACCCGTTGTTACGGGAAAAGAAAGCAGCCCAGTCGTGCAGGAACGACAACGTCGGGAAGTAGGTGCTCAGCGGGTTGAGCAGCATGGGCGGGAAGCTCATGATGGCACCGGCGAAAATAACCGGCATCACGCCCGCGTAGTTGACCTTGAGCGGGAGGTAGTTGGTCTGCGCACCGTACATCTTACGACCGACCATGCGCTGAGCGTACTGGATGGGGATCTTACGAACGGCCTGGTTGATCGCGACCATCGCCGCAGTGACGGCGACGAAGAGGAGAATCATACCGGCGGCCTTCTCCCAGCCATGGGAGTTGGCGGCGGCGGCGCCAACCTTGCCGCCGAACGTCATATCGACGAAGGAGGTGAGGGCGCCGGGGATGTCAGCAAGAATGCCGATGGTGATTAGGACAGAGGTGCCGTTGCCGATGCCACGCTGGGTGATCTGCTCACCAAGCCAGAGCATGACGATCGCTCCAGAAGTGAGCAGGCAGACCCCGAGGCAGACAAAGAGCGTCTTGCTCTCCATCACCACGAGATTGGTGCCGGTGAAGTTGCCCAGACCAAGAGCCTGGCCGACCTGCTGCGGATTGCAGAAGGCGCCGAGGAGCAACGCCGACTGGACGACAGCAATGAGGATGGTGAGGTAGCGCGAGTACTGGGCGACCTTCTGGCGACCGATTTCGCCTTCTTGCTGGAGCCGCGCAATCGACGGCACGACGGCCGACATCAACTGCATGATGATGGAGGCACTAATATACGGCATGATGCCCAACGAGAAGACCGCACCCTTGAGGAGCGCGCCGCCCGTGAACATGTTGTACATCGCTACCACTCCGCCCGACGACTTGTCGGCCATCGAGTGGTAGTAGTCCATGATGTCCTTCGGATCGATACCCGGCAGGGGGATGTTCGCGCCGATACGGGCGACGAACACCAGGGCCACGGTAGCAATCAGCCGGGCCCTGAGCTCAGGAATCCTCCAGCAGTTGGCGAAGGCCGAGAACATCGAGGACAGGGGCGAGCCGAGGCTCACTCAGCGGCGGTGGCCGACTTCTTGATTTCGATCAGGACCGCCTTACCGCCGGCCTTCTCAATCTTCGCTTTCGCGTCCTTGGAGAAACGGTGAGCCTTGACGGTGACGGCGCGCGTGAGCTCGCCGGTTCCGAGGATCTTGAGGAGAGGAGCAGACTTGCGCAGGATGCCAGCGGCGACGAGTTCTTCGAGGCCGAAGGTCTTGCCTTCGAGTTCTTCGAAATCGCGCACGTTGAGCACGGCGTAGTCGATGCGGTTCACGTTCTTGAAGCCGCGGTGAGGCAGGCGACGATAGAGGGGCATCTGGCCGCCTTCGAAGCCAGGACGATGGCCGCCGCCGGAGCGGGCCTTCATACCCTTGTGACCACGACCGGAAGTCTTGCCGTGACCAGTACCTCGGCCGCGGCCGAGCACCTTATGGCGATGAGTGGAGCCCTTGATCTTGGGCAGAGAGTCGAGTTTCATGTCTGTGTGTTCCGCTTAGGCGCGGAGAGCCTTGATTTGTTCGAGAGTACGGAGCTTGGAGAGACCGTCCAAGGTGGCCTTGACGATAGCCTGGGGATTGTTGGATCCCATGGACTTCGAAAGAACGTCCTTGTAACCAGCCACTTCGAGCACAGCACGGACGCCACCGCCGGCGATGAGGCCGGTACCGGGAGCAGCCGGACGGAGCATCACGACGCCGCCGTCGGCGTGGCCGATGACTTCGTGCGGGATGGTGTTGCCGCGGAGATTGACGCGAACGAGGGCGCGGTGGGCGCGGTCAGTTCCCTTGCGGATCGCATCGGGAACTTCCTTGGCCTTACCGTAACCGACGCCAACGCGGCCCTTGCCATCACCTGCCACGATGAGCGCGGCGAAGTTGAAGCGACGGCCGCCTTTGACGACCTTCGAGCAGCGATTGATGTGGACGACCTTGTCGTTGAATTCGGAAGCAGGGGCGTCGTTGCGATTATCGCGACGAGGACCGCGGCCAGGGCCGCCAGGACCGTTACGACGGCCGCCGGGACCACCAGGGCCACCAGGGCCACCAGGACCACGACGATCGCCACCAGGGCCGGAACGGCCAGGGGCGCCGGGGGCGCTGGAAGCAGCGGGGGCGGAGGCGGCGGGAGCCGCGGCGGGGGTGTTTTCTGCGCTCATGAAATTAGAAGGTCAGGCCGGCCAGACGGGCGGCTTCGGCGAAGGACTTGACGGTTCCGTGGTAACGGCGGCCGGCGCGGTCGAAGACGACGGTCGTGAGACCGGCGGCCTTGGCCTTGGCACCGAAAACAGTGCCGAAGGTGGCGGCGCCACCGACGTTGGCTTTCAGCTTCTGTCCGCGGAGATCCTTGGAGGTGGAGGCGAGCGAGACGAGGGTCACGCCCTTGTCGTCGTCGATGGCCTGGGCGTAGAGATGCATGTGGGTCATCTTGAGGGCCAGACGGGGACGGGCGGCGGTGCCGCGCACCGTCTTGCGGATGCGCCAGCGGCGCTTCTGCGCTAGGAGATTCTTCTTCTGCAGTTTCATGGAATGTGTTCGGTTCGGGCGGATTAGGCCGTCTTCTTGCCTTCCTTACGGCGGACGAATTCACCTTCGACGCGGACGCCCTTACCCTTGTAAGGCTCGACCGGCTTGTAGAGCTTGATCGAGGAAGCGACCTGTCCGACCATGTGGCGGTCGGCGCCAGTGATGAGCAGCTTGGTGCCGTCGGTGACGACGACGTTCACACCGGTAGGGACGGTGTAGCGGATTGGGTGGGAGTAACCGAGGGCGAGGTCGAGGACGTTACCCTTGAGGGCAGCCTTGAAACCGACGCCTTCGATCAGAAGGGTCTTGGAGTAGCCAGTGGCGACGCCTTCGCACATGTTACGGATGATGGCGCGGACGGTGCCGTGGAGGGCACCGGCGGTACCGGCCTTCAAGACCTTACCGTCCTTGTCCTTAACCTCGGTGAGGTCGGTGACATTGACGATTTTAGCGTCAACGACGACGCCGATCTCCTTCGGGAAGGGTTTTGAGAGTTCGCCCTTAGGTCCCTTGACGACGACGACATTGTCCTTCACGGACACGGTCACCTTGTCGGGAATATTGACGGGCTGCTTACCAATTCGGCTCATTGAGTTTCTTGTTTAAGGGTTGGACGGATTACCAGACCTTCGCCAGGAGCTCGCCACCGACCTTCTGGCGGCGTGCTTCGGCGTCAGTCATGACGCCTCGGGAGGTGGTGAGAATGGAGACGCCCATGCCGCCGATGACTTTCGGGACAGAGCTGTAGCCGGCATAGACGCGGCGACCGGGGGTCGAGACGCGCTCGATGCTGGTAATCGCGGGAACGCCAGCGACGTACTTGAGGTTAAGTTCGAGGACCGGGAGACCTTCGCGCTCGGCCTTGCGGGCGCCAGCGACGTAACCCGCGTCGACGAGGATCTTGGCGACGCCTTCGCGAAGGCGGGACCACTGGACGGTAATCACGGCCTTGTTGGCCTGCGAACCGTTGCGGATGGAGGTGAGGAAATCCCCGATGGTGTCAGTAGAAGCGGACATGGTTTTATTTTTGCTGTTGGATTACCAGGAGGCCTTGGTGACGCCGGGAATCTGGCCGTTGAGCGCGAGCTCGCGGAAGGTGATACGGGAAAGGCCGAACTTGCGGATGAACGCACGCGGACGACCGGAGATGGAGCAGCGGTTCTTTTGGCGAACCTTGGAAGAGCTGCGGGGGAGCTCCCCAAGCGCACGCTGGGCGGCGTAGAAGGCTTCTTCGGTGACCTTGGGGTCAGCGAGGGTCTTCTTAAGTTCGGCGCGCTTGGCGGCGTACTTCTTGACGAGGCGATCGCGCTTGAGGGCGCGCTGAATGACGGACTTCTTGGCCATGCTGGTAAGGAGTAGTTAAGGGTTAGGCCTTGGCGGCGGCGGCGGTGGCAGTTGCAGCGGCCGCATCGGCGGAGCTGGAGCGGCGGAAAGGCATGCCGAGGAGGCGGAGCAGATCGCGGCCTTCGTCGTCATTATGAGCGGAGGTCACGATAATGACGTCCATGCCGATGTTGGCACGCTGGGAACCGTCAGCCTGGGTTTCAGGGAAGATGGTGTGGTCAGAGATACCGAGAGAGTAGTTGCCGCGACCATCGAGGCGGTTCGAGGTACCGCGGAAGTCACGGATCATCGGGAGGGCCACCGCGGTGAGGCGGAGGTAGAATTCCCACATGCGCGCACCACGGAGGGTGACGACGCAACCGAGGGACATGCCTTCACGCACCTTAAAGGCAGCGACCGACTTGGACGCCTTGGTGATGATGGGCTTCTGGCCGGAGAGCTTGGTGATTTCCTTCACGACTTCGGCGATGTGGCCTTTGTCGGCTTCGGCCTTGAAGGCGGAATTGAGGACGATCTTCTTCAGGTTCGGGACCTGATGGATGTTGGTGTAGCCACGGCTCTTGATGAGCTCGGGGACGACCTTCTCGAGGTAGTACTTTTTCAGGTAAGGGACGGTTGCCATTTTCGTGTTAAGTCTCGGGGGGTTTCGTCAGGATTACTTCTTAGCGGCCTTGGCCGGCTTCTTGGCGCGACGGGCGTCCCAGAGGGAACCCAGCATCACGTTGGAACGGTGGATAGGGGCTTCACGCTCGGTGATGCCGCCCTGCCCGTCCTGGGTGCGCTTCAGGTGGCGCTTAACGAGGTTCAGGCCCTCGATGGTGACGCGTTCGTCAGTACGGTTGTAGCTGACGATCTTGCCACGCTTGCCTTTTTCGGCGCCGGAGATGACGACGACTTCGTCACCCTTCTTGATGTCGGTCTTGGACATGGTGTTCAGAGTACCTCGGGAGCGAGGGAGATGATCTTCATGAAGTTCTTGCTGCGGAGCTCGCGAGCAACGGGCCCGAAGATGCGGGTGCCCTTGGGGTTACCGTTTTCGTCGAGAATGACGACGGCGTTGGTGTCGAAGCGCAGGTAGCTGCCATCCGCGCGGCGGATGGGGGCGACAGTGCGGACGATGACAGCGCGGCAGACAGAGCCCTTCTTCACCTGGGCGTCAGGGGTGGAATCCTTGACGGAGCAGATGATAATGTCACCCACACCAGCGGTGTCGGTGAGCTGGCCGAGGCGGCGGATCATGCGGACCCTGCGGGCCCCAGTATTGTCGGCTACTTCGAGCCGGGAAAGCATCTGAATCATTGTAAGAAGGGTCTAGAGTGGGGGATGGCCGATTAGTCGTCGATGGACTCGGCGGCAATCTTGGCGGCTTCGACGACGCGGACGACGCGCCAGCGCTTGAGCTTCGAAAGGGGGCGGGTCTCCATGATCTCGACCTTGTCACCAGGCTTGCACTCGTTCTTTTCGTCGTGGGCGTGCAGGACGGTGCGGCGCTTGACTTCCTTCCCGTAGACGGGGTGAGGAACGGTGTACTGGAAGTTCACCTTGATGGATTTGTCTCCCGAACGGGAGGCGACGAGACCCAGGAGGGTCTTACGGTTGGAGCGGTCTTCGGACATCGTTAAATGTGGTTTTGTGGTGGATTACTTCTTCTTCGCCGGGGCGGACTTGCCGGAAAGGATGGTCATGCAACGAGCGACGTCGCGGCGCAGGGCGCGGAAACGGGAGGAGTTCTCGACGGCGCCAGTGGCCTTCTTGAGGCGGAGGCTGAGGAGTTCTTCGCGGGCTTCGCGGATACGCTTCTGCAGTTCAGCAGGAGCCAGGGGGCGCAGGGCCGTGGCGGCGGTGGGCTTATCTTTCCGGTAGGTGGACATCGGTGAAAAGGGTCAGTTATGGGTGGTCGGTGCCTGATGCATCAATACTTTTCGAGTTCTTCGCGGGCCACAAAGCGGCAGCGGAGCTGGAGCTTGGTGTCGGCGAGGCGCATGGCTTCACGGGCGACCGTAATCGGCACGCCTGCGACTTCAAAGAGCATGGTGCCCGGCTTGATGCAGGCCACATAGTACTCGACGCTACCCTTACCAGAGCCCATTCGGACTTCGGCCGGCTTGCGGGTCACTGGGGTGTGGGGGAAGATGCGCATCCACATCTTGCCCTTGCGCTTCAGCGCGCGGGAGATGGCGATACGGGCGGCCTCGATCTGGTTGGCCGGAACGCGGCCGCGGTCGAGGGACTGGATACCGAAGTCGCCGAAGGAAAGCGTATTGCAGGCCGTGGCGTTGCCACGGATCTTGCCCTTGCGGTGCTTGCGCCACTTGGTGCGAGCGGGTTGGAGATTGGCCATGTTAGTCTAGAAGATGAAGGGTTAGAGGGAAGGCTTAGAACTCCGAGTCCTTTGAACAGATCCAGCACTTGATGCCGACCTTGCCGGCTAGGGTGCGAGCTTCGGTGAAGCCGTAATCGATGTTCTCGCGGAGAGTATGGAGGGGCACGCGACCGACGCGGGCGGATTCGACGCGGGCGATTTCAGCGCCACCGAGACGACCGCCGAGGCGGATACGGATGCCATCGGCACCATTGGTCATCGTGGTCTGGACGGCCTTCTTCATGGCGCGACGGAAGGAGATACGGCGTTCGAGCTGCAGCGCGATGTTCTCGGCGACGAGCTGGGCCACGAGATCGGGGCGCTTCACTTCATTCACTTCGAGGATGATGTCGTCGATGCGGGCCTTACCGGCAACCTTCTGGATCTCGGCACGGAGGTTCTTAAGTTCATCGCCCTTGCGGCCGATGACGACGCCCGGGCGGGCGGTCCAGATGCGGACGCGGACCTTCTGGCCAGCGCGCTCGATGAAGATACGGGGCACCGCGGCTTGGCGGAGCTTCTCCTTAAGGAACACGCGGATGCGATAGTCCTCGAGGATGTTGGCCGGGAAGTCACGCTTGGTGGCGTACCAGCGAGATTCCCAGTTACGGCGGACGGCTAGACGGAAGCCGATCGGATTTACTTTCTGGCCCATGTTTCGAAAATTACTTGGTGGCGGAACCCAGAGACACGCGGATGTGGCTCATGGATTTGTGGATAGGGTGGGCAGAGCCGCGGGCGGCAGGCATCGAACGCTTGATGACCGGACCCTGGTTGACCGTGGCGGAGACGATCACGAGATCGCTGCTAGAGAGGTTGTGGTTGTTCTCGGCGTTGGCGATTGCGCTATCGAGGGTCTTAGCCAGGAGGCGAGCGGACTTGCGCGGGATGAAGCGGAGGAGCTGGACGGCATCCTCGGCGGGGAGGCCCTGAATCTGGCGCGCGACTTCGCGGACCTTCTGGGGCGACATACGGGCAAAACGGGTGGTGGCGTGGACTTCCATGACTTTGGTAAAGGTTGGGTTAGATGCGGGGGTTGGCGCGGGGGGTGACGAGGTCGCCGGCGATGATGCCAGCGGAGTTGTCGAGGGAGAGGATGAGGGCAACCGAGCGGTGCAGACCGGCTTCGGCGATGACGACTGCGCCGAAGGCACGGCCATCACGGCTCACATTGCAGACCGTACCGGGGCGGAAGCCGCGGTCGTGTCCGCCATCCAAGACAACCAGATCCGTCGCGCGGGCGGAGACGACCGCGACGACCGGAGCCTTGCCATCCGCTTCGGCCGCACCAAGCGCACGAACTTCCACGCCGACCGCAGAGGCGGCGACGAGAAGAGCGGACATGGTGAGGACGTTGCGCACGGTAGTAGATTACTGGGCTTCCTTGCGGGAGGGCTGGGTGTGCTGGCGGAAAGTGCGCGTAGGAGCGAACTCGCCGAGCTTGTGACCAACCATGTTTTCCGTCACATAGACGGGGACGAAGGCCTTACCATTATGGACTTCGAGATTAAGTCCGATGAAGTCCGGGGTGACCGTCGAGCGGCGAGACCAGGTCTTGATCGGCTTACGGCTATTGGCCTTCTGGGCGACGGTGACTTTGTCGACGAGATGAGCGTCGACATAGAAACCCTTTTTGCGGGAGCGTGCCATGTTATGAGAGGTTCAGTAAGGGTTAGACCTGCTTCACCTTGCGGCCGTTGCGGCGCAGGATAATCTGGTTGTTGGAGGCCTTCGCCTTGGTGCGGGTCGGGAAGCCCTTAGCGAGCTGTCCCCACGGGGACTTGAGGTGCTGACGACCGCCGCCACCCTTTTTCTTACCGCCGCCACCACCGTTCGGGTGGTCGACAGGATTCATGGACATACCGCGCTGACGAGGACGGATGCCCTTCCAGCGGCTGCGGCCGGCCTTACCGAGGCTGGCATTGTGGTGGTCGACGTTGCCGACGATGCCCACGGTGGCGCGGCAGTCGGCGTTAAGGTAGCGCTGTTCACCAGAAGGCATGCGCAGGATAGCGCGGTCGTCTTCGATGCCGAGAAGCTGGGCGAAGCCGCCAGCGGAGCGGGCGAGCTGACCACCCTTACCTGGGCCGATTTCGATGCAGTGGATGAAGGTGGCAGGAGGAATTAGGCGCAGCGGCAAAGAAAGGCCCGGAGTGAGCTGTTCCTGAGCGGTGTTGGTGCTGACGACCTTGTCACCGATTTTGAGACCATCCGGAGCGAGGATGTAGTTCTGGGTCTTGTCGGCGTACTCGATCAAGGCCAGGTGCGAAGTGCGGTTCGGATCGTACTCGATACGAATGACGGTGGCCGGCTGGTCAAGGCGGTCACGACGGAAGTCGATCGTGCGGTAGAGTCGCTTGTGGCCTCCGCCACGACGACGGGAGGTGATGCGGCCGTAGCAATTACGGCCCATGGCACGGTGGTTGCTTTCCGTGAGTTCAGGCACCGGGCGACCGGCGTGCAGACCCTCGGTCTTCACGCGTACTAGGAAGCGCGTGCCGGGGGTGATGGGGCGATGAGTGATGATGGGCATGGCGTTACTGCTCCGAGATTAGGCGAGGGAGATGACGTCGCCCTTCTTTAGGGTGACGATGGCGCGACGAGAATTCGTCTCGGTGTAGATCGAGCCTCCGGAGAGACGGCTGCGGCGCAGCTTGCCCTTGCGGATGAGGATGTTGATCTTCTCAACGGTCACCTTGAAGGAGGCCTCGACGGCCTTCTTGATCTGCGCGCGATCGGCGCCAGGGAAGACCTCAAAGACGTACTTGTTGGCTTCGGCGAGGCCGGAGGCCTTTTCCGTGAGGATTGGGCGGCTGATGATTTCAGAAGCGGGCTTCATGGGATATCGGTCTTAGTTTTTGGCGCGCTCGAGGACCTTATTGAGGCCGTCCACCGAAATCAGAATGCGCGGGGTGCGCACGAGATCGAGAGCGTTGAGGTTGGAAGAGTTGGAGAAGATGGCGCGGCTCAGGTTGCGGCTGGCGCGGACCACGTTGTCGGACCATGCGGTGTCGACGACGAGGAGGCGCTTGCCGGCTGGGCTCACGTTGGTGAGCACCTTGGCGAAGAGCTTGGTCTTGGGCTGGGCGACTTCGAACTTCTCGATCACCGAGATGCCACCGTCGGCGGCGAGCTCGAAGAGCGCACGGGCGAGGGCGATTTTCTTGGCCTGAGTGGTGATGGTCTTGGACCAGTCGCGCGGGCGAGGGCCGAAGACGACGCCACCCTTGAACATCTGGGGGGCGCGCTTGTCGCCGTGGCGGGAACCGCCAGAACCCTTCTGCGGCAGGACCTTCTTACCGGAACCAGCGACTTCGCCGTAATCCTTGGTCTTGGAGGTACCCTGGCGCTTGTTGGCCTGGTAAGAGACAATCACCTGCTTGAGCAGGGCGACGCCCTTGGAGCCTTCGAAGGAAGGAATATCGAATTCCTTTTCGGTGAAGGCGGAGCCGTCGGACTTATAAACTTTGAGCTTCATATCGCTGAGATGCTAGGTGGGTTACTTGGCGGCGATGGCCTTCTTGGCCGGACGCACGAGGACGACCTCACCGTTGGCGCCGGGGAAGCTGCCCTTGATGAGGAGGAGGTTCTTTTCCGCGAGGACTTGAACGACGCGGAGATTCTGGACGGTGCGCTGCACCGAGCCCATGTGGCCAGGCATTTTCTTGCCCTTGAAGACGTGACCAGGAGTCTGACGCATGCCGATCGAGCCGATTCGGCGGTGCATCATGTGACCGTGGGAGTCAGGCTGACCATCCATATTGTAGCGCTTGACGACGCCCTGGAAGCCGCGGCCCTTGACGGTGCCGATGACGTCGACCATCTCGCCGGCGGTGAACTTCTCGACGGTGATGATGTCGCCGACCTTGGCCTGCGTGGCGCCGGGCTGGCGGATTTCGTGAAGATGAGTGTGCGGAGCGACACCTGCCTTGCGGAGGTGGCCAACTTCGCCAGCCGTCATGCGGCTTTCCTTCTGGGGACCGAAGGCGATCTGGACGGCATCATAGCCATCCTTGTCGACGGTCTTTACCTGGGTGACGGGACAGGGGCCCGCTTGGACGACCGTGACAGGGACGAGGTTGTTGTCCGCGTCATAGACCTGGGTCATTCCGATTTTCTTACCGAGTAGCTGGTGTTTCATTTTCTAAGAGGCAGGTGGCGTTTCCGCCGTTTGGTCATTGCTGACCTGCATTAGGCTTAGGATTCCTTGCGGAATCTTGGTCCTGATAGAGGGGCTTGGACGTCCTGCGTTGGGTTGGAGGTTAAGGTGGAGGGTTGAAGAGTTAGACTACGATGTTGATGTCAACCCCAGAAGGCAGGTTGAGCTTCTTCAGTTCGTCCACGGTCTGGGCGTTAGGCTCCATGATCTCGATCAGGCGCTTGTGCGTGCGGATCTCGAACTGGTCCATGGACTTCTTGTCCACGTGGGGGGAACGATTGACGGTAAGGCGGGAGATATCGGTCGGCAGCGGCACGGGGCCAGTGACGCGGGCTCCGGTGCGCTTGGCGGTGTCGACGATCTCATTGGCGGACTGGTCGACCATGCGGTAGTCGAAGCCCTTGAGCTTGATGCGGATTTTGGTGCGGGCCATCGGGAAGGGAATTGGGGGTGAGATTAGGTGCGGGCCGGGGCGCGAGAGGAGGTCTCGACGACCTGCTTGAGGATTTGTGCAGGAACCTGCTCGTAGTTAGCGGGCTCCATGGAGAAGGAGGCACGTCCCTTGGAGAGGGAGCGGACGTCGGTGGCGTAGCCAAACATCTCGGCAAGCGGGACGCGGGCGTCGATATTACAAAGGCCCATCTTGGTTTCCATGCCTTGGATCTGGCCGCGGCGGCGGTTAAGGTCGCCCATGATGTCGCCCTGGTATTCTTCCGGGGTGACGACTTCGACCTTCATGATCGGCTCAAGGAGGATCGGCTTGGCTTCCTTCATGGCTTCCTTGAAAGCGAAGATGCCGGCCATCTTGAAGGCCATTTCGTTCGAGTCCACTTCGTGGAAGGAACCAAAGACGATGCGGGCCTTGAAATTGATGACAGGGTAGCCGGCGACCGTACCATTGTTGGCGGCTTCGCGGATACCTTCGATCGCGGGCTTGATGAATTCCTTAGGAATAACGCCACCGACGATTTCGCTGATAACTTCCTCGGGCTTTTCTCCAGGGACGCGCGTGGCGACCGGGTTGGGCTCGAGCTTGATTTCAACGTGACCGTACTGACCACGTCCACCCGACTGGCGGATGAACTTACCCACGCCTTCCGAAGCCAAGTTGATGGTCTCGCGGTAGGAAATCTGGGGCTTGCCGGACTTGGCTTCGACGCGGAATTCGCGCTTCAGGCGGTCGACGATGATTTCGAGGTGAAGCTCACCCATGCCGGAGATGAGGGTCTGACCCGTCTCAGGATTGGAGGTGACGCGGAAGGTCGGATCTTCCTGGGCGAGACGCTGCAGGCCGATGGAGAGACGCTCTTGGTCACCCTTGGAGTTCGGCTCGATGGACATCGAGATAACGGGCTCAGCGAAGGTGGTCTTTTCGAGGATCAGGTCGTCTTCGGCAGTCAGGGTGTCTCCCGTGATGATTTCCTTAGGTCCGATAATAGCGCAAATGTCGCCGGAGTAGGCTACTTCGATTTCTTCGCGGTCCATCGCACGCAGGAGGACGATGCGCGAAATACGCTCGTTCTTGCGGGTGCGAGGATTGTAGAGGGCTTCACCCTTCTTGAGCTGACCGCGGTAAACACGGTAGAAGACCAGCTGGCCGACGTGCGGGTCCGACCAGAGCTTGAAGCAGAGACCGGTGACCTTCGCTTTGTCGTCCGGACCGATGGTGATTTCCGTGTCGCCGTCGTCGGTGAACGCCTTCTGGGGGCGCATGTCGATCGGGGAAGGGAGGAAGTCGACGACGCAGTCGAGGAGCATCTGGACGCCCTTATTCTTGAAAGCGGAACCCGGGATGACGCCAATGAAGTTGAGCGAGAGAGTGGCCTTACGGATACCCGTGCGCATTTCTTCGACAGTCACTTCATGACCGTCGAGATACTTGGCGGCGAGGACGTCGTCGAAGTCGGCGAGTCCTTCGATGAGCTTGGTGCGCCAGGCTTTGGCTTCTTCCTTCTGCTTCTCGGGAATTTCGATCACGTCGAACTTCATTCCCTTCGGGTCGGTCTCGTCGTAAAGGTAGGCGACGTTCTTGATCAGGTCGATCATGCCCTTGAACTCTTCGCCCTGGCCGATCGGGATAAAGAGGGGGTGGGCGTTACCCTTGAGCTTCTCGCGGATGTCGTCGACGGCGCCGAAGTAGTCGGCCCCGGTACGGTCCATCTTGTTCACGAAGGCGACGCGCGGGACGCCGTACTTATTCATCTGGCGCCAGACGGTTTCAGACTGGGGCTGCACGCCGGCGACGGCGCAGAAAACGGCGACGGCGCCGTCCAGGACGCGGAGCGAGCGTTCCACCTCAGCCGTGAAGTCCACGTGGCCCGGGGTGTCGATGATGTTGATGCGATGGTCGATGTTCGCGAAATGGCCTTCCTTGGTCTTCCAGCCGGCGGAGATGGCGGCGGCGGTGATCGTGATGCCACGCTCGCGTTCCTGTTCCATCCAGTCGGTGGTGGCGGTGCCGTCATGCACTTCGCCCATCTTGTGCACCACGCCGGTGTAAAAGAGGATGCGCTCCGTCGTGGTCGTCTTGCCGGCGTCAATGTGCGCGGCGATACCGATGTTACGCGTGTGCTCGAGAGGGAACGCGCGGGAGGGAGAATTTAATTCAGAAAGTTTGGCCATGATCGGAACCGTTGAAGTGCTGCTGAAATTACCTGCGGATTACCACTTGAGGTGAGCGAAGGCACGGTTGGCCTGAGCCATCTTGTGCGTTTCTTCGCGCTTCTTCACCACGTTGCCGGTGTTATTGTAAGCGTCGACGAGCTCGGCGGCGAGGGCTTCAGACATCGTGGTGCCCTTACGACCGGCGGCGGCAGCGGCGACCCAGCGCAGCGCGATGCTGTTCTGGCGCTCAGGAGAGACTTCGACGGGGACCTGGTAAGTGGCGCCACCGACGCGACGGCTCTTCACTTCGAGCTTCGGACGGCAGTTCTCGAGGCCGCCGAGCAGCAGCTCGACGGGATTGCCCTTCATCAGCTTTTCGCTGACCTTCTCGATCGCGCCGTAGACGATGCCTTGGGCGATGGACTTCTTGCCGGACTTCATCACGACATTGATGAGCTGGCTGATAAGGGGGGAGCCGTAACGGGCGTCCGGGAGGTGGGCGCGCTTGGCTGCTTTGCGACGACGAGACATATTCTAAGGGAGTTGGGTGCGGAAACGGATTAGGCCTTCTTTTCCTTCGGGCGCTTGACGCCGTACTTGGAACGGGAGCGACGACGCTTCTCGACGCCAGAGCAGTCGAGGGGGCCGCGGACGATGTGGTAGCGCACGCCCGGAAGATCCTTCACGCGGCCGCCACGGACGAGGACCACGGAGTGCTCCTGGAGCTTATGGCCTTCGTCGGGGATGTAGGAGATGACCTCCTGGCCGTTGGTCAGGCGCACCTTGGCGACCTTACGCTGAGCCGAGTTCGGCTTCTTCGGCGTACGGATCATTACCTGCACGCAGACGCCGCGGCGGAAGGGCGAGTTGTTCAAGGCAGGCGACTTCGACTTGGCCTTGGGTTGGACACGCGGTTTACGGACGAGCTGGTTGATGGTAGGCATGGACCTCGGTAAATTGGGAAAAGAGTGTTTGGGCATAGGGGTGGGAGCCCCTCATGCAAGAGGAAAGTGCTTAGGTTTTAAGGTTTCTTTACTCCCCTCCCCAGCCAGACCCCCCTCCGGCTTTTTTGTCGGGACAATTCCAACGCCCCTGCCATTACTCCAAACCCCTCCCATGCTGCCCAACCGCCTGACCTTCGCCTTCCTCCTTGGGATGACCTGCCTTACGTGCTCAGCCCAAGTGCCTGCCCCTGCCCTGGCGGCCCCCAAGACCGCCGAAACCGCCAATCCGGCCGCCGAGGCCGATGCAGAAATTATCATTTTAGCCGGATTGCCCCAACTTAAGGAAAAAGAGGCCATTCTGAGCTATGCCCGCCAAACCTACATCAAGGCCGACCTCATCAAGGATAAGGCCCTGCTGCAACTGATCCGTCTGACCTTGGCCAAACTCGAGGATCAACCTGAAAAGGCGGCCCAAATCCGCCAAGAGCACCTCTATCAACTCGCCGATTTCTTTACGACCCAAGCCATGGCGGCCCAGGACGCCGGGCAGATGGCCGATGCGCTGCGCCTCATCCAGGTAGCGGTCCGGTGCAACCCGGGCAATGCCAAGTCTAAGTTGTTTTACGCCAACTTCTTACACTCAGTAGCTGGTCGTACCGATGACGCGATTCAGACCCTCAAACACGGGTTGGAGTTCCTGCCCGTAGACGACCCTCTCACCAAGGACTATTTGGAGCGATACTTCCAACTCCTCCAAGCCCGGGAACGCGACCAAGAGGTCATCGACCAAAGCCTGCAGCTCATCCGTGAGACGAAGAATATTCCGACCTACATGCGCGAGTCGCTCGCCCTGTCGGCGGCGACCTCCCTTTATTGGATCGGAAAGTATCCGGATGCAGTTAACATCATCTCTTCCAATAACTTAGACTCTAAGCCTAATGGCCTTTTGCTTAAGGCTCGCGCGCTGTTCGAGGGAGGCAAGACGCAGGAATCAATCGGGCTCCTTGAGTCCAAGACTTCCTCCTTCAAGGGAGCTGGTCGCGATGCGGTGCTGTCCCAGCTGGCCCGCTTCCACATCCTGCTCGGCCACCATAAGTTGGCTTTGGCCGTGACCCAGGAAAGGATTTCGGCGGACGAAAAAGCCCCCTTCCCTCACATCCAGAAATTGCAGCTCCTCGACCGACTAGGTCTGAAAGATGAATTCGATAAGGAGCTTCGCCTGATCTTCACGAACTACGCGGGCAACTCGGCCCCGATGATCGCGCTGGCCAACTTCGCCGCAGAGAAAGGCTACGCCGAACTCACCGGTGCACTCGCCAATTCCGCGGCGCAACACGGACTGGAGCGCGCGACCTTCGCCGCCCTCCACCTCGAAGCGATCCTCAACGGCCCCGAACCCGGCCAGGTGATCGTGCAACACCAACAGATCGTCGCCGCTGACCGGGCGTTCTTCAAATCGAACGAGCCGATTGTGCAGGCGCTCATCGCCATCGCTTACCACGCGCGCCAAAAACCGGACGCGGTGATCGCTAAGCGCGACCGTGATATCGGCGACCGCTACCTCACGGAATTCCTCAAAGCTAAGAACCTTGGCCCCGAAGCCTACCGCTCCGTCGGCCGTCACCTCCGCTCCATTCGCGCCGGCGAATCAGCGGTGCGTGTACTCGAGGCCGGCGTCGCACTCTACCCGCGTTATTCGCAGCTGCGCGCCGATTATATCTCAGCCCGTATCCTGGCCGGCCAGACCGATATCTATGGCACGCGCAAATCGGTCGCCGATGAACTCGATATGCTTCTCGCGATGCGCCGCCCGTCGCCCGCCATCTGGCAAGAAGCTGTCTCTTGGCTGCGCACCGAATCCAAGCTACCCCTCGAACGGCAGCGTAAGCTCGAGGCCGCGCTCACCCCGCTGATCCGGAGTAACCTCGACCCCGAGGCACTTTCCGGCCGCTGATCGCCCGATGATTCTGTCCCGCCGACGCGACGAGCTCATCGCGGAGCTCGAGCCTTTCGCCGACCACCACGAACGCTTTCAATACGTGATTGATCGCGCCAAGGCCGCGCCGTCCCTACCGGCCGACCTGAAGCTCGACGCGTTCTTGATTGAAGGCTGCACTTCCAACCTCTGGCTGGTGCCCTCGCTTGAAGCTGGCTTGTGCCACTTCCGTTGCGACGCGGATTCCCTCATCACCAAAGGCGTCGCGAGCTTGGTCTGCGAATTCTACGACGGCGCGCCGGCGCAGGAAGTCGCCGCCACCGACGCGGACTTCCTTTCCGCGGTCGGTATCACGCAGCACCTTTCGCCAAACCGTCGTAACGGCCTCACGAACTTGGTCGGCAAGATCCGTGCCTTCGGTCAGGCCGCCGCCCGTTCCTGATAAGCCCCATTGGCGGGGCTTAACTCCTGAGATATGATTGGTTGGGATTTGCGCCGGCAACGAAGGCGGATGAGATGACGCCATGAGAGAGCCGGAAACCGCCGCACCCGACCGACGCCTGTTCGGGCTGTGCCTGTTCACGCTCGGCTGGTCCGTGCTCGTGCTCCAAGCCGGCGGCTTCACCACGAGCATCCGTGCCGGCATGGCCTTCCTTGACTGGCCCCTCTCCAATGGCTCGGTCAATCCCCCGGGCTGGCTGACGGAGATCGATAAATTCGCGGAACACTCCCATCGACTCGCCGCGACCGGGCTCGGCCTACTTTGTATTGCGATCGCGATCGCCCATGGCCTCCGCGAAACCAGGCGCGGCGTCCGGCTCGCCGCCTATGCGCTCGTCGGGCTGGTCGTCTTCCAAGGCCTGCTCGGCGGCCTGCGCGTGCTCCTCGACCGACTTAATATCGGCGGCGACAGCAACTTCAAGGCGGCGGCCTTCGCCGTCGGCCATGCGGTCAATGCCCAGCTCACGCTCGCGCTCCTCGCCTTCGTCGCCCTCGCCCACACCGTCGCCTGGCAGCAGGCCCGCCGCTCGGCCCCGCGTTCGCTCTTCCACCTTGGTGCGCTCGCCGCCGTGCTGGTGCTATCGGTCATCGTCATTGGCGCGGTGATGCGCCAAGGCCACTTCACCCTCTGGGTCGCCTCTCCAGCCGATGCCCTCTTCGTTCCTGCAATCGGCACCGGTGTCGCCTGGTGGGTCAACCTCCTGCACCGCGGGGGCGCCCTCCTCGCAGGCGCCTCGGTGCTCGTCTTTGCCTTTCAGTTAGCCCGCCACGGCTTCCCACTTCTCCGCTGGGCGTCCTTGGTCGTGCTGGTCTTCCTACAAGTCCTGCTCGGCATCCTGAGCATCCGTCTTTACGACAATCCGCACGTCCGCACAGTGCACCTCGTCATCGGCGCAGCCCTATTCTCCTCACTTTGCGCCGCCGTGATGCTGGCCCGACGTTCCACGGTGGAGCCTGCAGCCTGAGCCGTGGCAACTGATTTGCCTTTAACCCGTCGCGCAAAACCGCCACGACAAGACCGATGAGCGAACGCGCCGGATCCGTGCCTGCCGCCTACTGGGAGCTGACCAAGCCCCGGCTGTCGTTCCTTTCCGTCTTAACGGCTCTCGCTGGCTACTTCTGCAGCGAACCCAGCCTGGCTACTAACCCCAAGGTACTCGTCTCGCTCGCGATCGGCACGGCCCTCGCCGCCGGCGGCTGTGGCGCGATCAATATGTGGTGGGACAGCGAACCGGACGCGAAGATGGAACGCACCCGCAACCGACCCATCCCCGCTGGCATCATCCACCCCGGCGCGGCCCTACTCTTCGGCATGCTGCTCCTCTCGCTCGGCGTGGTGCTGGTCTGGAACGGTGCCAACCCGCTCGCCGGCGCACTCACGGCGGCCACGGCGGTCTCCTACCTCTTCTTTTACACGCCATTGAAGTCGATAACTTCCTGGTGCACGCTAGTCGGCTCCCTCCCCGGCGCAATCCCGCCAATCATCGGTACCGCCGCCAAACTCGGCCAAAGCGGCGTGCCGCACATCGACCGCATGGGCTGGCTACTCTTTGCGCTGCTATTCTTCTGGCAGATCCCGCACTTCATGGCCCTGGCCTTCCTCTGGCGCGAAGACTACGCCCGCGGCGGCTTCAAGATCGTCACAGTCAGCGACCCTTCTGGCCGTTCGGCCTCGGTCTGGGCGTTGGCCTTCATCCTACCGATGATTGTCGTGGCCGGCGAAATCGTCCACACGTTCTTCGAACCCGCGTGCACGGCCTCGCTCAAAGGCTGGGCGAGCCCTTTCCTTTGGGTCTCCTTCCTGGCCGGCGCCTGGTTCTTCAAGCTTACGCTCGAATTCGCCTTGCCGCAACGCCGGGCCGAAGTCGCCAAGCCACTCTTCCTGGCCTCGATTCTCTACCTGCCCGTCGTCCTGTTGACTCTGACGCTGAACCGGATTTTCTGAGGCCATGGATGCGCGCGCCGACAAGGACCGCCTACGCACGGAACTCAAGGCCCGCCGTACCGCCCTGACGCCCCGCGAACTGCAGGTTGCGGGCGACGCCGCCGCCCGCCTGGTCACACAGCTCCCGGAATGGAAGCAGGCGAAGACGGTCTGCCTGTACGCTTCGTTCGGCGGCGAACTCCCGACCGACGCGCTCATGATGCTCGCACTGCTCGAAGGTAAACGGCTGCTCCTCCCGCGCGTGACAAACAAGACGACGCTCGTCCTCCACGAGGTCACCGACCTTGCCGCGCTCCAGCCCTCTCGCCTCGGCATCCGCGAGCCTAAGCCCACCGCCCCGGTCGCGGCACTAGCCGACGCCGGCCTGATCCTCCTGCCCGGCCTCGGCTTTGACGGCGCGGGCCGACGCCTTGGGTTCGGCGGCGGCTTCTACGACCGCCTGCTGGCGAAGCCGCCCCGCAAGACCTTCCTGCTCGGCCACGCCCACGCCTTCCAGCTGGTGTCGCGCCTCCCCGACGAGACGCATGATATTAAAGTTAAGGCGGTCGCCACCCCGCAGGGCGTGATTCGCTGCCGAGTGCGTTAGCAGGTTTGCCAAGCGGGAGGTTTCGTGTCCGATGGAGGGTCCGATGTCCGCCCCCCGACCAGACGCCATCCGCCTCCGCGGCGTCCGCCAGAATAACCTAAAGGGCTTCGACGTGGACATCCCCGTCGGTAAGCTCGTCGTGGTCACGGGCCTTAGCGGCGCCGGCAAGTCCTCGCTGGTCTTCGACACCTTGCACGCTGAAGGACAACGCCGCTACGTCGAGACGTTCAGCCCCTACGTTCGCCAATTCCTCGAACTACTCCCGTCGCCCGCCCTCGACTCCGCGGAGAATGTCCGTCCTTCCGTCGCGATCAAGCAAGGCAACGCGGTCCGCACCTCGCGCTCGACGGTCGGCACGATGACGGAGCTCTGCGACTGGTTCAAAGTCTGGTTCGCCCACCGCGCAGACCTCGTCGACCCGGCCAGCGGCCAGGTCATCGTCCCACGCGGACCCGACGCCGCCTGGCAGGATTCGCTTATCCGCTTCCCGGGCCAATCTCTCTCTCTCGCCTTCGCTGTCTCGAAACCGGAGACGCTGGAATGGAAGACCATCGCGGAAGAATTCTCGAAGGCGGGCTTCAGCCGGGCGTTCGCCTCGGGCAAGCGCATCCGCCTAACGGAAGACGAGATCCCGGCCCATGCGACCGAACTACTCGTCATCCAAGATCGCGTGACGGTCGCGGCCGACCAGGCCTCGCGCTTCCATGAGGCGGCGCTTGCGGCCTTCCGCCTTGGCGGGTCGCGACTGCGCCTGCTCGACGATCAGGGTAACGAGCTCTCCCGCTACAGTGAAGCCCTCGAGTCGCCCGTCGATGGACGTAAGTTCCGCCCAGCCTCGCCCGCACTCTTCTCGTTCAACTCTCCCGTGGGCGCCTGCCCGGAATGCCGGGGCTTCGGCCGCGTCATCGGCCTGGACTGGAATAAGATCATCCCGAACCCGGCCTTGACGCTCGCCGAAGGCGCGATCGCACCCTTCCAAGGCAACGTCTACGGCGAATCCCAGAAGGACCTCCTGCGCGCCTGCCGCAAGGCGGCCATCCCGCTCGACGTGCCGTGGAAGAAACTTTCTGCCGCGCACCGCAAGTTCGTCGAGAACGGCGAGCCGAGCTACGTGCAGGGCGAATACGATTCGAAATGGTACGGTATCCGCGGCTTCTTCCGCTGGCTGGAAGGCACGACCTATAAGATGCACGTGCGCGTCTTCCTTTCCCGTTGGCGCGCCTACGAGTCCTGCCCGAAGTGCCAAGGCCGCCGCTTCCGCGAGGAATCGCTCTTCTGGCGCTGGCAGGGCAAATCCCTCCCGGAGCTCTACGCTTCGCCGGTCTCAGACCTGCGCACGCTGCTCGCGCCTCTCGCCCCGAAGGACTCGCGCCATCCGGCAGACCATGCGCTTGAAGCCATCCTCGCCCGACTCGGCTACCTCGAGGCGGTCGGCCTCGGCTACCTCGCCCTCGACCGTCTCTCGCGCACGCTCTCAGGCGGCGAAGTCCAGCGCGTCAACCTCACCTCCTGCCTCGGCGCCTGCCTCGCGGACACGGTCTTCGTCCTCGATGAGCCGAGCGTGGGCATGCACGCCCGCGACCTCTCGCGCATGGTCGGCATCCTCCGCAGCCTCGTCGACCAAGGAAATACGGTGGTCGTCGTTGAACACGACGAGTCCGTCATGCGCGCCGCCGACTGGCTCATCGAGATCGGCCCGCGCCCCGGCGCCGAAGGTGGCCATCTGCTCTACCAAGGCGTTCCGAAGGGGATCCTGAAGGTCAAAGATTCCGCCACCGGCAATTGGCTTTCCGGCCGACGCGCCTCGGAGACCCGTGCTCCACGTCCGGTCGGTGACACGACACCCCGCCTCCGCGTCAGCGGCGCGACGGTCAACAACCTGCACGACTTCGCCTGCACGATCCCACTCGGCCGGCTGGTCGGACTCTGCGGTGTCTCGGGCTCTGGCAAATCAACGTTGCTTCATCAGGTCATCGGCCGACGCGATCCAGAATCAGGCGACGAAGCCAAGGAATTGAAATGGGTGAAGTTCGACAAGGACCCGGCTGAGGTTGCGCTCATTGACCAATCTCCTGCGACACGCACGCCACGCTCCAACCCCGCGCTCTATGTCGGCGCCTGGGACGCGATTCGCACGCTGCTCGGCAACTCCGCCGAAGCGAAAGCCGCGGGCCTCACGCCCTCACACTTCTCTTTCAATGCCGGCGAAGGCCGCTGCGAACGCTGCGGCGGAGCGGGCTGGGAAACGGTGGAGATGCAGTTCGTCTCTGACGTCGCCCTCCCCTGCCCCTCCTGTAACGGCAAGCGCTTCCGCGACGAGGTGCTGAGCTTCCATTATGACGGCAAGTCCGTCGGCGACCTGCTCGCGATGTCGGTCACCGAGGCCCGCCAGTTCCTCGGCGAACGCACCCCAGCCTCTACCCAGCTCGCCTGCCTTGAAGAAGTCGGCCTCGGCTACCTCTCGATGGGTCAGCCGCTCACGACGCTTTCCGGCGGTGAAGCCCAACGCCTCAAGCTCGTCCGCTATCTTTCCAAGATCGATACGCGCAAGCCTGGCGCCCTCCTGCTGCTCGACGAACCCACCACGGGACTGCACCGCGAAGACGTGTCCCGCCTGATTGGCCTACTGCATCGCCTCACGGAAGCCGGCCATTCGTTGATTGTAGTAGAACACCACCTCGACGTGCTGAAATCCTGTGACTGGCTCCTTGAGATGGGCCCAGAAGCCGGACCCGCTGGCGGCCACCTCGTCGCCGAGGGCACGCCCGCCAAAGTCGCCCAAGCCGGCACGGTCACGGGCCGCTTCCTCGCCCAAGGCGACGACGCCTTTGCCTCCGCGTCGACGACAGCGAGCAAGCCGCGCCCGACCTCCATCTCCTTACGCGGCGCGCGCGAACATAACCTGAAGGATGTCTCGCTCGAGATTCCGCACGGCTCGCTCACGGTGATGACCGGCGTCTCAGGCTCGGGTAAATCATCCCTCGCGTTCGATATCCTCTTCGCCGAAGGCCAACGCCGCTTTTTAGAATGCGTCTCAGCCTACGCGCGCCAGTTCGTCGAACAGCTGCCGAAGCCCGATATCGATTCACTCACGGGCCTGCCGCCCACGGTCGCCATCGAACAACGCGTAACCCGCGGTTCCGCTAAGTCCACCGTGGCGACGGTCACTGAAGTGGCTCAGTACCTCCGCGTGCTCTTCGCCCGGGCCGGCGTATTGCACAGCCCGACCACCGGCGAGCCGCTAGAAGAGATGACCGAAGACGCCGTCGTCCGGCTCGTCGCCAAGAAGGCGAAGTCGCTAAAGAAAGGTTCGCTCCTCGTCGCGGCTCCACTCGTCCGGTCTCGTAAGGGCCACCATCGGCCGCTGGCCGAATGGGCCGAGACCAAGGGCCTCCGACTCCTCCGTTGCGACGGTAAGATGCTCAAGGTCGATGGCTTCGAAGGGCTCGACCGTTATTCCGAACACGACGTCGATGCAGTCTTCGGCGAGATTCGCGCCGACGGCTTGATCCTCCTGCCCGACGAGACTGAGGAATCCGGCGAGAAGGCACTCCGCACACTCGTCCGCCAGGCGCTAGCCTCCGGCAAGAACGCGTGCGTCCTGCTTGGCGCCGACGGCCATCAACTCGCCTATCTCTCGACGTCACGCAGCGATCCGGCCACAGGCGAGTCATTCCCCGAAGTCGACCCGAAGCACCTCTCCTGGAACTCACCGCGCGGATGGTGCCCTGATTGCCGCGGCCACGGACTGGAAGTGAAGACCTTCTCCTCCGACGAAGAAGAGTCCATCAATGAGAACGCCATCGCGGACCGCGTCGGTGAAGATGTCTGCCCGACGTGCCACGGCGAACGCCTCGGCCCCATCGGCCGCTCGGTGAAGCTTGCCGGGCCGAAAGGCCGCTCGCTCTCGCTGCCCGGCCTACTCCGCCTGCAACCTGACGAATCACTCGCGTTCCTTTCCGGACTCAAACTCGAGGCCCGCGAGAAAGCCATCGTGGGCGCCCTGCTGCCCGAAATTGGCGCCCGTCTCCGCTTCCTCGATTCCGTCGGCCTCGGCTACCTCGCCCTCGACCGCGGGGCCGACACACTCTCCGGCGGTGAAGCCCAGCGCATCCGCCTCGCGGCGCAGCTAGGCTCCACGCTTTCCGGAGCACTCTATGTGCTCGACGAACCGAGCATCGGCCTGCACCCGCGCGACAACGACCGCCTCATCGGTTCGCTCAAGGATCTCCGTGACCGCGGCAACACGGTCCTCGTCGTCGAACACGACGAAGACACCATGCGCGCTGCCGACCTAGTGATCGACATGGGCCCGGGCGCCGGCGTCCACGGCGGCACGATCGTCGCGCAAGGCACGGCCGCTGCGCTCGAGAGGCGCGCCGACTCCGTCACGGGCCGCTTCCTCAAGGAAGCCATCCCTCATCCGCTCCGCGGCGCCCGCCGTCCGACCGCCGGCAAGGGTGCGCCCGCGGAATGGGTCCGCCTGAAGAACTCAGCGCTCCGCAACCTCAAGGGCTTCGATGTCCAGATTCCCGTCGGCCGCCTTACCGTCGTCTGCGGCGTCTCGGGCGCTGGCAAATCCACACTCGTCACCGACCTGCTGGCCCCCGCAATCCGCGCAGCCATCGCCAAGAAGAAGGATGGCCTCACGGGCAAAGAAGCGATGGCTGTCGTCTCCCATCAAGGTAAGCCGGCCTTCACCACACTCTCGGGACTCAAAGGCTTCCGCCAGTTGGTCGTCGTCGACCAAGAACCCATCGGCAAAACGCCACGCTCGACCCCGGCGACCTATATCGGCGCTTGGGACCTCATCCGCGAGCGACTCGCGTCGCTGCCTGAAGCGGCCATCCGTGGACATGGCGCCGGCTTCTTCTCGTTCAACACCTCCGGTGGACGATGCGAAGCCTGTTCCGGTGCCGGCCGCATCAAGCTTGAGATGAGCTTCCTGCCGGACACCTATGTGCCGTGCGAAGAGTGCGCCGGCACGCGCTACGGTTCCGCCGCCAAGGCGATTCGTTGGAACGGTAAGTCTGCCGCGGACCTCCTCGCGATGACGTTCGAGGAAGCAGCGGCCTTCCTGTCCTTCGACGCCAAGCTGGGCGACCTCTGCGGACTGATGGTAAAGACCGGCCTAGGCTACCTGACGCTCGGACAGAGCAGTCCCACCCTCTCGGGCGGTGAAGCCCAGCGCCTCAAGCTCGTCAGCGAACTAGCCCAAGGCCTCCCGACCTTCCGCGAACGCTCGCGCGGCGAGATCCGCCCGAACCTCTACATTCTGGAAGAGCCGACTATCGGCCTACACCAGTCAGACTGCCGTCGCCTCATCGAGCTACTGCATGCGCTCGTCGACCAAGGTCACACGGTCGTCGTGATCGAACATCACCCCGACGTGATCGCCGAAGCGGATTGGGTCCTCGAAATCGGCCCCGAAGGCGGTAATGCTGGCGGCGAACTCGTCCATGCGGGCGACCCCGAATCCCTCGCGAAGCAGAAGAAGTCGCCGACCGCCCCTTCGCTGCGGCTCACGCTCGAACGCGGCCTTATCAAAAAGCCCTTGGTTTAAGGTCCCTCGGATTGCGGTTCCCTTTGACCAAGGCCCACGGACAGGTATTGATTCAGACCGAAGCCCGATGTCCTCCCGTCCCCTCCTCCTTGGCGTCAACATCGACCACGCCGCGACGCTCCGTCAGGCGCGTTACCGCGGTGCGCACCAATCCCCGCACGCCGAGCCGGACGTCCTAGCCTTCACCCGCGAAGCCCTCGCCGGCGGTGCCGACGGCATCACGCTCCACCTGCGTGAAGATCGCCGCCATATCCAGGACGCTGACGTCCATGCCATCGCCGCGATCCCGGGTATCCGTCTCAATCTCGAGATGGCCTGCACACCGGCGATGACCACCTTCGCCCTCCAGCTTCGTCCCGCCGCCGTCTGCCTCGTCCCCGAATCGCGCGAAGAGGTCACGACCGAAGGCGGACTCGACGTCGCCGGCCAGCTCGCCCGCGTCCGCGAGACGACCCAAGCCCTGAAGGCCGCCGGCATCGAAGTCTCGCTCTTCATCGGCCCCGATGCGCCGCAAATCGAAGCCGCCGTCGCCGTCGGTGCGCCGGTCATCGAACTCCACACGGGCGCCTTCGCCAACGCGTGGAAATCCCCGGCCGCTGAAGCCGAGCTCGCCCGTCTGGGCGTCGCCTGCGAACAGGCCCATCGTATGGGTCTCATCGTGAACGCTGGCCATGGCATCAACTACGACAACATTCGGTCAATCCTCACGTTACCGCACCTGCACGAACTCAACATCGGCCACTCCATCGTCGCCCGCGCGCTCTTTACCGGCATCCGCGGCGCCGTCGCCGAGATGAAGAGCCATCTGACGAAGAAGGTATGAACCTCGAAGGCGGCAACGTACTCGGCGTCGGCGTGGATCTCACGGAGGTCGACCGCATCCGCTCTGCGCATGCGAAACATGGCGCCGCCTTCCTCGACAAGGTCTTCACGCCGGCCGAGCAGAAACTCTGCCTCGCGAAAGCCGACCCTTATCCATCCCTCGCAGCCCGTTTCGCCGCGAAGGAAGCCGCGAGCAAGGCCTTCGGCACGGGGCTCGGTGCGGAGCTCTCGCTGACCAGCGTCGGCGTACTCAACGGCCCCGAGGGCGAACCCATCGTCGAACTCGATGACAAGGCGCGCGCCCTTCTCGCCGCCCGCGGCGCCTCCCGCCTGTTGGTTTCGCTCACCCATACCGACACACTCGCCCAGGCTTTCGCGGTCTTGGTGCGCTGACGTCATTCATGAGTGCCAACGCCCGCCTGCCGGTTCTCTCCTGCGCGGAAGCCGCGGCCGCCGAAGCGGCGTTCATCGCCGGTGACACGGCGCTCTCTTGGAAGCTAATGAACCGCGCCGCGCGTGGGGTCGCCGACGAAGCCGTCGCACTGCTCGGCCGTAAGCCGACCCGCATCCTGGTCCTCGCCGGCAAAGGCAACAACGGAGCCGATGCCTTTCTCGCCGCGCTGCATTGCGCCCGACGCGGCACGGAGATTGTCGCGGTCTTCGCCGAAGGCGGCCCGGCACGCGCCCAGGCCCAGCGCGCTTGGTCGGCCCGCAAGAGCGGCGTCCGCATCGGTATCGCCGCCGCGGCGAGCCTCGAACGTCTCGCCGAGCATGAGTTCTGCCTGATCTTCGACGGGATCCTTGGCCAAGGTTTCCGCGCGCCCCTCTCACGCGAGCTCCGCTCATTCCTCCGGACGACCGATACGCTCCGCGGCCTGCGTATCGCGGTCGACCTTCCGAGCGGACTCGGCGACGATTCCACCGGTCCCGCCTTCCGCGCCGACCTGACGGTTTCAATCGGCTGCCTGAAGCGCCCGCTGCTCTCACCGAAATCCGCCCGCTTCATCGGCCGCCTCCGGGTGATCGACATCGGCCTTCCCCTTGGCGAGACCGAAGAAGCCTGCGTCACCACGACCTCGCTGGCTCCGCTCCGCCGTCCGCGCCGCGCGCGGAGCGATAAGCGCCACCAAGGCCGGCTACTTATCGTTGGCGGCTCCGACCGGATGCCCGGCGCGGTTCTCATGAACACCGCCGCCGCCTTGCGCTCAGGCGCAGCGCTCGTGACAACCTGCCTGCCTGAATCCGTCCGCGCGAAGGCGGCCGTCGCGTATCCCGAAGCGATGTGGCGCGGCCTGCATACCGGACGCGACGGGTCGATTGCCGCAGCCAATCTCAAAGCGCTTCGCACCTTACTTGCGGACAAGGACACGCTGCTCATCGGCTCCGGCATGGGCGAGAAAGCCGCGAAGCTGATCAGCGCGGTCGCCACGCGTTGCTCCGCCGCCCTCGTCCTCGACGCTGAGGCACTTCGCCCGCCGGTGATCACCGCATCAAAGCAAAGTAAGATTCGCGTCCTGCTTCCCCACGCCGGCGAGTTCAAACGTCTCAGTGGCCGGACCGCCTCCATAGCCGCGGCCCGTGCCTACGCGCGTAAGACGAAGACCATTGTCGTGCTCAAAGGTCCGCTGACCTGCGTCACCGACGGGCTCCGGGTAATCCATATTCCTTTCGGTGGCCCGGTGCTGGCGCGCGGCGGCTCGGGCGACCTGCTCGCGGGTATCGTGGCCTCGGTGCTGTCCCGGCGCCAAGAACTTGGCCTGACGCCTTTCGATGCCGTCGTCCTTGCGGCCACCTGGCACGCGCGCGCCGCCGACTGGCTGAAGGAAACCCAAGGGGAGGAAGCGGTGAGAACCACCGACCTTCTCGCTGGGTTATCCCCGGCGTTGCGAGGCTGAGACCGACTGGCTGGCTGGCGGGATGCTCCCAATCCCGACCGACCCACTCGCGCAACGCGTCCTCCTCAACGGACTCAAGGGCGTTGGCCCGGTCACCGTAAGACGACTACGCGAAGCCTTCGGCGGCGACCTTTCGGTCGCGCTCGGCGCGCCGGCCGAACAACTCGCGAAGGTCGAAGGCGTCAGCCGACCCGTCGCGGCCGCAATCGCCGCGCGCGCCTTCGACTGGGCGGCGGAGATGGGACGCGTCCGCGACTTGGGCTTTGGCTTGCTCAGCGAGGAAAATACCGAGTGGCCCGCGTCCCTCGCCAAGCTCTGGGATCCGCCGCTGGTCCTTTACGCGGAAGGCGCACACTTCCCGGCGGAACGAGCGGTCGGAATCATCGGCTCGCGCCATTGCACGACGTATGGGGCCTCACTCGCCCGCAGTTTCGCCCGCGATCTGGCGAAGGAGGGCTGGTGGATCGTCAGCGGGCTCGCCCGTGGCATCGACACCGCCGCGCACGAAGGGGCGATCGACGCCGACGGACGCACCGCCGCCGTGGTCGGTCATGGGCTCGATCTCACCTTCCCGCCCGAAGCGATCCGCCTGCGGGCGCGTATGAAGCAAGCCGGCTGCGTGCTCTCGGAATTTCCGCTCGGACGGGCAGCGGATCGCCAGACCTTCCCCCAGCGTAATCGGATCGTGGCCGGGTTGGTGCGCGTGATGGTCATTGTGGAAACCGACGTCGACGGCGGGAGTATGATCACGGCACGCTTCGCGGGCGATCTCGGGAAGACGCTCTGCGCCGTACCTGGCCGGGCCGACAGTCCTTCGAGCCGGGGGTGTCATGCACTCATCCGCGACGGTGCCACGCTGGTCTCCTCAGTGGATGAGATCCTCACCGAGCTGGGAGAATCCCGCGGTAGCCCCGCGCTGGCGCTCATCGATGATCCGCCGGAGTTCGCCCGCTGGCTGCCGCACTTCGGCGGCGGCGCCGCGCAGGACGCCGAAAGCCTTGCTGGGCTGGCGGATTGCTCGATCGCGGACGCGGCGGTGAGCCTCACGATGATGGAGATCCGGGGCGTGCTCGTACGCCGGCCAGACGGACGCCATGAACGAGCCTAACTTAAAGATGCGGGACGTTACCTTCACCTGCCGGTATCGGGGTCGCGAGCGGATTGCCGAGGAGATAACAATCCAGCAACGCCTTCGGCTTAGCGAAACAATCACGGCTGACACTGAGGAGCGGCCGCCAGCCGTCGCCAAAGGCCGCACCATAGGCCGACGACTTCATTCCTTCGCGATCGGCAATCCACAGCGCCCGCACGCAATGCCACCCTTGAGAAACGAAAACCAGATGCTCGCGTGGATAAGATGCCTTCGCCCTCAACACGGAATCGAGCGTACGCCAGCCATAGGGATCTTCGACAATCGGACAGGTCACGCCGGCGGCGCGGAGCCGCGTCGCCATGGTCCGGGCGTGGACGGCGGTACCAGATGTCACGATGAGTTTTACGCGTCCCGAAAGCGCAAGCGTGGCGGCCGCCTCGATGCGCGGCAGGAACGTGCCCGTACGCTCACCGGTTGTGCCGATAAATTCGTCGGTCCCGAGCAGGACCATCACGGAGCCCGCTGGAATCTCGGAAGTCTTAGTGGCCAGCCGCCCCCAGCCGGCCGACCAGACCCAGAGGTTCGATCCGAGGAAGAAAAGTACCAGCACCGCTAAGACCGCACCCACCCCGCGTTTGAGCCATCGAGACATGGAAACGACAATTACAGCCAAAAATCAGTTGGCAAGGGGGGCATCTTCAGGACTTTGCTTAAATTTAGACACACATAGGTTGCCGAAAGGTGGTATTAGGTCATTTTAAGGGACCGCCGACCTATGGCACGGATTCTGCCTACTTTTACTCAACATGAGCGCCACACCTTCAACCGCGTCAGCCAAAGTCCTGGTCATCGATGATGACAAGGACCTGCGCTACTCGCTCCGACGCGCACTTGCCGGCCTCGGACATACGGTAATCGAAGCCGACAGCGGCGAGACCGGCGTCGTCGCCGCGAAGCGCGAGCAGCCTGACGTCATCCTGCTGGACAACCGCATGGGCGGCATGACTGGCATCGAGACCTTGCAGATGCTCCGCGGCGCGCAGCCGCAGGCGATGGTGATTTTAATGACCGCGTTCGGCACCACGCAGACTGCGATCGAGGCGATGAAATTCGGCGCGTACGACTACGTGATGAAGCCTTTCGACCAGGCGAAACTCATCACGCTCGTCGACAAGGCCCTCTCGGCGCGCCGCGACCTCGCCGCCGCCACGAAGTCCACGCGTACGCTCGTCAACCCCGCTGACTACAAGGAAGGCATCGTCGGCAGCTCCGAGCCGATGCAGGAAGTCCTGAAGTCGATCGGCCAGGTCGCCGCGAGCGACGCCACCGTGCTCATCACCGGCGAAAGCGGCACAGGCAAAGAGCTCGTCGCTCGCTGCCTCCACCAGCACTCCCTGCGCGCCAAAGGCACGTTCCTAGCGGTCAATTGCGCGGCCATCCCAGAAAACCTCATCGAGTCCGAGCTGTTCGGCCACGAGAAGGGTGCCTTCACGGGTGCGGCCAACCAGAAGCTTGGTAAGTTCGAGCTCTGCGACGGAGGCACCATCTTCCTCGACGAGATCGGCGACATGTCCCTGCCCACGCAGACCAAGGTCCTGCGCGCCATCCAGGAAGGCGAGATTCAGCGCGTCGGCGGTACGACGACCGTGAAGATCAGCGTGCGTCTCGTCGCCGCGACGAACAAGGACCTCGAAGCTATGGTGGCCACCCGGCAGTTCCGCGAGGACCTCTACTACCGCCTCAACGTCTTCCGCATCCGCCTGCCCGCCCTCCGCCACCGCAAAGGCGACGTCCCGCTGCTCGTCGACTACATGTTGCAGCGCCAGGCCGCCGTGAAGAAAATCAAGCCGAAGCGCCTGTCCAACGAAGCCCTCGACGCGCTACTCGCCTACGACTGGCCGGGCAACGTTCGCGAGCTCGAGAACGTCGTGCAGCGCGCCAACGTGCTCGCCAAGGGCGAGACAATCCTGCCCAAGGACCTCCCTCAGGACGTCCTTAATCCACGTAAGACTCCTATCGTCGCCGTGACCCCCGTTGCGGCCATCGCCGCGACGACGGAGGCCGCCGCCCCCTTGGCCGGGCTCATCCCTGCCTACGATACCATCTACAAGCAGTGCCGCGCGAACGACGGCAAATCCATCCTCACAGTCATCGAAATGGAGATGATCCGCCGAGCCATGGAAGAGACCCGCGGCAACCAGCTCCGCTCCGCGATGATACTCGGCATCAACCGCTCGACGCTTAAGAAGCGTCTGCTCGAGATGCGCGAGGCCGGCATCAAGGTCTTCACTTAATCTTTGCCTCGGGCTGGGAATGGGTTTGGTTAGGCGCTACCCCATGAGCTCCTCACCCCTCCGCACCACCCTGCTGGCCACGGCCGCGCTCTTCCTGAGCTCGTACGCCGCGTTCGCTGGCGAAACGATTCAGCTGTTCGACGGCAAGTCCCTCGCCGGCTGGAAAGCCACGACCACCGCCCCCGAAGGAACCTACAAGGTCGTCGATGGCGTCCTCCAGGTACGCGGCGGCTCGGCCGACCACCTCTTCTACGTCGGCGCCGACGGTAAGGCCTCTTTCACCAACTTCGATTTCAAGGCGAAGGTGAAGACCTACGAGAAGGCCAATTCCGGCATCTACTTCCACGCCCAATATCAGGAAAAGAGCTGGCCGAAGCTCGGCTTCGAATGCCAGGTCAACGCGACCCACGGCGACAAGAAGAAGACCGGTGGACTCTACGCCGTGCGCGACGTGATGAATATCCCCGCCGCTCCCGACAACGTCTGGTTCGAATACCATATCCGCGTCGAAGGAAAACACATCCAGATCTGGATCGACGGCAAGCAGACCGTCGACTTCACCCAGCCCGAAGACTGGGTCCCACCCAAGGGCATGGACGGCCGCAAGGTCGGCTCCGGCACCTTTGCCCTCCAGGCACATGACCCGGGCTGCAAGGTCGACTACAAGGACATCGTCGTCGAACGCCTGCCCTGAGTAGTCGGTCAGTCGAAGCGAAAGGCGGGCCTAATGGTCCGCCTTTTTTGCGCCGTCACCTCAGGCGAGCGCGCGTTCGATCTCGGCGATGAGCCGCGCGCGGACGGGTTCAGCCACCGCCGATAACCGCCGCTGCTCGACTTCGTATTCGCCTCGGCCTTCGGCGGTCTCGATCGCGATGGGCTTCAGGCCGATGGCAGAGAAGTCATAAGGGCTGGCACGCATATCGACCGAGCGAGCGATGTGCGCGAGCTCGAAGGCGTCCGCGGCGAGTTCCGCCGAGACCCAGGGCTGCGCCTTCATGGCCCACTTGAAAAGATCCATGGTGACGTGCACGCACCCGGGTTGCTCGTTCTCGACACGTGCCTCGAGCGTCGGTACCAGTTTATTCAACGGCCGCGCACCCGGTGTGAAGAAGCGGAAGGCGTCGTAATGCGTACAACGCACGGGCATCGAACGCACGACGGCATCGGTGCCTTCCGCGCCGAGCCTCAACGGCCACGCGCCATGACGACGCTGCTCCGCCTGCCCGTAGACCATCGCCCACTCGTGCAAACCGAAGCAGCCATGGAAGGCTGCGCGCATCGCGACCGCCCGACAGAGCTTCAAACTAAAGGCGAGCCGGCCGGCCTGGGCTTCGTCAGGCAAGGCGACCCGGACGAGTCCATCGGAACCTCGCAGGAACCGACGGTCGTCGACGAGCTCTTCGGCATCTTCCAACGCCACACCAGCACCCGGCGTCCACCGCCGGACGGCCGAGAAGCGAAACGGATAATAAGTGAAGAGGAAATCTTCGACGGGGTCACGCTCGCCCTTCTGCGCACGCGCGCGCCGCGCCTCGACGAGCCGGTCCGCACGCGCCTCGTGCGCCGCGCGGCGAGCCCGCCATTCCGCGGGGCCGAGCACGACCTGACTGGCGGGCTCGACGCTCAATCGAAGCGGCGATGATGGGCGGCGACCTTCACGTACTTCTCCGCCCAGCCCGGCAACGAGGCCTGCTCGGCGGCCGTCAGCGGCCTAACGACCTTCGCCGGCGAACCCATGACGAGCGAGCCGGGCGGCACCTGTGTGCCCTTGGTGACGAGCGAGTTGGCGCCGACAATCGAACGCGCGCCGATGACGGCGCCGTCGAGGACGGTGGCATGCATCCCGATCAGGCACTCGTCGCCGATCACGCAGGCGTGAATCATTGCCAGGTGACCCACCGTGACGCGGGCACCAATCTTGGCCGGTAGACCGTCGGCGACATGCACGACCGCCCCGTCTTGGATGTTGCTGCCTTCACCGATCTCAATTGGGGCGATATCTCCGCGCAGCACGGCGCAAGGCCAGACACTGGCCTTCGGGCCGACGGTGACGTTACCGATAACCACCGCCTTGGAATGGACGAAGGCCGTGGCATGCACGCTGGGCCCCCTGGAAAGATTCCGGGTCAGCTCCTTCGACAAGGCTTCGTCCGCGTCAGCCTGGTCCTCGAACTGGCCACCTTGATGGAAAGGGTTCATCTCCCGAGAATTAAGCACCTACCCCAGACAGGGAAGACCGAACCCGCCCGACCACCCATCTTTCCCCCGTTTTAACCCCTAAATTGACCACCCCCACCCCCGACCCAACCCCGGTTTCCGATCTACCCCAGCCCCGACCCCCACCCCTACCCCTAAACTACCGACAATTCCCCTTGCCAACGCCCCCTCACTCCGTTTGCTCCGACCTTCCGACAGCCATGAAGGCCACATTTATCACCTCCGGTCGCCAATTCACCGTCACTCAGGGCGACATCCTCATCGTTAAC
>Ga0209500_10000510_pt1 | contig 33449 bp, 26 predicted proteins | sample S_140212_EF_Meta_FD_187323 | JGI IMG/M metagenome (GOLD analysis project Ga0209500, IMG submission 187323) | Freshwater microbial communities from Lake Simoncouche, Canada to study carbon cycling - S_140212_EF_MetaG (SPAdes) (version 2) | ecosystem: Environmental > Aquatic > Freshwater > Lake ...
GGAAAAAAACGCAACACAATAAAAAAGAATAAAAAATCCAAACTCAATAAAAAAACAAGACGACAGAGACGCTAACAATAATATAATTAAAACATTTAATTTAGTATTTTAATTATAAAGCGAAACTATTCTCCTGCAAAAATGATAATAATGCAAAATTTATATATAAAATAATACTAAGAGTATATATAATGACAACAAAACGCAATTCTATATATAAAGTAAATCATCTAATTGACAAGGAGACTATTAAAACTATATATGTATTTTTTGGAAACAATGTAGATGTTAAGAAACCCAACGAATTATTTAAGCAGGACCCAAAAAATGCCGCTTTTGTTGACAAAGTTTCAGGACAACCTATATTTAACGATGAAGAGCTTTCAAAAATTTTAGACAAAACCAAACCAATTGAAGTCCGTTTTTCAAAACAACAAATTCATTTTGACGATTCAATTGGAACAATAAAACTAAAAATCTTGGACGAATTTCCAAATGCTTTTTCATTAGAACAAATATATCTATTTTGCTTGAAAGAAGAGAAGCTCAATTCAACAAACATTTATCAAACTCTTACTCAAAACAATCGTTTAGAGCTTACAAAGGTGCGTTTGAACCAATTTATTATGAATATTTACAAGGAAGCTAACGGTGCGCCAGTTAACTTTAACATCCCTGACAAACAAATCTATAATTATGATGACATTTTGGATATGAACTTAAACGGAAATTCTTTTTTGATTACAAAGGTTCTTGGTCAAAAGTTTTTTATTGTTTCCAATGAATATCTGTTTATTTGCAACCCATTTGATGTAACTGAATATGATCCATTTATTGAACGTGCCGCTAGAAAATCTTTGTCAACTTTAAATAGTCATTTATTATTAAACACAGGAGACATTAATAACAATAATATTTATTTGTGTCTAGCAGAAGACGTTTTATTAAGAGCAAGAGACTCTGGACTTTCAGAAGAAAATACAATCAATATATACTATCCATTTCTCTCAAAGAATGACATACACTCATACGAAGAGTTGGAGAAACAAAAATATGAGCTCATTGAAAAAAATAAATTGTTGCTTAAACCATCAACGCTAAATACTTTTGAGAGCGTTAACATGTTTTATGACGTTTATAAATATAGAACTGAAACAACCAAATACAAATATAAAAGCAACGGCGTCAAATTTATTAAACTTTCTATTAAACCAGAATTTATTGTTAAGATTCCATTGGATGTAATATTTAAAATTATTCATGCTACGGATGGAAACCCATTAATTAAATTTAACCCATCAACAAAACAAGAAAACATCTATCGTCTTTTCACAGATAAAACTTCAACGGATGGTAGAAGGATTCCAATGCTCACAAAGTCTAATATTTTCAAATTGATGAGAGATATTGGCAAGTCAAAGTCTGTGAGTGTATATATAGATAATGTTGAAGGCGTTTCTCTCTTAACTTGTGATTTTGAAGACAATGGAACAATTAGCATTACTTGCGATTGTGAAAAAATTATGTCACTTGAAGCAATAGAGACTGTTATCAAAATCAACGCTAATCCAATTATACAAGAGGTCAAAGATTTTTTAGAGCAAAGCGGTTATACAATTAGTCTTTATACAAACATATACAATGAAAATGTTGACGTGAAACAATTAGATTATCAAACCGCAATTGAAATTACAAAACCAATTAAAATGAGCGATTTTATGGGTTGCATTACAAGCGCATTTATTGTAGAATCTAAAAATTTGAAAGCTAAAACTGGAATTAATATGCGATTCAAGCGTGTGGCAAATTTTAATAAAACTACGAGTCAAGAAGCGTTTGTTATTGAGCAGGCAAACAATAAAGATGGTTTAAAGGGACAAGAATTAGTGTTGGCTCTTATTGAAAATTATAGAATGACTGAAACGGATGCAAGACAATTAATACAGAAGCTGGCTAGTGAAGTGCAAGTTGAAAGAGGTGTGAGAAAATCTGACATTGAAATTAAAATGAACCCAGGATTTAAAACAAATATCACTTTAAATAGCATTACAAGCACTATAACAATAACCGTTGAAAATATAAATGATATCTATTATCTGAATACAATACCTATTTATTTAGATTCGTTTATTCGTTTAACGCAGGATAAAAAGAGCACGTTAGTCCCAACAAAAACCATTAACTCGTTATGTTCTGGGGAAGAAAACGGTGAACTCCAAGTGGAGGAGATTATTGCGCCAGCTGAGCAAGCTTTTCCTGATCAAGAAGTGCCAATTATTGAGGGCGAAGATATGGATTTTGAACCTTACTCCGAATACATAGAAGGTGTTGAAAATTTTAAAGAACCCAAGTTTGCCAATGCATTAGATTTAATTTATGGAGACAGAGATGAAGAGGAGGAAGATGAAGAGGAACATTCAAGTAGAGGAGGTCAATCTAGTAGTGGTTCAAGTTTTCCTCAAGGAGCTGTAATTGCAAATGATTTGCCTAGTGACGGCAGTGATGTGTCAAAAAAATCTGGAATCGGCTCTTTGTCTACTTTTGGCGAATCTCTTCCATCTTCAACGCCCAGTCCTGATCCTATTCCAGTTCCTCCAGTTCCTGTTTCAGTTCCAATTTCTAAGAAAGTGGTAAAGCCTACATTAAAATTAGAAGAAAAAGAAAAAGAAAAAGAAAAAGAAGAAGATAGTGACGAAGATTACGTGAGAGACATTGTAGGCATGCGTTTAAAAAACCCAACTCCATTTGCGACAAAAATGTATGAAACAGAACCAACGTTATTTTTAAAAGAGGACAAAGGTAAATTTTCCAGATACTCTCGCAGTTGTTCATCATCCGCAAAAAAACAACCGGTTCTAGTAACCGAAGAAGAAATGCAAGAAATGAAGGATGAAGATTATGAAAAAATTATTAAAAAATATGGAAAAGAACAATTTGAGGCGTTTCCAAAGGAAAAACAAGATAAAATAGTGCAGGATGAAAGTTTTTTAAGACCAGAAGATGTAATAAAATATGGTTCAAATCCAGATAACAAATATTATTACGTTTGCCCAAGATATTGGTGTTTAAAAACTAATAAACCAATTGACCCCAAAGAAATGGTTGATGTGTTAGACCCAAAAACAGGAAAGATGGTTAAGAAACATCCTACTTGTGGTGGAATCATTCAAGATGGTCAAGATGAAATTAAGAATGACGGAAACTATGTCTATGAATTTTTTGATGCAGCAGAACACGGTTCAAGAGAGAAATATAAAAAACATTATCCAGGCTTTTTAAAATCTGAAAAACATCCAGATGGTTTATGTGTTCCTTGTTGTTTTACGAAATGGAATACTCCTGGCCAGATTGGAAGACGCAAAGAATGCGCGCAGGCAGAAGAAGAAAAAGAAAAAGAAAAAGAAAAAGAAAAAGAAAAAGAAGAAGAGCCTCAAGCAGAAGAACCTGAGAAACCTCGCACTGAATCTGTATCAGAACAACCTCGTGCACCTGAAAAGGTAGTTGAAAAGGATAATTATGTAAAGGGTCCTGAAAAATTCCCTCTAGAAAATGGCAGATGGGGTTATTTGCAACTCAGTATTCAGAATTTTTTCCAAGAAGCAAGTTCTGCGTGTCAAATTAGCAAAATGAACACAAATATTAAACCAAACCACAAATGTTTGTTAAGACACGGAACAGAATTCAGCGAAAAACAATCATTTATAGCTTGCATTGCTGACGCAAAATACTATGGAGAAACGTCAAAAATACCAAGTGTAAAAGAAATGAAACAACTCATAATAAACTCATTTAATATTGACGATTATATTACTTATCAAAATGGTAACAATGTTACCAGTTTTATGGTTGAAGATTTCTCTCACATTACCGATCTTTCTAAATACAAAGGTTCTGCATTGTATAAAAGAATTTTCAAACCAAGTCAAGAAGCGATTTCTTCTGAAGAAAATTATTTTAAAGGAGTGGTTGCATCGTATGAAAATTTTATAGCATACTTAAATGATGACTCGCAAATTATAGATTACACATATTTATGGGACATTATATGCAGACCCAATCCAGCATTATTTTCACAAGGCATTAATTTAATAATCATGGACATCGTGAATAATGACACAACTAACAACATTGAGTTAATATGTCCAACAAATCATTACTCCAACGAGTTCTATAATCCTTCAAAGCAGTCGTTGTTTATTGTCAAGATGGACAATTTATATGAACCAATTTATTCTTATGAAAACAAAGTTAAATCAACAAGTGTTGTAAAAACGTTCAGTGAGTTAAGTTTAACTCTACCGGCAAACATTAGAGCTATATTTAAAAAAATTATTAAGCCAGTATTACATGACACCTGCGGTCCACTTCCAAGCATGCCAAATATTTACAAATATAAATCTCCCATTTTATTATCAAAGTTAATAGCAATTTTACACAAGAAAAAGTATGAGATTGAAAAGCAAATATTAAACTATCAAAGCAAAGTTATTGGTCTTTACGTTAGCAAAGAAAACGGAGTTTCTGGATATGTTCCTTGTTACCCATCTTCAGCCGATCAAACATATCCAAATATGGTTTTTATGAATGACGATAGTCTTTACTCAGACTACGAAAAAACGTTAATGTTTTTAAATGCAGTGTATAAGGACACAAAAGGTGCCGTTCCAGTTAAGCCAGAATTTAAAATTATTGAGGATGAACATGTTGTGGGGATATTAACAGAAACAAATCAATTCATCCAATTGTCTGAGCCAATGCCATTATCAAACGTAAAAGACTCCATACCAACAATGGACGACAATAATTATGTTGTAAGTGCTGAAAAAGCTCCATTAATTTCAAGCGATTATGCAATTGCCACTTCCGAAGAAAATGATTCAGAGAGAGTTGCGTATATTAAAAAAATAAAACTGGAAACAAACTTTTACAATGTGTTCAGAAACACTATTAGAATCTTATTAAACGATTATGAGAACATCAAGATGAGAGAAAATGTTGAGTCTGTTTTAAATAAACCATATATAGTTTATTCTGCCAAGCTGCACGAGGTAGTTTCTCTCTTGAAACGGTTAGTGAATGATACAAACACTGTTGTTTTTGACGATAGTTATGACTATAGTTTGATAAATTCGGTGTCATCTTGCATTGTTCTTCCAAAGGACAAGTGTGAAGCAAAACGACCTGTCTGCGCTGTTGCAAGCAATAATAAATGCAAAATAATTATACCTAGAAATAATTTACTATCAAGCAAATATGACAACGAAACCCTTTATTTCGGTAAAATGGCAGATGAATTAATAAGATATAGCAGAATAAAATCATTCATATTTCAACCACAGACTTATCTCTCATTTGGGTCTATTGGATACAATCTACGAGAGAACGAGATTATTGTTATTCAGTCACTTTTGACAAAGGATTATTTTGATGGTTTGGTTCCTGAAGTGAAGAATAAATATGCAACTTATAACACATATGACACAGCAGAACCAAAACAGTCGCAGGTATACGACAATACAGTTGTTATTAATGAAACGCCAAAATTAGAGGTAGAAGTTGAGCGTAAAAATTGTTTTCCAGTAGAAACACACATATCATCAAAAATTTGGAAGGATAGTTTTCCTTCCGACTTTAAAGAAATGTATTATGAAGATGCAAACTGTGGGTTTTATTTGCTTATTGATATTATACTTGAATTCACAAAAAATAAATTAAAGTTAAATGAACTTAAAGCCGAACTATTGGAAGAATACAATAAATATTTGAGTGCATATGGAGATCAAATTATAGACATCTTGATTTTAGAAGGAAAAAAGACTCAAGGTTTACGCGTTAAACAAAAAACGTTGTCATTTCAACACTTTATTTACTCAGAGGATTATTATATTACAAACTTGGATGTTTGGATGATGATGAGCAAATATAAGATTCCTTCTATTATTATTTCAACCAAGGCTATCATTTTAACGAAGAAAGAGAAAAATGTTCTAGCGCTTTATGGAGATCGTAGCAACAAATTTGCATTCATTTTTAGTCCAGCAATGAGAGCCGAAATTATTCCAAAGTATAGTCTAATTCTATCGGTCCCAGAACACATAGTGTTTCACCCATTAAACTCCATTAAAAGCGGAGAAACTTTGAGAGAAGTAAATGAAGCTGTTGAAAATGTTACAACAATTGAGGGGTTTTTGCAATCATTTACTAAAAAAGCATTGCCTAAAAAAGCTGTTAAAAAACCTGCAGTTAAACTGGTGCTTCAACAAGATGAACCAGTGGTTGAACCAGCTCCTATTTTTCCAACAGTTGCTCAAACTAAAAAACAAAGAACCACCGTTGTTGTAGCAAAACCAAAACAAAGAAGCAAAAAAAATATTAAATTTGCTGTAGAGGAATAAAACATTATTTTATTATAAATTCAATAATGTTTTATGAAATAGAACTGTCGTCATCTTCATCATCTTCTTCGTCATACTCAACATTGCCATTAATATTTGAATCAAAGTTGTAAAGTAAATCTGGCACATCATCACTATTACTACCTTCATCATCAGATTCTAATACAGGAGTTTCAACAGACGGAGAACGCAAACGTTGATCGTGTTCATTCTGATAACTATAAAAAATGTGTGGATTTCTTCCAATATAAACTATATTTTCTCCTTCTAACTCATCATCATCTTCGTATACATAAATTCGTCTTTCAAGACGAACTGGAGAAGTTTTATTTAAAATGCTAGGATTGTATTCTTTATAAAAATTCATGTGGGTATCATTAAAACGATGCTCAATTTTTCTCTTATTAAACATTTCTTTTTTAATAGTATACATCTTTCTTCCAAACTGTTTGTTGAAATTAACAAATAATCTAAGTTTTCTTTTTAACATATATTCTGCGTTGCATTGTTTATATGTTCCATTTGTTGCGTGAATCCAACTATAATACAAGTGCAAATAAGGTTTCATTATATTCATCAATCTGTCCTTTGGAAATTCTTCGTCAATATTTAGTTTTTTTGTAATATGTCTGCACTCTGAAAACATCTCTTCAAATATTGGATATAATGTGTCGTGATGAGAATTATAAATATAGTTTTTAATACAAATATTAATAATGTTAAACTCGTAGTTATAACGAAAATTTTTCATATTGAAATTAGACATAAAATAACCCTGAAACAATTCCGGAATAACGCGATTATTCCATCTCATGAAAAAATAAATATTATATAAATCTGTATCGCTTAACATTAGATTGTTATAAGGGTTTTTTGTAATTATTGGCTCCGGAGCAAAATCTATGCAATTAGATAAATTGCAATTTAACATATTTATCAAGTCCTTTATAGAAAAATAGTAGGTTGAGTTATTTTGATATAACACAAATACATTTGAGCTTTTTGGGTTCAAATCATTCATGCATAAATCTCTGGTTACTTGCAGTGTGGACTTTTTAAATTTATACAGTTGTGCTAATTTTACAAAACCATAATACACTCTCTGGATCTTTGAAAACGTTTCCAAAAACTCATTTATTTGCTGCTCTAATAAAAACATGTTTGTAATAACAACGTTCAAGCAATTAAATTTTTTACTTATATTATCGCGCATATCAAAATCGCATTCATCGGTATTTGCATTGCAAAAATAATAATAAAAAAGATTATTAATTGGATTTTTTCGGTAATTATTTGAATAAATGTATTCACAAAACTCGTATTGATTATTCTTGTCAAGCATGAAAATTCTATCCTGATTAAAAAATTTTTGAATAATTACACGAAAAGCGTTCATGCAACTTGCCTTATATAAAATTATTGGCATTTATTTAATATTTAATTTTTGTAAATATTAAATGCATATTATTTTGCTTGTTAGTTTTATGTTTTATTTTTTTTAGAATCCAGGGTTATAGTCATTGTCGTCACCCAAATCACTCGTCTTGATGCTTGACACATTGTTCTGAATAACCAACTTATTGTTACTGCACGCGTCATCAGGATCCTCTAGACCACCCATCAATTTCTCAATTGTCTCTGCATCTGCGGCCTTTTCATAAACGGTAGTCTCTTCCAGCTTCTTCATCTCTTCCAAATCTAGAACCACCTGGAATGCATTTGTTCCATACATACCTTCTTGACCACACATAACGTTTGCAGAAACACCACGCATGGTATCCAATTCAGCGTGTCTAGCAGCCTTCAAGAACATCTCAGGAGTCTCCTCAAAAGATGCCTTGGCGATTGGGCCAATATTATCATTGTTAATTCCGTGTCTGAAGATGGAAATCAATTTATTAGTAAATGTCATTCTGTCGCACAGCATGCACAAGTGATGGTAATTGATGTATGTGCCGTCAAACTCAATCACTTCTGCCAACTCGTTGTAAATTGTCTGTCTAGCGGCCTCAATGCCAAATACCTCAAACACCTCAATAATATTGTTACTAAATGTTCTCTTGGAATCAATGTAGTCAAGCGCTAGAATGTCCAACATATTAGTTCCAATTGTATCAAGAACCCAGATATCCTGCTTTTTGTAAGCTCCAAGCGTCTCCACAACATTGTCCTTGATTTTTCGGAGAATCACCTTGTTGATGTTCTTGATTCCACGAATAACAATATTTTGCAAAAGCTGCTCTTGGAAATTCTTCAACAAGTAAATTTGATCAGATTGATCTAGAGGGTTCACCTTGGCCTTCTTGGCAGCACTCTTTCCAGCGCCTTGCTTCAAAATATTATTCATGCGAATTCTGAACACAAGCTTGTCCGCATTATAATCAGAATACACGCACGAAATATCATCTCCATAACTGTTCTTGAGAACAAAGTTGACATCATCCATGGTAAGATTCTTTTCCAACATAATCTCAGGATTCATCTCCATTCTGATAATCCACTTTGATTTCTCGTTTGTGGCGTCAGAAATGGAAGTCTCAATGCACTCGTCAACCATATTTTCAAATGCACGATATTGTTGCATAGTTGACTCGTCGCCATCAATCAATGTATTCAAATCATCTGGGTCAAAACAAATCTCAATAGAGCTTACCAACTCTTGAAGCTTAGTGTGCTCCAACATATACATAATGCTCTGCGCCTTCTCACGGTCCTTCTCGTCCTCCGGCTTCAAAAACACAGTGAGCGAAGGATTCTTGGGTTCAGCAGACAAAGACAAGATTTCCTCAATTCTTGGCACACCACGAGTAACGTTTGACTTGGACGCCACACCAGCAAAATGGAAAGTGTTGAGAGTCATTTGCGTAGTAGGCTCACCAATACTTTGGGCGGCAATCATACCTACCATCTCACCTGGAGCAACAATGGCGCGCTTATACATCAAGGCAATTGTCTCCAAAAGCAGTGTCAATGATGCTCTGTTAAAACGCTTCACGATCAACAAATCTTTAGGTGACAAGTTGAAGAAATACAAGGTCTTGAACAACTCGGTGGGAGGAGCGCAACGAATCTTTTTCAAGTTCTCGTAATTCTCCTCAATCATTTGAAATGCTTCCAAGGGAGTAATATCAACGATGGAGTTCCCATTAATGTTTTGCTGACCAATAATATTGTTCACAATATAAGCAAATGCAACTGGGCAATTGACAACGCTGTCACCCTTATTTTTAAACACATTCTTAATAATTGCATCGCGATTTTCAATCATCATATCAGTATACTTCTTGAATTTTTCTTGAGTTTCTTGGAGCTGTTTCTTAAAACGAGTCATTGCGTTCTTCAAGAAGAACTGTGACAACATTTTCATGCTACCGGTTTCATTTGGAATGTTGAAATGAGCATAAATCTCTTGAACACTCATGGAAACTAGTGGCATGGGTTGATTCTCCACCTTGATTGGATCTATGCCGTCGTCACCGTATGAAAACTCTACCAGCTTGCCTTTATTTGTTCGCACAGTCATATCATAAGATACCATCAAGTCTTCCATGCCCTTAATCAACCGACGTTGAATGTAACCAGTGGTTGATGTCTTAACTGCAGTATCAATAAGACCAACACGACCACCCATAGCGTGGAAGAAGAGTTCCTGAGGGGAAAGACCATTTGTGTAAGAACTTTCCACAAAGCCACGAGCGCTTGGGGTGTCGTCAAACTTGGTAAAGTGGGGCAACGTTCTGTGATCAAACCCATAAGGAATGCGCTTTCCGTCCACGTTCTGTTGTCCCAAGCAGGAAATCATAAATGAAATATTCAAATCACTTCCCTTTGAGCCAGCATTAACCATGGTAACAAAACGATTGTCCTTGTCCAAGCTCTTAAGACCAATCTTGCCTGACTCAGAAGTGGCTTGATTAAGAATATTGTTGACTTGTGTTTCAAACTCCTCTTCGTTTGTCTTTCCGGTATTGTTCTCAAAAACGCCAATCTGAGTTTGATCAATAAGATTTTTCACATCATTCTTCTTCTTATCAATGACTGCAATAATTTCCTTGTTAGTTTTCTCATCCGAAAGCAAATCACTAATGCCGACACTGAAAGAGCTGGTCTTCAAATACTCGGTAATGATGTTTTGCAAATCATCAATGAAATTGGCTGAAGCCATGTTACCATAATCGTTGCATACACGATGAATAAGACCCTTGGTTCCTGCACCTAGGACGCTCTTCTCCATTTGACCGCGAACATATGTTCCATTGACAATCTCCAAAACATTGTTTGACTCGCCAGGTTTTTCGCTGTCATTAAACAACTTAGTCTTATACTTCAACGAAATGGGAGGAAGAATCTGTGACATGATCTCAAAGTTGCTTATCAAATCTCCCTCTGCCTTGCTTGTAAACAAAGATTCGTTAACGCGTGGAAACATCATAAGCAAATTCATTGCCTCGCGAGGAGTAAAACGAATATTTTCTCTTGTAAAACGATAACATCCTAGCAACGAATCTTGGAAAATTCCAATGATGGACGAATTGTTTGCAGGACTAATAATTTGATATGGCACCGCGGCCAAATTCATCAACTCGGAGTCAGACTCGGTGTCTTGAGGCATGTGAAGATTCATCTCATCACCATCAAAATCAGCATTGTAAGGCTTGGTGTCAGCAACATTCATGCGGAACGTATCACCAATTCTCATTACCTTTGCAATGTGACACATCATGCTCATTCTGTGAAGGGTTGGTTGACGGTTAAAGAGAATTGGATCACCATCCATCATGTGGCGATGAACCGTGTCTCCATTTTCCAAAACAATGGATTTCTTATCCACATATCGCAAAGTGATTGAATCACCATTTTTCTTCTCAAGAATCTTTGCACCAGGCCAGATGTCCGGACCATTTTGAACGAGCTTGGTCAAAAACGCGCGATTAACGTCGTTGACAACTACAGGCTTAGTAATGTTCTTGGCGATCTTCATAGGAATACCTAATTGGCGGATGGAAATATTGGGGTCGGCTGTAATAACTGAACGAGCGCTAAAGTCCACGCGCTTGGCCATAAGGTTTCCTCTCATGCGTCCACCCTTTCCGTTCAAGCGATCCTTGATGGATTTGAGAGGACGACCGGAACGCTGAGCAACAGATGCAACACCAGGAATCTTGTTATCAACTTGAGTGGCAACATAGTATTGCAAAACGGTTGACCAATCGTCAATTACGTTAGCTGCTGCATTGTTTTGAATCTTTTCTTGCAGAGTCTTATTAGTCTTGATAATGTTAACCAAGATATGACTCAAATCATCCTCTGAACGCTGTTGAGCGTCGTGCTTAACAGATGGGCGAACTGCAGGAGGAGGAACGGCCATTACTTGGCAAACCATCCAGTCAGGTCTAGACCAAATAGGACTAAATCCCATAAAAGACACATCCTCATCCGAAAGTCTCTTAAATATCTTGAGAACAATCTCAGGAGTAAGCTTAATCACAATGTTTTGGTTCTGCTCGGATGATGCAGCCGCGTCATTTTTCCATTCAGCATAGATGGTGGCAAGACCTTCCTTTCTAATTTTATTTGGCTGCACGCAACCGCATCCATCATCAGTGTCTTCGCCGCATCGTTTGATTTTGCTAGCTAGTGAAAACACATACTTCCATCTAGCGTCTCCGGTAAGCTTGAGTGCTTGCTTATACTTTTCCTTACTAACCAAGAGTTTGCTACACTTAAAGCAACAACAACGGAGAACCTTCAAAATTGTGCTTAAATACTGAATGTAAAAGACCGGCTTAGCCAACTCAATGTGTCCAAAATATCCAGGGGTTTGCATGTAGTCAAGACCGTCCGTTGGGCAGATCAATCCTGGTTCCAAAACACCCATTCGTGGGTCAAACAGACCTCCAATAATTGGTTTGTTATTAATATACGTATCCCTGCTAGTAATCTCAGCAACTGAACCCTTTCTGATTTCATCTGGCGACAAAATACTAAATTGGATTCCAATAATTTTGGAGGGATTAATATTGGTGGGTTTTGAACTCTTAGACATCTTCCTTATATTAACAAAATAATATTTAGATTGTTTATAATCAATTTTATTTTATTAGAACAATTTAAAAGTTCATTGTTGTTGTTGAATTTTGCAGTTCACCGATAATTTTATATTTGCAATTATAATACTTAGCCATTTTATAAATAATATAGTTGTTTATTATACAGCAAACATTATGCAGAACAAACACACTAACTCAATAAAACACAGCGCAAATGCATCTCTCATTATTCAAGCAATAACAGCAATTATAGATTTGTATGTTTTGACGTTAAATATTCCAAATCCATATTTTATTTTAAAACAATTGCTTTGGTTGGAATTTATCGTTCAAATTGTGGAAGGCTCTTTCTACGTTTGGTTAGCTAATTCATTTAATTCAGTTGAAAACATAACTCCTTATAGATATTACGACTGGTATATTACAACGCCTACAATGTTAATTACTTTTTCTATATATCTAATTTACTTGAAAAAACAAGAAGAAACCACAAATAAATCTCACGATAAAGACGGCAATGTTGAAAACAATATTGAAGAAAATGATGGGTTTTTTACAACTATTCAAAAAAATTCAAAAACTCTTCTAAGCATACTAATCTTAAACGCAATTATGTTGACATTTGGATTGCTTAATGAGAACAATATTTTAAATAAATATATTGCGGTTTTTCTTGGATTTATTCCATTTTTTATGTTATTTTATATTATCTACGATAGTTATGCAAAATACTCTAAATTAGGAACAACTTTGTTTATATATTTTTCTTTTATATGGTCTATCTATGGAATTGCCGCATTAATGCCATATCATTGGAAAAATATTTTTTATAATATTTTAGATTTGTTTGCCAAAAACTTTTTTGGCTTATACTTGGCTTATATATTATGGGTTACCACTCAATAATATTGCATTTTTGATTTTTGATTTTTGATTTTTGATTAAAAAATAAAAAATTGATTTTGATTTAAAAAAGTAAATAATAATTACATTATACAGAAATGGTGCGCGATACTCAAAGTAAGACTAGTAAGAAGGATATTTCCAAAAAAAATAAAAAGCAGGAAGAGCTTGCGAAGAAGAGAAAGTCTAATGAACAGTCCGACGATGACGACGCTGGAGATTATATCACCAGCGATGACGAGGACGGTGAAATGGATATGCAAGAATACCGCAAATTTCTCAAGAAGATGTTTCCTTCCAAGCACATGGATAAAAAAGTAAAGGCCGGAGAAAATGTTAAGAAATTCTTGAAATCTATGCGCGACGCAGAAGATGCCGAGGAAGAGGACATGGACGAAGACGATGAAGACTCTGAGCCTGTAAAGAAATCCAAGAAATCGTCCAAGAAGCCTTCAAAGACAAAGAAATCTTCCAAGACCAAGAAGCCAAAGAAGGTTGTTAAGGAGGAATCTTCTGATGAAGAAGAGGAGGACGACGAAGAGGATGAGGAAGATGACGAGGATCATGATGATGACCGCGCCGGAAAGTTCAACATTATCTTTACCATTGGTCAAAAGTCAGGCGATGAGGATGAGTGGGAAGAGGACGATGATGAGGAGTGGGAGGATTGTGATGAAGACGATATCACTGAGAATGAGGACGAGAGCGTGTCAAGCGACGAAGACAGTGATGATGAGGAAGATGAGGAAGATGAGGAAGATGATGATGAAGAGGAAAATGTGAAGATTGTTTCTAAGCGCAAGCAAAGATCTTCCAGAGTTGAACTCGTTATTGATGAGTCCACAAAGACAACCGGTGACAATGACGAAGAGACTCTCAAGCAATTGAAGGAACTTTATGAGAAAAATAAAAACGTAACAATTGAAGAAAGCATCCAGGCATGCGAAGACAGAATCAAGGAGAAAAATAAGAAGGCCGAGAAGAAGGCGAAGAAACAAAAGGCAAAGAATGGTCGCATTTTCAAGCGAATTGTTCGCGATAAGAACACCATGAACGATTTCAAGTTCTTTGAAACTCTCACTCAAGGCGAGCAGATTAAAATTATCAAGGAGGTCCGCGAAATCAACAAGATTACTCGCGTTGAAGTTCCTTACAAAATGTCGCTTCTTGAAGCAAATATTCCTGCAACATTCAAGGCTTCTGCAATGAAGAAGATCAATTCTTTGAAATATATGGAGCCTGGAAGCGGTGAATATTACAAGATCAAGAACTGGGTTGACACGTTTATGCGCATTCCATTCAACAACTACGAAAAGCTGCCAATCAACATTTCCGATGGAGTTGAGGCTTGTCACGAGTTCATGGCAAATGCTCAGCAAACGCTTGACGACGCGGTTTATGGTCTAAATGACGCCAAAATGCAAATTATGCAAATGCTTGGCCAACTTGTTACCAACCCTTCGGCTCTTGGAACGGCAATTGCTATCAAGGGTCCCATGGGAACTGGCAAGACCACGCTTGTCAAGGAGGGCATTAGCAAGATTTTGAACCGACCTTTCGCATTCATTGCTCTAGGAGGCGCAACTGACAGCAGTTTCTTGGAGGGACACTCCTACACCTATGAAGGCAGTGTTTGGGGCAAGATTGTTCAGATTCTCATTGACAGCAAGTGCATGAATCCTGTGATTTACTTTGATGAGTTGGACAAGATTAGCGACACACCGAAGGGAGAGGAAATCGCCGGCATCTTGACGCACTTGACGGACACTTCTCAGAACAGCCAGTTCCACGACAAGTATTTCGCGGAGATTGATTTTGATTTGAGCAAGTGCTTGTTCATCTTCAGTTACAACGACGAAAGCAAGGTGAACCCCATCTTGCGCGATCGTATGTATAGAATTATGACCAAGGGTTACGACAAGAAGCAGAAGACGGTTATCTCCAACAGTTATTTGCTTCCCAAGATTCGCGAGCAGGTAAAGTTTTCCACAGAAGACATTATTATTCCTGAGGAGGCGTTGCATCACATTATTGATACTGATTGCGACAAGGAGGACGGCGTTCGTAATTTGAAGCGTTGTTTGGAAATCATTTACACGAAACTCAACTTGTATAGACTTATGCGCCCTGGTTCCAACTTGTTTGAGGGTGAAATGGCTCTCAAGGTAGAATTCCCTTTCACTGTGACAAAAGATGTTGTGGATAAACTTATCAAAAGGGAGCGCAATGATGATATGGCTATTCGCGGAATGTATGTCTAAGTAGGGAACCAATGGTTCCCCTCCTTCTGACTTAGCAAAATATGTATTTATTGTAACCCATATAAACAGTTCATTACAATTATACTAATCGTAATGCACTCAAATTCTATTGATTCGCTTGTTCTATTGCGTCATACATTAATTAGTTCTAAAAATTTTTTATTGGATCCAAATTATAAAGAAATACTCGGACAAATTGAGGACTTGATCAAAAATATTGATATCAAAGTTAAGGGCGAATGCAGACACGAATATGTTGAAGATTACATTGACGTTGACGTTGAACGCTCTCAGCGCGTTTGTTATTGCAGCAAGTGTTGGTCTACATTTCCTAGCAATTAGGTTTAAACAATTATTGCCATATTATATTATACAATGAGCGAGAAGGCGCTACAAACTGCAAAAGAATTAGTATCTAAAATCATAAATATTCAGGATAAGAATAAGTTTGATTGTTTAATGCAAGAATTTGAAAACTATATAGAAGGCGGCATTGCGCACAATATGATTGAACTAAAAGAAAAAGCAAATAATAAAAAAAAGAAGGGTGATTTGTTTGAAGCTTTTTGTTTTTTATATATTGAACACGTTTTAAAGCATGACCAAGTTTGGTTTTACAAGGATTTCCCCATGGAATTAAAAAATAAGTTTGATTTAACCAAGAATGATTATGGAATTGATTTGCTTTCAAAAAAAGGAGACGATTATTATGCAATACAATGCAAATATAGAAAGCCGCAGGAAAAGATTCAAACCATTCCGTGGAAGTCTTTGTCCACTTTTTACGCAATTGTTGTCAAAACTGGGCCGTGGTTAAAGCATATTACTATGACAAACACTAATGGTTGCAGACATATTGGAAAAAAAACAGAAAAAGATTGGTCAATTTGCTTGGGAACATTTCGTAAAATAGATCATTTTTCATGGTTAAAATTTATAGATTTTAAACAAGAAAATATTGTAATAGAATCAAGTGCAAAAGAACAGGATGAAAAAGAATTGTTGCGACAGAAACGATTGGCTTATTATAACTCTGTTTAATATTCAGAGTAAGGAACATTGTTTCCTCCGCGGTCAATTAAATAGTTGTATTGGTCAACAGTCATGCAAGCGCAACCAGTTGAGTTACTGAAAGCATTGGGGCAGCACTCAGGCTTGAAAGGGGTGTTTGCAAACATTGAGAGTTCACCCTCAGGCAAGGGGATGGGTTGCTTGGGTCTGTTCAAAATGTTTTGCACGCCTTTTCCACCAGTGGTTCCCTTTGTGTAAGTAAGGTTTTGGGTAAACCATGAAGATGTGTTAACTGGCTTATCGTTTGTAAGGCTGAACTTAGATGACTCGCCATAATTTGTGTTGGCGCCAACGAAGCCTTCCTTGCCAGTTCCGATCATAGGAATAACGTGTTTATTAGTTTCATAATTTAATATATTTTTATTCATTTTATCATTAAATCTGTTTCCGATACTCTCCATCAAATTAACATTGGAGCATGAGCAAAGAACATGTCCCCATAAAATCCAATACGCGATGACAATTAAAATGAGAATTTCAATTCTAAATTTGTATCCAAATATTGTTAGTTCCATGTTTTTTAAACAAACAATTTCCATATTATACATATTTCATAGATAATAATTTTCCACGATACTTGTCTAAAAGTAACTCCACGTTTGAATCATAATGGTAAAATTTAATGTCATTCACATAAAATATATTTTTGTCGGTTATTAAATGATATAATTTATTTTCCGTCTTTTTAATTGTCGCCCTATTTTTATAAAACTTTTCGTCTAAAATTTTGTCGCATATGTGCAAGTTATATCCTCCTTCAAAAACGCATCCATTTCCTAAATTATATACATATGAATGTTGGAGGTCACTATTATCTATCTCTACCACACCAAGAACTTTTATATTTTTATCTAAAATGTCCCCAGCTTCAACGTCCTTTATATTTACAACCGTTCCATCCATTTTTTTTATTTGTGTTGAAGATGAAAACCCTCCATCAAATCTCTCATGAATTTCTTCTAAATTTTGTAGATTTGAAACGTAATTAAGCATTTCATTGATCAAATCTTTATCCAATTCATCCCAGTCCAAGTATATATTTCCATTATTTTCTATTTCTTTTGTGCTTGTGTTCAAGCAATACAAAAATGGTTCCGAATACCAAGCTACTTCTTTTCTCTCAGGATGTTCGCAAACTGGAATCCATTTGTCGTTGTATTTTACTTGATGTTGCGAAGAAACAATTGTTCCATTTAGATTATACATTGTTTGTCCTTTTGCGTCCAGTTTCATTTTTGCATTCACTCTTACATTATTTTTTAAAATGTCGCCAACTTCAATATCCACTATCTTTTTGCGAGTTCCATCAGCCATTTTAAAAATAGTATCTTTGTCAAAGCACACATTTGGTTTAGATGGAACGCTTGGAATTGAAAAATCAGCTTGAACGTGCAATACGTCCACCATAAAACCAACTATAATTGCCAATGGGATTGAAATTGAAATAAAAACGGCTGTCATTGTTGCTGCCACTGGCCAAGTAAATGGTATAATCCACATTGCAATAATTAACGCGACAAGGATAATTAAAATAATGACAATCATTTGCACAATTGCACCTAACATTGCCTTCAACGCATAATATGAACCTAGAGCAGTATATAACCCTGCTGTAAGAACCCCTTTTACTTTGTTCATCGCGTCTTTAAAAGATATTAATATCTGCTGAATTGGGATCATAATATTCGCAACTCTACCCAAAATGTCTTGAGCTATTTTTGTCATATTTGACCTGATAGATGTCAATATAGCACGAATATATTGAATTACTTTTGCAATAGCTTCAAAAACTTCTCTAATAGCAAGCGTCATATATGTGATTGGTTGGACTGCATTGCCAGTAATTCCAATTAATATATTTTGCATACAATTCGTAAAGTTTTGTCCAGTAAAATCAATAACGGACATATTGGCAGGCTTGTTTATTATGCCAGCAAAAGGCATTACTTGTGGTTTGCATCGTTGATTCACCCAATCATCCTTAATAGGTTGAATGTTTCGCATAACTGTTACGTATGAAACTACTACAAATAGAATGACTAATAGTATAATGAAAAGAAATACCGACCCACCATACTGGTCAAAATATGACAATTTTTCATACATTTTTTTTATTGTTTTTGCGCTTTGTTGAATATTATCCATATATAGTAAGCGGATAATATTCAATTTCATATTTCGTATTTTGCGTTATCGCTTTTTGCTTGAGGCATTTTTACATTTTTAAAATGTCGTCCTCCCAATCCCAGAAAAGATGTTCCCCTATCTTTATTTTGTGGTCATCTGTTATTAATGAGCTAAACCAGTTATCCTTAACCGTGGTTTCTACTGCATCTGGGTGGACCTTGACCTCAATATATTTATTTTCAGATTCACTAAAAATCATATGCGTTCCTGTAACATAAATGTCCGTTCCGTCAACTCCTTTATTGGGAATAACATAATATTTCTCGTCAAATTTGTTATCTATTTTCATTAAAGCGTCCACTCTGCTACCATTTTCTAATATATCTCCTAAATTCAAATCTTTCATGGCAACAATTGTTCCATTCTTTAATTTAATTTTTGTTTCCGGATGAAAGCAATTTCCTCCCAATGCTCTCACCATTTGACCTGGAGGACCATTCCAAGTGCTTTGCATTGTTTTAATACTTCCATCTATTAAATACATGATTGTAACCATTATGCCTATAATTTTTCCTACTAAATCCTTAATGCCAATAGTAATCTTTTGGAATTCAATAATTAAATTCAAAAACACTCCAAAAACATTTTGAATAATAGAAGTAATCATGGATCTCAGACTGCTTATCATTGTTCTTACATAATTCAATGAACCAGTAAATTCTCCACCCATTGAAGATAATGAACTAATAATATAATTGATTGGTTGCAATAAATATCCCATAAAATTGGTTTGCATGCTCTGGACACAATAAGTAAAATCTTTTTCTATATTGTCGGATAGTGGCATAAACATTGGATTACATCTGTATTTTGGCCAATTATTCTTTATTTCGGCAACTGCACTGAAATAATACATGACGAATATTTGTGCAACAAAACCTAAATTGACATATATAAAATTTATCCAGTCTACTCCTTTTGGCATAACTTATATTATTAATATATAATTCTTATAATTATGTATTCTAAATTAACCCAATTTTAATGTCTTCTGCTTTTTTTAGCTTTCTTTGACTTTTTTGATTTCTTGGATTTTCTAGACTTTCTTGTCTTTCTTGTTTTTCCACCGCTCATGCAAGGCCAAACAAAACCTCCTCGTCTTTTGGTTCTTCTAGATCCACCAACCTTAGTGATGGTACCTTTTGGGGCAGTAACCAAAACGACTTTATCATCATAAGTTGCATCCATGTTTGTCTTGGAACCGGTTGCAACGACGCCGGATGTTTGTGGAACGACGCCTTGAGATGTTCCTTTTGATGGGTCATTCATTCCAGGATATCCTGTAGTTGGAACTAGAATTTTGCCGTTTCCTCCACATTTTCCACGTCTTCTATTTCCTCCTTTATTGGCTCCTAATGAAGCAAGTAAATTACTGCGCTGGTGATTAGTTTGAAACGCAGAATCTCTGGCACTTGTTCCGTTTAATCCAGATACTTGTGGAGATACTTGTGGGTTTACAATTTTAGAATCTGACATATAAATTATATTGATATAATAATTATTGCGTAAATTTAGGTTTAAAAAATCTATAATATTTTGTATATATGGACGCCAACGCTAGACTTCATTTACAAGAAATGGTTAAAGCCAACAATGTGGAAGACCAAACGGAATTAATACGCGAGCTAAAGCACAGTCATTTATTGCAAGAAGATATTAATAATCTTATTATGTTAAAGGCTAAAAATAAGAATGATGAGGAAAAGGTTCATCAGCTTGGCATGGAAGAATGTTCTTTCTTGTTTACTTATTATACTGACATTTACAATAAAATAAGAAAAGACGAGATTGACTTGAAGATTTTGAATAAGTTTTTGAATGTATTACAGAGAATAGAGAATGGTGACATTGACCAGCACGAAGGTTCTTATTTTGTCGGACAGCTTTTAAAAGAGCTTTACGTGGATAGTGCGCTTAAGAAGGCCGGAAAATTAGAAGAGCAACACAAGAGTGAAGAGGCACCTCAAAAAAACGATGGAATGAAAGTCTCTTGGAAGGACTTTAAGAAGTTTCAAAACATTTAATAAAAATTACAAATAATAATAATGGTTTAAACGTATCATGACATATATATTTAATACATATCATGATAGAACAAACAGAAGTTGAAAAGCCCCCTAGAAGTGCTCTATTAGTTGCTCTAATTATTATACAAATGATTCCTGAAGATCAATCAGAATTTTATATTGCACTTGACAATTTGATTAAAAAGGATTTTTTTTATAAAGATCACAATTCTTTAGTCCTAGCTTATAATTGGATAAAATTGGAACAAATTATGCACATGTATATTCCAACAGCAGATGAAGAATGGAAAGAGAAGATTGTTAATGTTTATATTGGAAAATCCGACGCTTAACGCTTTCTATGACGGCGAGTCATTTTTCTTCCCTTACGCTTCATTGTTTTTCTGGTCTTCTTTGAGCTACGTTTTTTGCGTCTTTTTCCGCCAGTTGAGTCTTCAATTATAACTGGGTTTGGTTTCTCATTGAGAACAATTTCTTTGGTCAAAAAATTCTTAACGGTTACAACATTATCATCCGAAGAATCGTCTAAAGGTGGTCTTATGCAAACAAGATAAGCCGTGGCAGATGCGTCTGAAAACATTGCGCATTTTTCTGATAACCCAGAGAACATTAAATATCCTAAAGGAAATTCAACTGTAGTTCCATCCGGTTCTGAGTATTTAACTTTATATGCACCCTTGCTAAGTTTGTTTTTAAACTGCACCATTTCCATATTTGGAATAAAATTCATTCTTATATATTTAACGCATAAATTATTTATTTAAATAGAATCAAATAAGAAAATAATATAAATGATTAAATAGAAAGAAGGCCAAATTAAATATTTTGAAAACCCACACCTTCTAAGAAGATATAAAAGGGATGGAATATAAAAAATACTAAAATCTTTATACTCTCTATACCATATATAATATGTCATTAATAGTTCTGCGCTATAAACAACGCTCCAAATAGTTTTGTTTATCAGATTTTTTCTTATTAATGTCATACCAAATGCCGAAGTCTGAATGGGTGGAAGCGTTGAAAAAATTAGAATTGGCGAATCACCCAGCAAACAAATATACGTCGCACCCATTTGACTAATGCTGAAAAATGCTCCTGTAATTTCTTTTACTATGCTTCGCTTACCAACCTTGCTATGCTGACCTCGCACGGTTGACACTTCAGAATTACCGCGATAATGAGTTGCAACATCAGCTGAAATAATTGTCAAGAGGCATATAACAGGAGCCCAACTTGGAAACAAGATTGCGAAACAAGCCCTCCATGCGAACAACAATGAATGGATTCTTAGCTCTTCCCAAATAAACATGTTCAACGTTGATTCTGTTGGACGCTTTGCCAATACTTTGAAAATAAATGCGGATCCTTGGAGTAAAATGTGCGGAGCAACTGTGTATACGTTCAGATAATAAGTTCCGTGCGCAAAATACATATAAAACTGCGCCACATAATTTGCCAAACAAAGAAATCCAAGACCTTTGTGAATAAAATATGGGTCCTCATGAGTAAATAGTTTTTTCACGACTTCACTGGTCATATAATGCTAATGTGTTGGTCCGTTTATTATCTTTTTCTAATGTATTTTTGGCGTTTTTTTTGTTAGTATATTTAGCCTAATAACGCCTAATGAAAAAACGCCAAAAACGCCACATTTTTTGTTTTATTGATTGTTACCTTAAATGATGTAAACAAATTAATTTCAGATGCAATTTATTGACATATAAACATAAAATCCTAACAAATCCGAATGAAAAAAACGCCAAGAATAATATATTATTCCAAAAAGTGAATTAAAAATTTTGGCATTTTTTCTGTTAGTGTATTTAGCCTAATAATGCCTAATAAAAAAATGCCAAAAAATGCCATATTTTTTGTTGTATTGACTGTTACCTTAAATGATATAAATAAGTAAAATCAGTTTGCATTATTTCACATGTAAACATAAAATCCTAACAAATCCGAATGAAAAAATGCCAAGAATAATATATTATTCCAAAAAGCGAACTTAAAGAAACATGGTAGATTTCGAGGGTCAAAAGTATTTCCAAAAATCAAAAATGGACAAAAAAAATGTCCAATTTTCAAAAATCAAAATATTTTATGAAAAAAGGCTCAAAAACTTACATGTCTGAGCATTTAGGTCTGGTTCACCAAAAAAATAACGCAAAATATAGGATGATAAAATTTAATATTTTTGGAGAAAAGAATTTAGGCGTTTTTTCTGTTTCATATATATGAAACATTTTGAAACAAAAAAAACTCAAAAAAGCGTCAATTTACATGAATGTATAACTTGTGACTTTACATGCTCAAGGAAATGTGATTGGGATCGGCACATTTTAACCCATAAACATAAAATGAAACAAAATGAAACAAATGAAACAAATTTCGCGTCAAAAAGCGCCAATGTGTGTGTATGTTGTGGAATAATTTTCAATAGTAGAACTACGCTGTGGAGGCATAAAAAAATGTGTCTGCATTTGACAAACGAACCAACTGAAAATGATGATACTTCATCTGATAAAAAACTTATTATGGAATTACTTAAAAGCAATAATGAACTACAAAAACAGATAATTGAACTTTGCAAGGATAAAAGTATCATAACAAATAATTCCAACAACACAACCAATAACAATAACACAAACAACTTCAATTTACAATTCTTCTTGAATGAACAATGCAAAGACGCCCTCAATCTAAAAGACTTTGTTGACCAAATTAAACTTCAATTGTCGGATTTGGATATGATTGGCAGAGTTGGATACGTTGAGGGTATGAGCAAGATCTTTTTGAGGAACCTCAAAGAGTTAGATGTATGCAAAAGACCCATTCACTGTAGCGACTTGAAGAGAGAAACTTTATATGTGAAAGACCAAGATGCGTGGGAAAAGGAGAATGGTGAAAATGTAAAAATAACGCGCGCTATAAAAGAGGTTGAGCATAAAAACATTAAACAACTCCCTCAATGGAGAGAAGAAAACCCAACGGCAGATGACACGGAAACCAAGAAACACATGGAATATCAAAACATCTTGTTAGAAGCTATGGGTGGTTCTACACTGGAAAACGACGATAAAAAGAGAGAAAAAATAATTCGCAACATTGCAAAAGAAGTTGTCATTGATAAAGAGAAGAAATAATTTGGGTTTGTTTGAAATGCTTTTTCTCTCGCCACTTGTTTTCTACAAGACCAAAATGGTCTGAAATTCTAGTAAACCCACTTAAACATAATCCACTATTATATATATTGAATTATGTCAAAATTTGCCACCACAACTAGTCTTGTGATAGTGGAATCACCGGCAAAATGCAAGAAAATAGAAGAATATTTGGGTCCAGGATACAAATGCTTGGCCAGCTTTGGACATTTGCGCCAATTAAAGTCTCTCAAACATCTTGACATTGATAACAATTTTAAACCCACGTTTGAAGTTGTTGATGACGCAAAGAAGCAAAAGCACGTAGATTTTCTTCGGAAAGAAATAGCCAAAGCAGACGAGGTTATACTTGCATCAGACGACGATCGTGAAGGAGAAGCTATTGCATGGCACATTTGCGATCTATTTGGTCTCCCAATTGAATCTACAAAGCGCATTGTATTTCATGAGATTACTGAAAACGCCATTCAGTCGGCCATTGCGCATCCAAAGATCATTGATATGAAGAAGGTTAATTCGCAAATAGCGCGGCAAGTCCTAGACCTTCTCGTGGGCTATAATGTCTCTCCAATGTTATGGAAGTTCATTTCAAAAACCTCTGAGAACAGTTTGAGCGCCGGTAGATGCCAAACGCCAGCTCTGAAATTGGTATACGAAAATCAACAAGAGATTGACAAGTCGCCTGCGCAAAAGGTCTACAACACCACTGGTTCTTTTACTAACAAATGCATTGCGTTTGACTTGAACAAGCAGTTTGATAATGAAACCGCAATGTCAGAGTTCTTGGAAGAGTCTGTAAATTTCTCTCATGCATACTCCAGAACAAGCCCAGAAAGGGTGTTTAAACAGCCTCCGGAGCCATTGACAACCTCTAGAATCCAACAACTCGCAAGCAATGAACTTCACATCTCTCCAAAGGAAACTATGAGATGCTGTCAAACGTTATACGAAGCAGGATATATTACTTACATGCGAACTGATAGTAAAAAGTATAGCGCAGATTTCTTAGAAGACATTAAAAAGTTTATTACAAGCGAATACACTCTTGAAAAGTTTATCAATCCAAAAATAGACATATTGTCTAATGCAAACACAACAGAACCACCCAAACCAAAAAAGACAACCACCAAAAAGACATCCAATGTTCCACCTCCACAAGAAGCTCATGAAGCTATCAGACCTACCAAGTTGGCTGTTAAAAATGCTCCTGATGAAATGAGTGCAAGAGAGAAAAAGTTATACAAAATGATTTGGGAAACTACAATGGAGAGCTGCATGGCTCCGGCAGAGTATTTCTCATTTACAAGCACAATTTCCACCGATGTTGAAGGAATCAAATACACGTTGACAAGTGAATTATTGGATTTTCTTGGATGGAAAATAATTAAAAATAAAGAAACCAAGACGGCCATCAAGGACAAGGAATATAACTATCTTTTGCAATTAAAACAAGGACAAATAATTAATTATAAAAAGATTTCATCCAAGGTCACTCTTAAAAATAACAAGATGCATTACACAGAAGCAAAGTTGGTTCAACTTTTAGAAGATAATGGAATTGGCAGACCTTCCACGTTTTCCACATTGATAGATAAGATCCAAGAGCGCGGATATGTTAAGAAGGACGACATACCAGGAAAACAAGTTGCATGCAAAGACTTTGAATTGGAAGACGAATCTCTAACAGAAACAAACGCTACGAGAGAATTTGGAGCAGAGAAGAACAAATTAGTAATTCAACCACTTGGAATTATTGTAATGGAATTCTTGAATAAGAACTTTGAGGAGATGTTTAATTACGATTATACAAAGAATATGGAAGATGATTTGGATAAAATTAGTAGAGGCGAAAAGGTGTGGTATAAATTATGCGAGGATTGTTTAAAAGAGATTAATAAATGCTGTGAAAAATTGGTAGATGAGAAAAAGTGTGAGATCAAAATAGATGATAAACATTTTTATATTATTGGAAAGCATGGACCAGTTATTAAAAAGATTGATGATATGGAGTCTGGTAAAAAGAATAATGTATCCTTTTTGCCGGTTAAAGAAGGGCTAGATATGAAAAAGTTGGAACGCGGAGAATATAAGTTAGAGGACTTAATTGCTACTGCAAAACAAGGGCAGATTCACTTGGGAACATACAAAGCAGAACCTCTTTTTTTGAAGAAAGGCAAGTATGGTCTGTATGTAACATGGGGACAGAACTCCAAATCTCTCTCGTGTTTTGGAAATAGACCTATGGAAAACGTTGCACTAACCGATGTCTTGGAAATCTTAGAAAGAACAGATCAACCGTCATCAGGTGATTCAGGAAAAGAAAGCTCATCAGGAATAATAAGAATTATTACTAATAATATAAATATTAGAAAGGGAAAATACGGTGACTATGTGTTCTTTAAAACACCAAAAATGTCCAAGCCATCCTTCTTAAAATTGGATGGTTTTGAAGGCGATTATAAGACGTGCACCATTAAAACGATGACAGACTGGTTGAAAGCCACATATGGCGTGGCTTAATTATTAGCAATAGATTCCGGAACAAACATCTTATAATCTCTTCTCTGTTGCGGCCTAAACAATACAAATTCTAATAGTATTGAGAAATCAAACTTGCCAAACTCTACAAGAGCTCCATCGTGGTATCTCAACTTTAATTTCAAACGTCTAATTCTCTCTGCAGGTGGATTATATACTTTGCTAGGACCAGCATTATAATCAAACCACTGCGCAATAGGAGTTGTTGTAACGGCAATTTTAGCAAATGCTGATTTGACGACTGAAGACGTTTCATTTGTAGTAGTTGTAAAACTGTTAACAGCAAAAGGTATTAGTTCATCAATGGTGTTCATTCCGTCAATTTCCATGTAGAAATATGCATTTCCCATAAGATTAATTTTATTTGGCGCTTCTAAATAATAAACAGGTATCGCCGCATTATTTCCAAGATGTTCGGCATCAGGAACTAACCAGAATCCATTATCGCCAGGAATTACGTCTCCATAAAAAAATCTCGGATAAGATCCATTGTTAGCAACAGTTGTAGTAGAAATGCAACGAGTAAAACCCAAATAAGATGGTAAGCCCCAATTTAAAAAGTCTGGATATTGTTGTCTAAAGCATATAGCGTCTTTTAAAATACTATTTAAATATAAAGCTGAGTTATTTGGTATGACAAAATTAGAACTTTTATTGCCAAACCATAATTTTTGTCCGACCTCATTATACGCGACAACAAATTGATTGTATCCTCCTGCTAAATTAAACTGCGTTAAAAATTGAGGTTCTCTTTCTGAAATATAACTGCTAATATATACAGACACCGCATTATTAAGTCTGTTTGTAAGTTCAGTGGCCATTTGAAATGGATTATAAAATCCTTCTTCAATAACCGCAACAAATTGTTGTCCCTTATAAGCAAACAACGCATCTGCCACAATTGCTAAAAGCGGATTATCAACCATCCAATCGCCAGGATTATATGGGTCTGTGATTTCAAACACAATAGCAATATTATTTTGTGCTAGAGAAAAAGTATTATAATTAGCAGGAAACGTCCAAGATTCTAATCTTACAGCTTGAACATTGCAATAATCTTGTGGAAGTTCAACTTCAAATTCAGCAGAATTTGGGAAGCGCAAAACATTTCTATCTTCTGAATGTATAGACACATATTGCCTTTCATACATGTATTCATTAGCATTTGGTATTATTGGATGATTTGTGGAAACATTGAATCTACTCATTTATATTTTATTGTGATATTTTTTTAATATTTAATAAACACAATTAGGTTATTAAATATTAAATATTTTGGTATAATATAGTAAAATGGCTCAATCTAATTATGGGGGAAAGCAAGCAAATTCATCGGCTTATATTAAAAGTTTTAACATTGGTTCTTCTCCAAACACATGGATTTATTCTATGAATAACAACCAGCTAATTTTAACGCCAACAAATCAAACAGCGACGGTATATATTAAAGGCGATTTATTTGTGGGTGGTTCCATTAACAACCCATCCGATTTACAATTAAAGGATAATATTGCGGATCTGTCCTTAAGTTTGTCGGACAACTTGATGTTGTTAAATCCTGTTAAATATAATTACAAAGACGATGCAAAACAAAAAGAACATTTTGGTTTTATAGCTCAAGACGTTGAAAAACTTTTCCCAAATTTAGTAACTACTATTTCTGTTCCTATGAGCGATGACGAGGTTTCAATCAAATCTGTTAATTATTTAGAAATGGTGCCAATTTTATTGTTAAAAATAAAAGATTTGCAAAATCAAATAGACGCATTAAATAACAAAATTTCAGAGAAATAATATAAACTATATTTATAAGCGCACACTATGACAATTAATTGGTATTCAAATATTTACAATTCATTAATAGTCGTTGGAATTATTATCATTATATGCACAATAGGTTCTACTTCGGCGTCTAATTTAACTGGGACTATTACTGGTTATTCTTTTATCATAACTGGAACTCTTTTATTGATGGGTTATTTAATGAATAACATGAATACAAGTCAGACCGGTTCATCCATCATCTCACAACTAATAACCGTTGGACCATTTGTCGTCTTGATCGGAATCCTAGTTTACATGATTTACTTGTTAAGTTATTATTTTAAACAAATAACAAATGGTAACGTTGCGAGCAGTTATTTCAATTTTATGAATATTTTTATTGTTTTGTTAATGGTTCAAATGTTTATATTTTACAATGGCATGCGCGATAAAAGATTTATAGAAACTGGCGCGATTGGAAAGGTAACAGGATTAGTTTTATACTTTTTAGAAATTATAAACATCATCGTAGTAATAACTTTAGGAATTATATTAAAGTATTTTTCTACGGATGGTTAATCTTGACAAACTTATAAGTGACCCCATAATGAAATTCAGTCTCCCAGATGCCGGATATTTTAAGCATAAATAGATTGTTATTAATTTTTTCTATGTTTTCAGAAAAAATTTTTATATTACCGTTTTTGAGCTGTTCATAGATTTTAAATTGTGGAATCTTGTTTTTGATGTTGACATTTTTCAATAGATTTTCCTCAATTGTTTTTACGCTTTCAATCATTTGCTTGTGATTAACTGCATTAAAACTGCATCTGTATTTGTTGTAATATTTATCAATGGCAACGTCGTTCAACGCTATAAATAAATTAATGCCATTAATAACAAATAACGGCGTTGAATATAAAATTCTGATGAAGAACCCATCATTCATAACATTGTTTTTAATCGGTTCGCAAAAATATATATTATTGTCATCATATTGGTCAATTGTTTTAACTATGTTCATCTTAGACTGATTTTATATGATAAAAAGTGTTTAATATAAAATTCCCAATAATATACAAACGGTCAAAAATAATAAAATAAGTAATATAACCAAATAAAGATTCTTGCATTTGTTTATATAATGAAGTTCCATGAAACCCATTTTGAAGAATACGTTGTTTCAAATCAAAAGGAAGACTTACACCCAAAAATGAATAAAATATATCAAAAATTCCCCAATAAGATAACTGGTTTGCGAAACTTGATATTCTATGGACCTCAAGGTGTTGGAAAGTATACTCAAATGCTAAAATCTATTAAAAAATACAGTCCAACTGAATTGAAATATGAGAAGAAGATTAGTATAACGTTTAACAAGCAGCAATATTTTTTCAAGATTAGTGACATACATTATGAAATTGACATGTCTCTCTTGGGATGTAACTCAAAACTCTTATGGCATGATATTTACATGCAAATCATTGATATTATATCAGCAAAAACAGAAAAGTCAGGAATTATATTGTGCAAGTATTTTCATGAAATACACAGCGAGCTCTTAGAAAATTTTTACAGTTATATGCAGCAGAATAATGCAAGCGCGATTAATTTAAAGTTTATATTAATCACCGAGAAAATCAGTTTTATTCCAGACAATATATTAAATTGCTGTGAAATTATAAATATTCCCAGACCAACCAAGTCTCTTTACGCAAAATGCATTAAAAATAAACTACCGACAACGATGAAGTTGGAGAATATTGCAAATATAAAAAATATTAGCAATGTTCTTGATCCTTTAATGGTTCCTCACAAGATAATTTGCGATAAGATTGTTGATTCTATTATTAAAATACAAGAACTAAAGTTTTTGAAGTTCAGGGATCTTTTATACGACATATTTATTTATAACTTGGATATTACAGAATGTGTGTGGTATATTATTTCAACAATGATTTCGCAAAAACGGATTAAGGATAAGGATATTTCTGGGCTGCTTATAAAAACATATACATTTTTCCAATACTATAACAATAATTACAGACCGATTTATCACGTGGAGAACTTGATGTTTTATATTGCTAGCTTGATTCATTCTTTTTAGAATAAATATTATACTGTAAAATTATCTTGCACTATTTACAACTTAGATATTAAACAAGTTAAAATACTAATTAATGGACCTACAGGAAGCATTACATATATTTGAAATTGAAAACGTTTCAAATTTATCACAAGAATCATTAAAGAAACGATATCACAAATTGGCTCTGCAGAATCATCCTGATAAGAACGGTAACACTCCCACCTCAACCCAACATTTTCAAAGAATTCAATGTGCTTATGAAGTCTTGAAGAGAGAAATAAGTTTTATAAACAATTGCAGTGAACTAGGTGAAGAAGACGTCAGTTTGAATGCAGGTTATACAGCAATTTTGCATTTATTTGTTGATGGTGTTCTGAAAGGTAAATACAATGAATTTCTCTCAAACATTGTGAAGGATATTGTGAGCGGTTGCAAAGAGATTTCGTTGAAACTGTTTGAAGATATGAACAAGGAGCAATCTCTTGCAGTCTACAATTTCCTTGTCAAATACAAGGCATTACTGCGTTTAACTGATAATACTTTGGATAAGGTGAGAGAAATATTGCTAAACAAGTTCAAGGACATGCAGATTTATGTATTAAATCCGAGCATAAATGATTTATTCCAGAACAACGTTTATAAACTAGAAATAGATAGCAAGCTTTATTTTGTTCCACTGTGGCATAGTGAGATGTATTTTGACTCGGATATAATAGTAAAATGTAATCCAGATTTGCCTGAAAATGTTGAGATAGATGAGGACAACAATTTAGTAATAACTGAACGTATTCCAATTACTTTTTCTCTCTTGAATGAGAAGATAAGAACCATAAAAGTTGGGAATAATTCGTTTGAACTCCCTTTGGATCAACTATTTCTAAGACCAGTTCAAACACATGTTTTAAGAAAAAAGGGAATCTCAAAAATATTAGATGCGGACATTTATAACATAGATGAAAAGGCTGATATAATTATAAAAATAATATTGGAATAATATAGTTAAACATTAAAATGGCAGAACCAGAAATGATTGAAGGCATTAAAGCCGAATTGCAAAGACCCAACCTATCAAATAGAGAATTAATCGCAGTATTTCAGCAAGTTTTTCCATTAGTTCCTGAAGGACGACCAACAACGTCTGGTTGTTGGGTTATGACAGGACACGGAAGCGATTTAGATGTTAAAATGAGATCAACAATTATAGATGAAATGTTAACTGCATTTGAAGATTTTGCGGATGAACGAGCAAAATTATCAAAGTATATAACAAACAATGTTTCTTTAACAATGGCGATGGGTTTGCCAGGTCCTTCGGCTCCAATGCAAGTGCCGTTGGAAGATAATGAACGATGGGCTGGATTAACCACTTCTGAAGTAGATGTTCAAATTGTGAGAAATATATACCAGTTATTTGATCAATATATACGTGGCGCGCCAGTAACGCCTGATATGTTAGATATATTAGACTATATTGTAAAGCAACAATTAAGAGCAAATTTTATGGAAATATGGGGACCAGGTGGTGAATTTCAATTAAGTTCAAGAGGAACTTGGCAAGCGGATATAACAAGATTAATGCAACTGGAAGAAATTTGGGTAACAAAAAAAGTAAAACCTGATAGCGCGGATAGACATTATCAATTAAGACCAAACGAGGGAGAAGATCCAAATTTTAGAGCGAGAGAAGGGTTGCATTTAATTGATATGAGGGATGCAATAGGACTTGAAATACCTGATTTAGTTTTACCTGTTTCTGAATCTAGATGGGGACCAAAAAGAAATCCTTTACCAAATAGTAGAGAGTTTGATATAAATAACATACAATTTCCTGAGGCTAGAGCAAGATTAGAAGCTTATTTTTATGGAGTTTTAGGTGTTCAGAGAACGACAAAAGAGGACATTGCTTTTAGATTAATAACTAATAAAATATTTTCAAAAACTGAACCGGATTTGTTTTTGAGTGAATTAATAATGTTGGGGTATCTTCTTAGAATACAACACTTGCAAATCTATGATCCATTGTGCAGACCCTTGGAAGATGCTAGTATAATTTCGCATACAATGTCTGGCGAAGCATTTAGAGGACAAATTCCAGGAAAAGCTGCATTGCGACATGATACATTGACGAGAGAAGGAAGCGAAAAAGTTTTGGGACGCATAACAAAAAAATGCGATAAAAAGGGTCAGTGCACTATTATGGGTGGAAAAATAAGAAGAACAAAAAAAGTAAAAAAAACGAAGAAAACAAGAAAATCAAATAAGCGCAGAAAAATATCAAAGCGCACTAGAAAGCATAGACGCCGACAATAATATAATATAATATAATATAAGTTTTTCATTTTTTAAGTAAAAATGAAAAATAAAAAAGGGTTTTATTTAATACGTGTTACATGCTATAAACTACTATCTAATTTTTATTTTTTTATTGTTTTTTAGTTGTTGTTTGTTTAAGGCTCAGCAACCTTCTTCTTGACAACCTTCTTCTTCTTGGGCTCCTCAAGAGCAGCGGCAACCTCCTTCTTCACCTCAACAGGAGCCGGAGGGGGAGCTACAACAACAGGAGCTGCAACAGGCTCGTCCTCCTCCTCGTCCTCCTCGTCAGAGTCAGCAACAACTGTGCTGGAAACAGGCTCATCGTCATCCGCATCAGGAGCAGGAGCCGCCGCCAAGCGAGCCTTGTCAGCAGGCTTGAGCTTAATCAAGCACTCGTCAAGAAGAGATCCCTTGGGGCGCTGCACAACAGCCTGAGCTAGCTTCCAAGTCACGCCAAACTTTCCATTAGCAAACCAAATGCCGCCGCACTGCATGATGACTGCAACCTGAGTTCCCTTCTTGATAAAGTCAAGAGGAGTCTTAGTTGCCTCACCAGGGAACAACTTCTTGCCATCCTCGTCGCAAATCAGGCACTTCCAGACGCCCTCCCAAAGAGGAAGCTTCACGCGAAGAGTAGGCGACTTGGTAAGGTCAGGATTGCCAGTGAGCTTATCCTTGGAATACTTG
>Ga0209500_10000513_pt1 | contig 33425 bp, 45 predicted proteins | sample S_140212_EF_Meta_FD_187323 | JGI IMG/M metagenome (GOLD analysis project Ga0209500, IMG submission 187323) | Freshwater microbial communities from Lake Simoncouche, Canada to study carbon cycling - S_140212_EF_MetaG (SPAdes) (version 2) | ecosystem: Environmental > Aquatic > Freshwater > Lake ...
CGAAGCGTGGATCACCGTTCGGCCAGGTCTTTGCGACACCGGCTGGATCACGGTCTTCCAGTTTCTTGACGTCTGTGACAATGCCACTGTGGACATCGCCGATCTTCTCGAACTTCAAACTTGGCAGTTTGGGTCCGCCTCCTGCAAGGAGATCTTGTTCATCTGACATTACTTACCTACCTTTTCTTTGCTTGGGAATCCAAAGGAGTCCGTTGATGTGTTCCACACGATGTCTTGTTCATCCCAACGAATCGCACGACAGATGACAGCGAACTGTTCTGCGCATGATTCGTCAAGATGCCCGATGGCACCGCCTGCCGTTTTGAATAACACACCCTGAATCGAGTGGCAGAGACTCGTGATCAGGAGTTCGTCACAGTTATCAGACAAGATGAGGTCAACTAGACCTCGTCCGATCTGGTATCTGCGATGCGATTTAAGTTGATCCAACGAGATGGAGTGACCGTACTCGTTGCATTCGGTTGCAATCTTTTTCATCATTGCGCGTTGATGTGGACGTAGGCAGTCAAACTCTGATTGGAGTTGCAGTACACATGAACGCTCAACGCCAGTGTCGTATGTTCGGCCTTCGAATGTGTCGGTCATTTCTTTGCCTTCTTGCGACCAACCTTTGCGGCTGGATCTGTTTCAAAGAACTGGACGCTGTGTTCGGCTTCCAGCAGACCGACGATACGGATCAGCAGATCTATTTGTTCGGATGATGCGTCCGCCAACTTCGGTACTTCATTCGGCCACAATGCCCGCAACATCTTCTGCGCTGGTTCTGGCATGTGTTTGATTCGTGCTGTCATCCAGTCGCGACGCTTGTCAAGACCTGTGTCAAGTTTGATGATCTTGGCTTCTTCGAAGCGTTGGTTGATGTCGTTACGTTTGCGCCAGGCACGAACATTGAGTGCGAGTTGCAGACCTTCACGACCCGCTTCAAGGTCAACCCAATACAGTTCGCAGCGGGCTTCGCCTGCTGGTAGGTGAAAGACGATGGCACGATCCTTCTCGATCATCGGAAGACTCGTGCGGACTGCGGTTTGATAGTCGTAGATGTGTTCGGCGTCGGCGTATGCAGCCAACTGGATTGCGATCTCGCGCCACGAGTAAGACAAGTTTGTGCCTGTCTTCAGGTCGGCGATGTACATTCGGCCATCGACTTCAACTATGCGGTCAAGTGTGCCTGCGTATTCTGAGCCGTCATGGATGACAACTGACTCGATGTAGTTCGGCATGATGTGAACGCCGTACTTGACGAGCGTCGCCGTGTAAGCGTCAAGGTCGGCTTGCAAGCCTGGAAGAATCAACGGCTTCTTGCCAAGATCTATTTGTTCGGTGAGTGCGTGAAGAGCTGTGCCGAGGTTCGCTCGCGAACTGCCACCGCCTGCGACGATTGCTTCTTCACATATTTTGTTCATCGCAGATTTGTCATCAAGTTTTGTTGATGCTTGCGCAAGAAGATCAGATCGGTTGATTAAGCCGGTGACGACCATCCGGTTCGCCCATTGTTTCAGCGCACCTTCTTCACTGCAACTTTTCGCAATGGTTGTGACTCGTGTGTAGCCGCGTTGTTTGCCGTCAGGCGTTGTGACGAGGTAACGACCCCACCGATCCTTCGGTGCTTCTTGTCGTGTTTCTTCGAGCATGTGCAGTCTCCTTGTTTTCTTGGGAATCTTTGTTGGTTGGAACTATATCGGATCGGTGTGCGCGGATGCGGGACTGTCGTCAATTTGTTTGTAGGCGTTCCAAAGTTTGAGGAACTCGGTCATTGTCATGATGGCATACCAGTTGTCAACTTCGGCTGCGCCTTGTTTCTTCACGGCGCAAACACCATGATTCGTGCCACGGTTCTTCTGCTCAACTTCTAGTTCTCTAAGCCAACAACCGATGTCGTGTCTGCGCTGGTCTTTGACTTCTACGGTCAGGTCTTCAACACCGTCAATGTCACCGCGGTCATCTGTCCAACCTGATCTGGCGCGTTCAGCCCTTGGGTGGCCGTGGTCGTGGAAGAACTTCGCCACCTGCAATTCGGCTCGCGTACCTTTTCTTCGTTGTGGATTTGACATAGGTACCATCTCTCCTTCGTCGTCGTATCTCGATGCGTCGCTCAACTGTTGTCAGCCCACCCCACACACCGACAGAATCGTACTTGATAGCAAAGTCTAGACACTTTTGGCGGACCACGCAGATGTCGCAAAGTTTCTTCGCTTCACGCACCGCATGTAAATATCTTTCGTGGAAGAAGATGTCTGTTCCTTCGCCGCGACAAGTTCCGTGTTGTTGCCAATCTGGTCGGAGTAATTCGAATACGTTCTTCGACTCCGACCAGACGTCAATGATTCTGTTTTCGCTCATCAGTTAATTTGGCGTATCCATTTAGATACTTTGATCATCACCGCAAAGTTGATTGCCGCATAGATTGCGATCTGTGTTGTTGATGCCGGTGATTCTTCTGGTAGTCGTGGCATGCAAAGAAGCATGACCCAGCCCGCCAAGATGAACGCCAATGTGAACTTGATTTTTTCTTTCGTTTCCATTTGTCCTCCTAGTTGAAACTTCGCCTGTATCAGTTATAGGACATTATGGGACAGATGTGGTGGATGCTTTGCAGATCCGCCAATTACAAGGATTCCACGGCTCGAAGCCTGACAGGTTGTACAGCACCAGCCCAGCCTTCAGGTTGGTGAGCGGGTCAAGTAGTGGTGCTTGTGTGCAGATGTTCATCTGTCGGCAGATCGCAGCCCACTTGTTCCTTGACAGGTCATAGTTGACGCCGTTGATCTGCAACAGTCCTGTGTCGGATCTGTGGTTCCATTCGGACACGCCTGTGATGTTGCAGTCTTTGTCAACCTTGTCTCCTCCGCGACGCGCTGGACAGCCACCTGACTCGCGTAGCACTAGCTCCGATAGTTTGCCGATCGCATGGTCTGGCCATCCTGCCTGTTTGGCGAGTGACGGTAGCCAAGAAACATCGCCGTGCCGGTATCGGATCGGCTGTATTGGGTCAAGTCTGTCAGCCTGCCAGAGTGGCTGTAATGCGATTACAGCGACGCTGGGTTGGGCTGGTGCGTATGCGGCGTGGGCTATGCCGAGGCTCATGGTGAGTGTCGCGACTGTTGCCATGATTGCGGAGAGTATGCGCATCGTGGTCCTTTCGTAAGTGCAGGGATAACGCAACCAGAAGGAGGTGACTGGTTGCGGTGCCACATCAACCCTAGTGGGGAGCGCACAAGGCAACCTTAGCCGATGGGCTGAGATTAACGCTATATCTAGCGGTCTGGAGTATTTATTTCTAGATCCATCAACACTTTGATGCTGACAACCATCTTCACTGGGATGTGCAGAACGTGGTCAATGGCGTCTTCGTTGCGTGATTGGTAGACGGTGACATGTTCAGGTTTGCCACCATCAGTTGTGGAGAGCAGGAAGCCGACTGTGTTGACGACCGCTGGTTCGGTGTCGAGGCTGGTGATTGGTATCCATGATTCGGATCCGCTGTGCGCGTCATGCCAGATGACAAGTACGGCGGTCACTTCTTCTTGCGTGTCGCAACCTGCTTGACCTTTAGGTCTTTGCGTGGCTCCTTGGTTGATGTGTTGATGTGCCAGTCAAGATGGCTGGTGAGTTTCGCAGATGTTTTGCCGACCATGTCAATCACAGTGTCGAGTCGCTTTTGAACCATTGCGTGATCGGTTCGGTTTTCGTTGGCGAGGTTGCGCATTTGGATGATGGCGACGGCGATTCCGCCGAGTGCTGCAACTACTGCGGCGAAGACAACAGCGAGTCCAGCGTCCATGTCACACGACCTTCTTGCGGTCAAGCCATGCTTGTACGGCTGGTGGGACGTTGTCACCGGCTGTGTAGCGCAGATGCCAAGGTTCTTCTGGTACGACTTCCCAACTGAATCCGAAGTCGAGTGCGTTCTTCAGCATCCATTCGAAGCGTGGACCTGACGCCGACCAGATGTCTACCGCAATGCCAAGGTTGTGTTGGGATGTGCCTGGTGCGGCGAGTGAGGCCATGGTCGGCGACTTCTTGTACCACTTCACACCTTCCCAAGTTCGTGTCGATGCGCCTTCGAGCGGTGACTTCTGGTATCGCTGCAAGAAGATTGTTGTCTGGAATGCGAGTGAACGATATGTGTCGCCTTCGGATACGGGTTTGAATGGTTTGATTCCGTCTGCGAATGCTTTGTCGCGCATCGCATGATATGCGTCGGCTGCTCGCCAGTGAAGTTTGCCGTATGGTTGGACGTCGCGGAGCAGATGCGCAGGCACCTCACCAGGCTTGACGCCTTTGAGATCTGCCGGCAAAGTGACCTTGACTATCGGCCAGTTCTTTGCGTTCACTTCTTCTTCTTACCGTTGCTCGATCCGAACGCATCTTTGATCTCGTCTGCTGTTAGCGCACCGTCAACCGATGCGGCTGCAAGCTTCTGCACAACTGCGATGACCGACATCGCTCCAGCCATGATCGCCGACTTTGCGACAGACACACCGATGACTGCGCCTGTGGTGATTGCTGGGAGTGCTGTCGAGAGGAACAGACTGAACAGTCTTTGTCCGAGGTCAAAGAATCTTGCAGCGTTCGCGTTTGGTTTAATCTTCATGTCCTGATCCATCTTCTTCTCCTTTGGTCAATACTCCTGCCAAGTGTAGTGCGAGGGACAGGAACGTGAATATCAATGCCCATGTCTGAACTGACCCTGAGAGGGTCATGATGGTGATGGCTGATGCACCCAACGTGAATCCGAGGGCGAACAGTTCATTGCGTAGTTTGGCGAACACTATTTGTCTCTTCTGCGCAGGCTTGCTCCGACTGCTACAAGTGTATTGGATACGGCGATCAGAGTTCTACGCTCGCCGACAGGTATTGTCTGGCCGACCATTTGGAACGAATCAAAAACACCTGCGAACACGTTGATTGTGTCTTGGAATGCTTGCTTGACTTTTGTTGGTGCTTCGTTTAAGACCGCGACCAGTTCGTCGGCTTGTTCGGTTGTGAGTTCTTCCACGATGATCTCTTCAAAGATCGCTTCGGCCTGCTCTTGTGTTACCGCAGCCAACACTTCAGGAGTTGACGCGATACTGACCGCCTGGTCCGAGGTGATTGTCGTGGTCAAGATCTGCTCAATCGCTGCGACAATCTGTGCCGGTGCCGCATCAGCCAACACTTCAAGAATCTGTTCAACCTTCTCGTCGGTGATCGGTTCATCTTCAACGATGTCGAGTGTCTCTACGAACGCATCTAGTTCTTCTTCGGTGAACACCTCAGACTCGATGTCAGGTAGCGTTGTGGTCGATGAACTCTCTACTTCTGGTGGCAATGTTTCTTGGGTATCTGGTTCTTGCAACGGCTGTGATGTTGGCGTACTTGTTTCGACGGGCAGAGTTGGAACGGATTCTGGAACAGTCGGATCAGGTTCGGGAGGAACGGTTGTAGATGTCGTTTCTTCGATTGTGGTTGATGGTTCAGGTACAGAAGTTGTGGTCGTGGTATCGGGAACTTGTACGACCACGACAGTAGTTGTGGTCTGAGGAGGCGTATATGGTGCAGAAGTTGTGGTCGTTGTTTGAACTGGGATGGTCGTCGTTGACGTTGTTGTTGTCGTTTGCGTGGTTGTTGGTGCAAGAGTTGTCGAAGTCGTTGTGGTCGTTTCTGGTGGAAGGGTTGTTGTAGATGAAGTCGTGGTTGTGGTTGAAGTTGTTGTTGTTGTTTCTGGCAACGTGCTTGTGGTTGTCGTGGTCGTGGTTGTTGTTGTGGTGGTTGGGCTACTTGTAGTAGTGAACGCGGAGTCTGGGACCATCGCCCAGCCTTCATCATCAATGTTCCAAGCGAGAAGTATGCAGGATGCGCCACCGTTCTCGTACATCCACAATTCGAGCGGCACACTTTCGGCGTTCAGTTCTAATTGATCTGACACACTCCACGAACAACCCTGATCCCACCAGCCACCAAACGTGTTGTCACCAATAGTTATCTCACCGCCGTCATCGTGAGCCAACATGAACTCAATCGTGTCGTGTTCAGGAATCGTGATGTAGCCGGTCATGTGAACCATGAACAGATCGCCTGTGCAATCTTCGTATGGTTCGCCGTCATAACTGCGGTTGATGTTGTTCTCGACTTCGGTACCGCAGACAGGATATTCATCAGTCGACTGGACTGGCGGGATCTCGTCAATCGTGTAGTAGGTCGTGTTCAATCCAGGTATCGGTTCGGCTTGAACCGTAGTCGGCCAGATCGAGAACAGGATTGCTGGTAGCGGAATCAGCCACCTTGTTAGACGGCGACCCACTCAAGATCTTCTTCACTCCAACTATATGGTCCACCAGTCGAAGGCTTCGGTGTTGGTGCGTTCCAAGTTTTGTTTGACCAGGTCCACGAAGGATATGGTTGTGGACGTCGAAAGTCTTTTTCAGATTCTAGATATTCGTAATCTATGCCAGCATAAGTTTTGCCTACGGTGTCGTAAAATGTTTCTACCCAAGTGCCTGTGTAGCGGTCAGGGTTTGCTGCCATAAATTCGGCTGTTACACAATGAACTGTAATGACTTCATTGTTTTCGTTTATTTGTGCAAAGTATTGTGCTTCCATATCAGACCTTAAATCTCACTAGCACGATCCCGCTGCCGCCTGTGTTGTTTGCTCCGCCATTTCCGGTGTTGGCCGCGCCCGCTGCGCCGCCGCCTGCTCCGTTTGTGCCTGCTCCGCCCACGCATTTTGTGGCTGATGTTCCTGTAAATCCTGTTATGTCGTTTCCTGCTCCGCCTGCGCCAACCGTGTTGACAACTCCGTTCGCACCGACAGCCGATGATCCTCCTCCTCCGGCTCCGCCGCCTGTCCCGGATCCGGCTGTTCCGCCTGCGTTGCCACCGAACGAACCGACGGCCGAACCGCCGACCGCACTAGAAAACGCACCGCCACCACCGGATCCGCCGTTTTGTCCGCGCCGAACTGAAACGCCACCGCCACCAGTCGAATCATTTGAGCCACCGTGTCCGCCACCTGCAGCCGAAATAAAATTGCCAATGTTTGAACCAAGACCTGAACTATTTATCGCACCGCCCGCGCCGACATCGACTGCAACTGTCGAAGCAGGAAGAAAAATTGTTGCAAGACCTGTTGCTGGCAAACCAACTAACTGCCCTGCGCCGCCGCCTCCGGTTCCGTCACCAGTATTTGTGCCTGACCCTGCTCCACCACCAACAAGCAAAACATCAAACAAACCTGCAGTAGAAACAACAAGATTGCTGTCGCTGTTAAAAGTTAAAAGAGTGTAATTTATTCCGCCTACAGTGATCGCGGTTGATGCACCTCCGGTCGCCACGCCATACCCGCCACCAGCAGCAACCCATGCTGATCCGTTGAACACTTGTAGACCTGTTGCAGTCGAATAGGCGACCATGCCTGTTGATGGTGATGGTACTGCGGATGATCGTGCTGCTGTGCCAGAATAAACCTGCACAGCTTGATCCATCAAGTACGTCTGTACGTTGGTCGAAGTGAGGACTTCTCCCGATTGAAATGTACGATATCCTGCGCCAGCCATGTCTATACATTAACCCATGTTGAGCCGTTAAAAACTTGCAAACCTGTAGCAGTCGAATACGCAACCATTCCCGCTGATGGTGATGGGATTGCTGATGATCGTGCTGCGGTGCCTGCGTATACCTGAACCATCTGATCCATCAAGTAGGTCATGACATTATTACTAGTCAGGACTTCTCCCGATGCGAATGTGCGATATCCAGCTCCAGCCATAATGCTCCTATCCTAATCCAACATCAACATCGTCAAGAGTGTCGCTGTCAAGTATGAATGCGGTCAAGAGTTGTGCTTGACCGAGTCCAAATCTTATCCGATGATCGGATGGTGTGATGTCGTGTGCAACGGATTCAATAAACACGGAGTCCGTGCGCGTAGCAGGCAGACCTTGGTCGTATCGTTTGGAAACTTGGATGACGTCACCCACGTCGAGTGCCAGCACTGTCGGCCATAATGCTGAACCGCAAGCGTTCAAACTGGTTGAGATCTCGTTGAAGCGGATCTTCGGTTCCTTGTACTTGTCCAACAAGTTCTGTGCCAGAGTCGCTCCAGCCGCTTCGCTCACTAATGGCACACTTGAGAATGACAATGTTTGCACACCGTACTTTGTTTGGCTTGTTGCGTCGGACACGACTTGTGCAGCTGTGCCACCATCAACATCTACTTGGACACGGTTGAATAATGTTTCTTGACCGTATGCGACACCGATGGCCAAGATAGGAATGTTGTTTGACGCTGTACCACCGAACGATGCGATAGCGGTAGAGAACGTAAAATCAATACGAGGATCAAACACAATTTGATTGCGACGGTTCGCGAACAGTCTGCCATCCTCAGCGATTGCGACAGCCTGCAACGCCGACAGCGTGTTCGTGTTGTCTGTGTAGGCAACGGTACCGCAGGTCGCGACACCTGTTGAGATGTCTCGTAACGCGGTTGAGAAGTTCACTTCTGGTCGGTTCAGGATTGCTGTGACTCGATCCGAGGTCAACTGTGATGATGGTGAGAATGCGGTGAGTGCGGTGCGTGACAGTTCGTACAGTCCGTCCGCCGACACGATGGACGCGAACGATAGGTTCGGCATCTCGTAGGTGATGTCTAGGTCGGTGATTGCGCCGACGAACAGTTCGGCTGTGCCGGCAAGAACTTTGATTGCGCGTCTCGGAGCCAAGTCGAAGTCGCCTTGATAATAGGTTGATGCGGTGTTCGCTGGGTCAAACAGTCGGCCTGATGCACGGTCGTCAGCCAACACTCGACAGGTGCCAGGTGAGAACTGGTCGGTCTGACTTGTGCGACCACGTTGGATTGCGACCGACAACACATATTCGGTTGCGTCCACGAAGTCTGTTGAACCGTCTAGTACATCTGTGCCGTCGAGTAGTGATGAGTCGAGTGTGAATGCGTCAGTGATCGCACCGACATCCAACAGAACCGAATATGCCTGACCCCACTTCAGTGTCTTTGGCATGGCTACCTTCTTGGCGCGAAGCCGAGTCGGTCAATCGCGAACGCATCAACTGCCGTGTATTGCTGCAACAGTTGCACGATCTGTCGTCCAGCCTCAACACCGTTTGTGCCGATACCTGTGTTGACGACGATCTGCACCGATGGATCTGCTTGGCCTGCGAACCCTGTGCCACCGCCTGTCGGTGTTGGCACTGTCGGCAAGGTTGGGATTCCGGTGGTGACTCCAGCAACTCTTGCAGCCTCAGCGACCTTGGCGATTGCTTCGGCAAGATTCTCGTATGCTTCTGTCTCACGCTCGACTGCTTCTGTCAAACGATCAGATGCTTCCTTCTCTTTAATCTTTGCATCCTCGACGTCTGCAAGAAGTTTGTTGTAAGTATCCGAACCGATGATCGCACCGCTCACCGCTTCGTTCAGAACAAGTTGTGCATCTTTGAGTTTGTTCGTGGCTTCAAACTCAGAATCGCTTGCATCGGCAACAGCCAACTTCGCTTGTGCCAAGTCAATCTCTGCCTGGCGAATTGCTTGCGCACTTGATTCAGGATCTTTGCGCAGATCGGCAAGTGCCTTCTCGGCATCAGCGACCGCAAACACTGACTCCTCAACACGGAACCCAGCCTGCGCAACATTACGTTGAGCCGCCGACAGTTCTCGCTGTGCCTTCTTCGCCTGATCCGAATCCGCACCATAACCATTGACCGCATCATTCAACGCCTTCTGCTTGGCGAACACATCGTCCTGCGCACCCTTCAAAGAATCCGCAGCCTTTGACGAAGCAGTCTGCGCATTGTTGAACGCCTTCTGCGCCGAGGTCGAAGACTTCAACGCATCCGTGTACTTCTCAAACTTCTGTTTCGCAGTCTCAACTGTCTTGGCTGCGCCGCCTGTTTTCTTGTCCAGATTGCCGAGCGACGTTGACCAGTCATCTGTTGATTCTTTGGCCTTCGGCAGAACTTTGGTTCCTAGTCTGTCTGTCTGTTCAATCAATGGTGAGATCTTGTTGCCGGACAGATTCAATGCCGCACTTGTATTGATTACCGACAGTCGCAGTTTGTCGAAGGTGTCAGTGACTTTGTTGGTTCGGTCAATGAGCATCTGCTCGACTGTGATGATTCCGTCGCCACCTGTGACCGACGAAGCAATCGCTCGCAGAACATCAATGAACGCAAACGCTGGTTTGAAGAAGTTGACGATTGCTTGTTCAAACTCAATTACCGAAAGAATCATTCTCTCAATAGAGTTGATGACCGTAAACGAGACTGGACCCATCGCAGCAGCAAAGTATTTGACTGCACCAGTCAGACCTTCTTCTTTGAATCCATCAACTGCGGCTTTCAACGCTGGGATGATTCGCTTCTGCAAGAACTCGACGATCTTCTCAAACGCTGGCAGAAGTAGGAAGCCGATTGTTTCAACTACTTCGCCGAATGATGTGCGGAGAATCTTTACTCGTCCAGCGAATGTGTCGGCTGCGGTTGCCGCTGCACCACCGAACTGTTCTTCCAAAGTTTTAAGCGCAGCACCGAAGTCTTTGCTTTTCTTAGTGTTCTCATCTAGTGGGATGCCGAGTCGAGTAAGTGCGCCGATGTTGCCCGTGGCCGCACGACCGAGACCCAATGTCACGGCCTCCAAATCGCGCCCAGTTGCCGCGCTGATGTCAAGTGCAAGTGCGAACAGACGCTGAGATTTTTCTAGATCACCTGTAGCTCGTACTAGATTCCCGAAGGCCGGACGAAGAAGATCGTCCGCAATTCCGGTCGCAAGCATGGCTTGTTCCACGAACGCTTCCGTGGCTTCAACCTGTGCTTGTGTTGCACCGGCAGAACGAATCAACTGTGCTTCAAGACTTTTCTGTGATGCTTCGTCGGCTGCTGCTGCTGCGACTGCTGCTGTCGCTGCACCTGCGACCGCGGTCAACGCACCGAGCGCAATGAACGCACCCTTCTTTACGAAGTCGAATGCGGCACCTAACTTTGAGCCGATTGACTGAACCCTCTCAAATGATTCTTGTCCTTCTTTGGCAAGTTTCTTGAACGCCGCAATAGCACCGTCGGCGTTACCGAGGATCTGAACTTTGAAGATGCGCTCACCTGCCATGGTGAACGCAATTCTACTCAGTCAGCGAGCATCCGTTTACGCAGTTCCGCCCACTCGCGTTGCATGTCTTTGTGAATCTCTTGTTGTGTCATCCCGTCATACTGCGACATATCAATCGGAGCAGACCACCACTTCGGATCAAGAACACATCGCATCGGATTACCACGACGAGGTTGACGAGTAGTGCGAATGTTTGGTGTAGAGAATGTGCGTGTCGGTGCTGCAATATCGGTGATCGTCGGGTCAAGGAATCGCCAACCTGAATGATGTGTACGGAATGCTTGGCCAGCTTCGTGCTGTGGCAGATAGAAGATACGGGCTGGGTCTTTGGTTGCTGGGTCGCCTTTGAGACGAAGACGCTCATGTGTCTCGTACCAAACTTCTTCCCAGTTCTGTACCGGCACAGCCTGCTCAAACGGGATGACAACGTGCCAGTGCGGATTGTCTTCACGATGCGACCAGGTCGTGTACGCAAAGTGTATATACGATCCGAGATCAGCATTCTCAAATGCTTCACCGTCAAGGTCGGCGACCAATGCCCAGATGTGCGACACATTGCGATTGCCACGAGTCGTGTGTTCACGGTAGGTGACTGGCGAGTACAGCGAACCGTCAGACTTGTTTGCTCGTTCTTGGTGGTTGCCGAGCATAGATGCAAACTCCATCCACGATTCGGCGATGGTCTTTGGGTAGATGGACTTGACCGATGGGAACCCGACGACTTCAAACATTGTGCAGAACCTCCGACTATCAGGATAGCGAATCCTCAGCCGAATGCAAGTATCAGCCGATGCCTAGATCCTTAACCACACGGTCTATGCCTTCTAGATATTCCTTGGCAATCGCGTTCTTTCGCCTGCGGACCGTTGGCCAAAAGAAGTATCCCGACTGTCCTCGATGTCGAAGGAACTGTTTTGTCTTAGGTGTTAGACCGCCACCGAACTCTGCACCGAAGAAGACATCGCCGCGAGTTACCTTCCGTTTGCGTTTGCTGTTCGGACGTGACTTTGATACGAACGATTCGTTGGCTCGTAGTTTGATAGTCGGGATGCGATCGTTGCTTGCCCGTAATCCTTTGGCAACTTGTATTGCTTGACTGGCTCGACTGACCGTACCCGCAGTGATCCTGACTTCGGTTGATAAGTCTTTGGCGATTGTGTATGCGACTTTGCGCAGTTCTTTGCTGAACTCGTAACTGGCTCTATCAAACTTGCGGAGAGTTTCGTAGAGATCTTTGACGATGACGGTGTTCGCCATGACGGCTGCTTGACCGGCACTGCCGATTGTCGCACCTGTGTCACCTGGCAGGTTAGGGAATGCTGAGAACTTATTACCTGTAAAGGCCATCGCTAGATCCTTTGGTTCGGATTCATCTTGACACTCTTCCAGCGCAGATAGCCGAGCATCGTGTACAGCATTCTAGGTGATTCTTGTAGAAGTAAAGATGGAGCGATGTGAGTCTCACACGCTAGATATGCGATCAGCCAGTGGGCTGAGGATTCTCCAAAGGGTTGATCACCGCAGAATCGGTTCCAACCTCCACACTCTCGACTGTCTCAATCCATTCTTCAAACTTCATTGCGGTCTTCTTCGTGCGCTTCGTTGCATGCCACGCCAACCAGGCGAGGTCGGTGAGGCGTAGTTCTGTTTGGAAGTTTGCGACCGAACGATTCTTCTCGCCTTCGAAGGCGATGAAGTCTGCGAACTGCGCGGTCACTTTACTGACTACGCCGTCCAGCTCGGTCACTTCTAGATTGATTTTCATTCTTACCTCCTGATTGTTTTATTAAGAACTATGCGGTTGCTTTTGTGATCGTTCCGCTAATTGGCCAGGTTACGTCCGCTGTGTTTAATTCGCCCACCGCGCCGTTTACGGGTGTCCACTCCGTTACGAGAACAGAGAACGTGAAATGTGGCGAAGCCGTTCCTGCTGCTGCTGTTCCTGCTGGTTTGATAACCATGGTCACTGCTGTTGATCCAACAAGCGGATAGACCAAACCTTCAACTGACGAGTATTCGTTGTGAAGTGAGAGAGTCACAGAATTATCGATCAATCCTGCAACGCGAGTTACCGCCCCACCAGATGAAAAACTGGTTGTTGGTACTTCGGCTGCAGTCGTGCTTAGAGTAATTGCGGCCACGTCACTTGAAATATCTGTACCGTTGAGAGTGACTACTGAGTTTGTGAGAACTAACTTTGCCATGATTATTTATCTCCTGCCGTATCGGCGTTCGAGGTTGATTTATCTGCGACCAAGACAATGCGACCCGATTGCAGTAGAGAGTCTAGATGATCAACATCTGCGCCATCAATAGTGGCTGGATATTGTTTACCCAACACCGTGAAGCCTTCAACCACCTGGAACTTTGCCATAGGTTAAGCGTACACGACGACACGAAAGTCAACCGTTAGATAGGTCGTGTCGTTCGCGTCAACGGTTGAGATGTTGGATGCCTCTTCAACGATCAGAGTCTTCGCATACCCGCCCAGGGTTGTGTCGGCTTCGATTGCTGCACGAATCCCGCTGTCATAAGACAGATATGTGTCCATCAAGTTCTGTGCTGTGCGCTCAGCTGCACGACCAACAATGACACTGACCGTGAACACATGTGTGACCAGACCTGCCCGCATCGCACCGTGATAGGTGATTGACTCTAAGGTCGGCCATGCGATACCGCCGACCGAAGGGTTGACCTGGTCGGGTTGCTGTGCGAATGCGCGAAGATTCGTGATTGTTGCAAGACGTGTCTGTAGTCCTGTTTTGAGTTCGGTGACTGTTGCGGTCATGCGAACATTCGCATTCGGCGATATGGCTCGACAAGTTGTGCGACGTCTGGGTCGAGTGCGCGTGTCACTCGTATCGCACCCAAGTCTCCGAAGCCGGCAACGCCGAGCGGTGAATCGTAACGCTTGAAGATTCTTGACGCCTGAATGATCACGGCTTGTGTGATCGGTTCAGGTACAGACGGCCAGCCGTAGATGGCGGTGAGTTGCACTAATGCTTCAAGTCCGAAGTTTGCGTTCAATGTCGGGAACAGATAGTCGCCGACTGCGCGGATGCGTGTGAACGGGACAGTCAAGCCGTCCAAGATTCCGTTGACTGGTTCTAGTTGCCAATCGCTTGGAGTCCAAGTGACATCAAAGTTGCCGTCTGCGTTTGTTTGTGTTTTGAGTGTGATCGCAGTTCCAGCGATGTCATCGATCTCGCACACGAATGAATCGGCTGCGGTGAACACTCGTGTCGTTGCCGAACTATATGCCCAGAACTGTCGGTTCGCATAACCGTCAATGAGCCGTGACGCTGCACCGGCACAGTTGTCTATCAGTTCGTCGTCTTGTGTGTCGGCTGTGCCGATACGAAGAGCAGCCTTGATCTGGTTGCGTGTGGCATAGCCGTTCGTGATTGCCATAGGTTCCTATCCTACTCAACAACCAACAACTCGAGTGATGGCTGAAGTCTGAAGAATCTTACTCCATACAACTCACGCAACTTATTCACGACGACACTGAATTGTTGACGCCAACCATCCATCGACCCATTCGACTTGCGATACCCAGCGAAGTTCTCTTGCCCATCTAACAGACCGAGGTCAACACCGATCAGGTTGATTTGTGACGCACCCATGTAGCAGGCGAGGTGCATCGCGATGTGTGCCGAGGTGCCACCAGTAATCAACACATCTGGATCGGTTGGCCAGTTGGTGTCAGGTTTCCAGAATGGTGCGTGTGGTCGGAATGTGATGTGACTACCTGTGCCGATATGGGTTGCGGTCATGTCACCTGCTTCTAGATTCATGTCTGGTGTGATGAAGATTCGATGCGGGTTCGCAGCCACATTGCCTGCCACAACAGGATGATGGGTTGAATAGTTTGTCGCCGTGTAGAAGTCTTGAAGTCCGAACACGAATCCGACCTCGTTGATTGCGACCACAGTCTTGCCTTCGAAGAACTGTGGTGTCACCCATCCCATACTCGGACCAGAACCACACACCCAAACAGGTTCACCGCTGTGACGGTCTTTCAAGTCTTGGAGAATCATTCAGCCAACTTCGGCGGCCAGTCCTCACCAGGTATCACTCGACCAGATTCCAACAGTCTACGAAAGTTGAACATTTCTTGTTCTGCTTGATCATCTTTTTGTGCAGTCAGTGCATCATCGTGTCGAACCCAAGTCCACACGCAACGCGAATCAAACGACACTTCAACATTGTGTGACCGCATCTCGCACCAATGAACCCAATCAACATACTTGTGTGACCGGTACGGAATCTTCAACCAAGTCTTGCGACGAATAACCGCAAGCCCTGGCATACCATTGTTTTGCAGATTCATCAGATTCTTATATTGCTCAGGTGTGCCGTAACACAACCCGCCATCCCACCGACCACGCACATTCACCGCGTCACCTTGCAGAACTAGACCATCAAAGAAGTTTGGGTCCATCGTGTCATCGACTGGCAGATGTGTACACCACTCGGCTGTCGCTTCGCGAACACCAACATTGACACACGGCCAGATGCGGTCATCCCAATACGGGACAACCTTCCACCAGTCAGGCACATCAACTCTGGCGGTCGTCACCAGAATCACCTCTTGTGGTTTGACCGTCAACGCTTCAACAGATTCAATGAACGCTGTACCGAACCGATCCCAATAGTTCTGCTCGAACGGTGAGATGATCGCTACCGGTGCCGATACCACGACAACGGAGCCTTCCCTTCACGGATCCACGGAATCCACGAATCATCCATCTGCACCTCAATCAACTGTTCGCCGCGTATCGAGCGACCGATCCGATAGTTCTCAGCCATGAACCCTTCAGGATCATCAACCATCAGTTCTTGGTGAGAGAACGACCGCATCTTGTTCGCAGCCCATTCAGGTCCACCCATCCACGACACATGCCAACCTGAGTTCAAGTTCGGCAACCGTTCACGATTCGAGCGGATGTGTTGCGCACCACCAGCCCGTTGACCGTATAGTCCTGCGACCATCGTGACTTCGTCCGTGAATCGCCAATACGCCGACATCACTAGACGCTTCATCATGTAACTACGCCAACCCTGTTGCAGTATCTCAATGTCGGCTGGGTTCCATATTTCGTCACAGTCGGCAACAGTCACAATGTCTTGGGCTTCTGGCGCGAACTTTTGCAATGCAACGAACAGGTGGTCGCGTTGTGCGTGTTCCGCCGCCCAGCCAAGTTGATTCGGATTCGGTTCAAATGTTTCGTAGTGGATCTTGTCGCGCCACTTGTAGAACCTGTCAAGGTCTATGCCGTGCGGTTTAGGTTTACCCATGAAAGTTGTGGACGATTCAACGATGATTATCTTGTCTATGACATCGCCGATCTCCGACAGTCGGCATTCAAGCATGTCGTGTTCTTGGTTGAACAGGATGCAGTCAAACACTCTCATCGGTGTGTCTCGCCGACTAGCAGTATGCGGTTGTCGTTCATCACAATCTTTGTATCAATAGAACAATGTTTCTCAAACTCGGCTTGCAAAGTTTGTATGTCCGGCACACACCATTGAGTCTTCAATGGGATGAACTCGTGAACAATCAACCAGTCACATCGCTTCGCTGTTTCGGCGATCACTTCACGCCAGTCAGGTTGCATGTACAAGGTCTGCGACATGACCGCGCAATCATATTCACCTGACTTAGCTGCGGTCAGACCGTCACCGACACAGAAGTCGATGCCAGGGTATGAGGCTTTTGCTTTGCGTATCGCAGTCGGTGAGATGTCGTAGCCGACAACTTTGCGATTGCGTAACGCCATCAGATGTGTCTGTGTGCCTTTACCACAACCGATGTCAAGAATTGTGTTGAACGAATATGCGGCCATCGCAGTCGAGAGAAGTCGATATCCCATCGGTCGCAGATCCGACTGATACCAGGCATCAAACTCTTCGCCGTCCTCCGCTTGATACATCGCTTCAACATCGGCATCGTCGCCAAGATACTTGTGATATTTAGCCATCAATCCCAACTGAGATCTAGTCGACGTTGCAGATCCCACTGACCTGCATCAAGTCGTGCGTTCCGCATTTTGAACAGTTCAAGATTCGAGTTGAATGTTGCCGAGTTCTTCGCCTGATATGCAACATCGGACAGAAGCGTGGACGAGTTGTCATGCACGATGATGTCTTGCGACTTGCGAATGTTTTTACCAAGACGCACGGCGCGACGTTCATAGTCGTTGTCTTCAAAGTATGCAGGATGGAATGCTTCGCAGAACAGGCCGACATCTTTGACAACCTGTGAACCGATCCACGCGCAAGCCCACTCTGGTGAACCAGTGAGATGGATCTCGTTCACGTCGCATGACTGCCAGAACTCTTCAAGTTTGTTTGGCATGAACCAAGCATCCGAGTTCATAAGAATCCAACCCGCTGCGAACGGTGTCATCTTGATGCCAAGATTCCAAGATGTCGCAACACCGAGATTGCTTGGCATGTCCATGACGTAGGTTTTGCCGTGGCGACTGTGGCGTGGCATCACCAAACAGTCCTGCTCGATCTTGCCTCCGTTGTCAATGATGATGATCTTCTCAACAGGGAAGTCAAGTGAATCTATGCACCTCTCAAGCAGGTCATATCGGTTTAGGACTGGGATGATTACAACCGGCACCATGCGGACAACTCCTTCATTGTTGGCTTCCAATACTGCTCAAATACTTGATCGGCTCCGTACCCTAGGGCATGGGTGATTGCGTCCTCAGAACGGCTCCTAGGCGCGTCATACGCCGACTTGAGAGCATTCACGATGTCAGGCACATTCGGTGTAAAGAACCACGACTTCTGTGCTGCATCCCACCAAGGCTGACCTTCAACCGTCCAGCCGTCACCGACCAGTTCAGGTTGCGCCGTGAAGTTTGAGACAATCACTCGACATCCGCAGGCTTGTGCTTCGATGACAGGGATGCCGAAGCCTTCACCCATCGAGCAGGCCAACAGAACATCGGACGCGGTGTACATCGCAGCCATCACATTCTGTGGAATGCCATGCCGATAGGCGTACTGGTCGACAACCTTGTACTTGTCTTTTGATACTCCGACCGCATCCAACAATGTCGGCAGATTGATACCAGCCATCGCACCATCAGGTTCGGTGTACAAGTACAGCACCGCATCGGGATGATCTTTGGCAAAGATTGAGAACGCAAGAATGTTCTCAGCCCAAGCCTTCCGAGCAGGCTGAGAACCTTTGTTGGTCGCAACCATCGACACGACGAATTTGTCTTCTTCCCAGCCCATGAATTCTCGGCCAGTCATCTTGTTCCCGTTCGCCAAAGTGATTGATTCGGTCGGCTGGAAGACAGGTTCGATTGCGTGAGGAACATACAAGTGTTCAACACCTGCAAGATCCAACATTCGTGAACCGAACTTCGACATTGCGATCGGTTTCACGTTGTCACGCTGACACCAAGCCAACACATCTGGTGGCGTTGGCTGATGATCGATTGGAACCCATGACGCAATGTTCTTCCAAGTTTTCAACGAGTCAGACTTCAACACCCAGACATCAAACAATGTCATCATCAATGTCGGTGTGGATGGATCTTGGTTTGCCCATTCCATCGTGTGCGCGACAAGCACATCGTCGCTGTATCCAGCGAGTCCTTGTGGGTAGATTTTGAATCCGTTCCATGTCGATGACGCGCCTGCGAGGCCGTACATCGCGTGGACTGCTACTTGGTGGTTTTCTTTCGCGAGCCTTTCGATGACTTGCGCGGTTTGCTGTCCGTATCCGGTGGGAGTCCAAGGTGCGTTGCTATACCAGAGGACTCTGAGTCGGTCGGGATTGGTAGGTCGGACACTTCCAACGAGTGCGCCACGCCCGCTCGGAGCAAACGCTCCGCTAAGTACCCTGGCATCTCCACTGGGACGCCCTTCACGATTACGATTTGCCACATGATCCTCCTAAGAATAGTGCAGATATAGAGAAAGTCCACGGCCAACCCTGCACGAATAGGCCGTGGACTTAATCCTAGTCACAGTCCTTGCGGACTGTCATGTCTTGTTATCGGTTGCTCTAATTAAGAAGCGTTACCGATGAAGTGTTTGACATGCGATGTTTGTGGCAAGTTGCCATCGACACGCATTGTTGCACGGAAGGTGATGAGATCAGTGCTGAATGCGAAGTCATCGCTTCGATCCAACTTGATGCCACCGACCGAGCGAACGAAGTACGAAGGAAGGTGTCCGAAGATAACCGATTTCGCGCTAAGTGCTGTGTCAACGACTGCTGGGTTCTCGAATACTGGGTATCCAAGAAGCAGATCTTGTGCGTCTGCGCTGAGTGCTGGTTGGAACACATAGTTGCCTGCTGTGTCCTTGAGCTTGCGCATTTTGCCGATTGATGATGCATTCATCTGGAAGCCTGAACCAGCCAAACGACGACCGGCTGTGTCTACCGAGTAGACCAAGTCGATCAAGTTGTCTGCGGTGAAAGCACCCGTCACACCCGTTCCGCCAGTTACGCCGACAGCTGATGCTGCAACGATACCTTTTGGTTGGTTTGTGCCTGAACCGATTGTGAGTGCCGAGTTGACACGCACACCGAGTTCATTACCGGTCTGATCAGCCAAGAAGCGCAAGATGTCCACGCCTGAATCCTCAACCAACTCTCGTGAGAGTTGAACAAGGAACGAGAACTTGAACGCGCCCAATGTGATGAACGAGTTGAATACTGGATCCGACTCACTGATTGCTGTGCCTTCGCCAACGATTGCGGCAGTTGAATACTGAGCAAGTGATGGAATCTGAAGGTTTTCGCCTGATGCTGTGTTCAAGACTGTTGAAGTCTGGAGCATTGGACCAACCGTACGAGCAAGCATGATCACTTGGTCATAGAACGATGTTGGTACTGGTGCGCCTGCTGATGTCTTTACAACGTCACGCTTCTCAAACATGTGTGAACGAATTTCACCTTTTGCCATCGAACGAATCACATCGTTGTCGTTGCGCTCTGCGCGTGGTGCGTCAGCGACAGGACGAACCTGGTCTGCGATCTCGCGTGTTGCTGCATCCAAACGAAGTTCACGGGCCTCATCGGCGCGGAGCTTCTCGATTGTTGCTGTGCGCTCATCAAGTTCTTTGCTGATGCGCTCGTATGTCTGAGTCTCTTCTGCTGACAAGTCACGCTTCTCAGCGGTTGCAACATCAAGAATCTTCTTTGCGGCTTCCCACGCTGTTGCGCGTTGTGCCATTTGTTGGTCAATAAATTGTTTCATGATTACTCCATGATTGGTTAAGTTGTGGTGCGCAGGAAGTTGTCTTCCGATCGTAGCGGGACGCTTACCAATCTCTAGCCGTAGCGGAACGCTTACCGGCAGACCTGAGTATATATCAGAGTCTAGATATTTTTCAACAGTTCAAGATGCTTCGCCATCAAACTCACCGACGAAGGAACTTTGGCTGGTTCGGCACGAAGTTTGCTGACCGCACCCGACAACAGATCAGCCGACTCATCTGACAGAGTGCCACCCGCTTCAAGGACTGTGATCGCTTCAGCGAGTTTGTCAACGTCAACACCTGTGCGCTCGGCAAGAATGTCCAGAGAACGAACAGAAGCCGAAGTTGCGGTGTAGGCAGGGAAGCCTGTCACAACCGACACTTCATGCAAACGTACTTGGCGCAGTTCACGGCTCATGCCATCGTCCGACCATTTGTCTCCACCGGACGGAACGGAGAAGCCGAACGACATTGAGTCAACATCGCCGCGCTTCATCAACACGCTCAGGTCACGGCCAACAGTTGTGTCAGGAAGATCTGCTTCAACGAGCAAACCTTTTGAATCTTCTTGCAATCGCAAAGTCTTTGACCTTGTCGAAGCAAGCAACATTGATGAGTCATGGTTCATGTACATCTTGATTGGCATGCGACTCTTCAAAGATTTTTTGAATGCACCTTGTGCGATTCGCTCGATGAATGGCAACGGTTCGGAATCAGAGTTGAAGACTGCTGCATATCCTGTGAATGACATTCCGTCACCTGTTGGACCTTCGCGTAGTTCGAAGTCGTTGATCTGAATGCGGCGTGTCTCTAGTGATTCGCTCATTCCGTCAATCATAACAACATTCACGGGCAGAGTTCTAGAGGAGCGTGGATGATCTTTTGGAAGTAGATCGTTGTCGGTGATGTAGGCAGGGTTCTCTGGACGGCCGTTGCGAAGAAGATACAAGTAGGCGTTCACACGCGCATACGCCCACTGGTTACGGCTGACACCTGGACGATGCGAAGTCGAGTAGGCACCAGCACCGCGACGGAACACGGTGCGCAACATGCCGACAGTTGCCCGCTTCCACGCAGGATCTGCACCGTCAAGTTTGTCGTTGTGTTCAACAACTTTATTCTTCAACCCATCTTCGATTGCTTGTGTCAACTCAATCGTGGCAGAACCAGCAGGAGCCTTTGCGGAACCTTGCGGATTCTTGTCCGAACCTGTGATCTGATCCTTCGGCGGAGCTGGTGCGCGTTCAGATTTGATTGCCTCAGATTTACGCTCAAACCAATCTCGTGCCGGTTGCGGATTCAACGGATTGATTCCCCACAGATAATGCGCAACCGCACCCGCACCAGGGAACTCGTCGTTGCTTGCGTCAGAGTTCTTTGGTGCTTGAAGATCTACTGCGTGTCTTTGCGCCCACGCATTCGCTCGCACAACTTTGTCTTCGCTGACTTGACCTCGTGCCAAGTCTCGTGCCTCACGAACGGTTCGATCGACCAGCCCTTCACCCGCAAGACCTTGGCCGTAGTAGTCCAATCCTTTGCGCGCAGCGGTGCGAATATAGACAGGAACTTCAAGATTGACTTGACGATCTTCTTCATCTTCTTCTTCATGTGGTTGCCAAGCATTGCAATAGAATCCGCCGTCAACATAAGCATCCCATCTTTCACACCAAGCCTTGAGGTTGTCTCCTTCGCCTTGCACATTGTCTTCGTCGTAGAAGTGGCAGTTCCCGCAAGCACGACCTTCAGGAACATCTGGTGCTAACGCTGGCCGATAGTTATCTGGCAACGCACGTTCGCCACCAGGTTCCATGTCTTCGGCAATAGATACCGCAACCATCTGATCGACTGCATCTTGTTTCGTTGTGTGACAGCCGATCACTTCGCCATCTTCTTTGACGGTTGCCCAACCAGAACAATCTGGTGACTTGTCGGTAATGAAGTAAGGCATCAGGGTGTGATCAGAGTGAACGCTACTGAGTGACCTGTTTTAGTTGATACTGCGAACATCTGTTGACCTGCATAGACAACAAAGTCTTCAGATCCGCTTTTCGGGATTGTGTGTCCAGCGTTGACTGCGACTGTTGAACCGCCAAGAAAGATTGTGTCGGTGTTGTCAAGGTTGCTGATGTGTAGTGTCCCTGGATTCACTCCGCAAGTTGTGATTAGTGTGGCAGCCGTTCCGACTGCAATAGATCCATTTGTGATTGGCATGATTGTGACCTCAGACCAACAACAATACCTCAGCATCATCTTCCAAGATGCTGAATGTGATCGTGCTTGTCGCTTGTGCTTGCATCCCGTTCAACGATGTTGAGACAACCGCGTAGCGTCGTTTCGGTTGAATGACAGGTATCTCGACTTCTGGTAGCGGTTCAATTTTCTTGCGTCGTGGTGCAGCGTATTGTCGACCGCCCGAAGGTGTCGGTTCTGGTTCGGGTTCTGGTGGTGTTGGGATTGAGTTTGCGGTCGCGACAAGTCCGCCAAGGTCTGCTGATGCGACCGCGTTTTGTTCAACCGCTGTGATCGCCGAAGCAGCAAGACCGCCAAGGTCAGCCGATGCGGTTGCAGGTAGCACGACAGTTGCGGTCGCCGAACTGGCAAGTCCGCCGAGTTGTGATTCGGCTGTCGCTTCGGTTGTGACGATTACTTCTGCAACTTCAGCAATGAGTTCGCCGAGGTTGGCTGATGCGGTTGCGAAGTGTGTGACAGTCGCAGTCGCAGTCGCAAAGATTGCACCAAGTGACGCTGCACCTGTGGCTGTGGTTAGGAACTCAATACCATTGAGAACATCTGTGCTGTTCAACTTGCTTGTGTCAAGAGTGAATGGCAAGCCATCTAGTCCGAATGCAATGTCATCAAGTGTTGATGGCCCGTCGAGCGTGAACCTGATCACCGCCATAGCGGTACTAACTTGCGACTGTTAGGGATGCAGAGAGATTGCCAGATGAGATCGTGTAAGTGTCACCAGCGGTGTAGGCGTTGCCTGTGATCGTGCCTGAGAACAAGAAGTTGCCTACGGTCAGAGAATCCCATGCGCTAAAGTGTGTTGCGTCTTGCGAACCTGCGATGTTTGTCCACGAGATATCTGCATCAGATGCGATCGCACCGGCAGAAGCCGCAGCGAACGACACCGACTTGCGTGTTGTTTCGGTTGCAGCGTTTGCGGTCGCAGCCGAACCTGGATCACCAACATGAAGTTTGATGTAGACCTGTGTGACCGCATAGGAAGTGTTGTTGCCGAGCGCATTGAGAAACGAGTTGCAAAGATAAGTCGAAAGTCCTGTTGCCATCAGTCTTCCGATCTTTCAGTGATTGTTAAGATGCGGCCATCTTTGTCGCGTTCAACTGTGCGCACACTCGGCTTGTTCTCTGGGACGTTTACACGCACAATAGTTTCAGGAACATTGATGATCGGTGCTGCGACGTTCACGTTCGCTGGTGGGACGTTGACAACGACTTCTGGCATCGTCACATTCACATCACGCTGGTTCACATCGTAGGTTGGTGCTGGTTCGGTGACTTGTTGCAAGAGAACTGGTGCGACACCAGTGTGTGTGATCGGATCAACGTCGAGTGCTTTCAATACTGATGCTGGTTCGAATCCTGCGTTGATGAGACGTTGAGCCATCATTGTTTTGCGGTCAAGTTCTGTGAGTCCAGCCGCACCAAGATCGACGTTCGCCAACGGCACACGGTAAGTATCGCCACCATCGGCTGGTCGCAGATCTTCGAATCGTCGCACATCGTTGATTGACAACCAGCCTGCTTGCAGTCCTGATGAATATCCTGCGACACGCGAACCGAAGTCGCCGCGCATCAGACCATCAAGGTTGAACTTCAAGAATGAACCGTTGGTCAGAAGTTGACGCGAATATCCATCTTCAATCTTCGTGACGTATGGTCGGAGTGTGTGCATCACGAAGTGGATGCCGTTCATTTCGACTGATGCGTACGCTTGCGCACCTGCTTGAATCACACCAGCCATTGATGGTGGTACACGGAACGCACGAAGGATCTCCTCGACTGCGAACTGTCGTGACTGCAAGAACTGTGAATCATCTGGTGCAACCGAAGTTGTCGTGTACTTCGCACCGCCGAACAGAATGCCTGGACGATGTGCGCGACGCAAACCTTTGTGACCTTCTTCGAATCCGTCAACAAGCGACTTCGCTTGTTCGCGTGTCAAGTTGCCTGGGAACTCGATGATGCCAGAAGTGTGCGAACCTTGACCGAAGAACCTTGCAGCGAACTCTTCAAGAGCCTTCGATAGTCCGAGGTTCTCTTTGACAAGTTCGATGCGTGAACGGCCACGAAGATCGCCAGGCAAACGCAACTCGGACAGATGGATCATGTCTTCATGCTCGATCACGTCACGGTTGTCAAACACATAGATGATTCGGCGTGACTCGTCGCGCTTCACTTCAACTTTCAAAGGATTCAACACCGTCAACCCTGCAATGCCTTGGTTGTCACGGATGATGCGTGTGAACGAGTTACCGTTCAACAGCATTGACACAAGCACCTGTTGGAAGTGATCGGTGCGTGAGCAACCAATTTCAGGCATATCCAACCAGTCAGGTCGTGGACGATACGGTCGGCGATCACCGTCAACACGAATGAACGTGTCGACTGGCAGAGTTGAGATAGAGTCCGCGATTAGTCGGACACACGCATACACGGTTCCGATCTTGAGTGAATCTTCTTGCGTGACAACTGTGCCGGCATTAGTTGTGAACTGGAATGCGTCACCCGCAGCGAAGAGCGATTGATATGAGACAGCTCTTTCTTCGCCTCTTGGGTTGAACAGTCTTGACAACATCAGTTTCTATCCGCTTTCTTTGACCGCTCCCAAGCCAAGGTGAAGGCAAGCAGAGATGCGCCCAAGAATATTAGCCCAAGCGGAAGTGCAATGTAAAATATGCCAACCGCAATCATCAACACCGCAATCATCTCAAGAATCAGAATCATCATTTGTCCGCTCCTAAACATTGAAGAACCCTGGTTGCTGAACACTCTCGACTCTTCTCGTCGCACGATCAACAGCCATAGCCAATGCTATCGCAGCATCAATCTTGCGTTTCGACTTACCTTTCGATAATCGCCAACCCATATCGGTTGACCGTTGCGCAGCCGACAACACCTGATCGGCGAACACAGGATTGCCGTCATGCGCAATCTTCTGATTCACAATCATCTCGTACAAAGTTCCGCAAGCAGGCACCATACGCGCAGTCGACTGCGAGAACTCAACCATCGTGAACCCTTCATCAGACATCGCTTCAGCCGAACGCTGAAAGAACGCTGGGTCATAAGCGAACTCTTGCACCGTGAACTCACGACCAAGTTCACGGATGTGTTGCTCGACTGCGGCCACATCCATCACACCACCATCAGGATGCCAGATCTTCGCACGAACAACAATCCGACCAGACTCCTGCGGTTGCGCAACAACGACCGCGATCGAGTCATGCTTTAACGCCATGTCAATGCCGACGAACACAGGTATGTTCGGATCAAGTTCATCTTCGCTCCGACACAACTCCCACCCGCCCTTCGGTAACCAACTCTCGCCATCTGTGCGAACCCACTGATTCAAGCGATACCTGCGAAACGCAACCTCGGCTGTCTGCATCATTGAGATCTCCATGTCTTCCATGTCAAGAAGTCCTTCAGCCAAGTTTGGATTCGCAGCAGCCCAAGCATCACGATCCGAGACTTCACAATCGGCTGGTGCTTCCCACCACCAGAATCCGAACCGCTCGTCAACCTGATCACCAGATACGACTCGCTTGCCATAGTTGTACAGACGTCCGCAAAGAGAATCCAAGTCGTACCCAGCGGTGCTGATTGCGACAAAGTTTGGATCTTTACGCGCACCAGAACCTAACGTGAGTGCATTGAATAATTCTTCGTTGGGCTGAATATGAGCCTCATCGAATATCACGGTTGATGCGTTTAGACCTTGCTGAAGTTTTGCGTCACTGGATAGCACACGATAGATCGCACCAGTCGAAGGAACCTCAACAACATCGCGATACACCTTGCACACACCCGACAACGCAGGCGACTGACTGATCTGCCACTTCGCCTCGTTGAACACAACTCGTGCCTGCTGTCTGTCACCCGCTGCCGAATAAACCTCGGCACCAGGCTCACCTTCGATCAGACCGTAGAGCGCAATCACCGAACCGAGAAGCGACTTGCCTCCCTTCCTTCCCATTCCGATCAGGCTGCGACGATACCGCAACAACCCATCATCACGACGCTCATACAATGCATCAAGAAGTGCGACCTGCCAGTTGGTAAGAATCAGAGGTTGACCGGCGCGAACACCTTTGCTGACATGCAAGAAGGTGCGGGCAAAGTCAACGACTTTGTGACCGTCAGATCGGCTGTATAACTTTGGCGTCGACCAAGTTGGAGTTCCTTTGTCGGTATGAGTCAAGCTCATTGGCCACCCTTATCTCGGCAAGACCAAGTCTCGCCCTGTCGCTTGGAGTGAAACCCAGCAGGCACATCCATGCCGTGCATTGTGCATCCATCTGCTCGATCTGTTTCACCGCTGGATGAGTCACAATCTGACCGTTTGGTGACGTGTACCAGCGAGTCGTGACATCGTCGCCGAGCCAAAGTTCTAGATCGTAGATCTTCTGATAGTTGCGACAGAGCCGACCCATCAGCGGACCATCGTGCAACTCCGACAGATGACGCCGACCACCAGTCCACAAGACCGTCCAGTATTGGTTGCCGATCTTGCCCAAACCTTTTGGTGCGACCGGCACAACTGCCATGTCCACTAGCGCGAGTGCTGTCTCTGGCATAGGTGAAGCAGCCAAACCTGTGCGAATGCGTGAGCCTTTCAACCGCTTGCGCTCGGTAGGAGTTGCGGATGATCCGCGACCGACTCCAGTTGATTTGGTGGCCATGCCACCAATGGTAGCCGTGACCCGTCCACCGACCATGCACAAGTCCGCCAACGGCATGGGTCATAGACGCCTGTGCGTCCAAACTTTTGACCCACCCTCCATCTCTACACCCGCCTACTTCGCGTCGCCGCGTCGCGAGTTGCACGACCGATGCGCGGGAAGAAGAGGTGAGTCCACGTCGCCAGGTATCACATGGTCTGCGGTCCACGGGTCATCGGGTCGTGCGCCTTCGAGACAGATCCAACAGTATTGGGCAGAGTCGCGCACAGCCTTCGCTCGTGCTTGGTAATCACCTGAGTAATGCGGACGCTTTGGCTTGGGATGGAGACGGTTGTAGGTGGTCTGACAGTCTGGGCATCGGCGTGGGTTGGTGGTGAGTTGCCGACAGGTTAAACACGGTCTAGATATGGGCATGTTGCGTGGTCTGCTTGCTGTCGCTAACTACGTTAGCGCGACAGTACAAGCAAGTGACTCGGTTGAGTGTTGCTTGTGCTTTGCTTGTTGGGTGGGTTCATATGGGCTATGGGTTTGGTGAATATTTACACGCAGCGTGTGCTTGCTTGTGATTGGCAACAAGCAACACGCAAGCATGGTTTTAGAAGTCCTCTTGCGTGTAGCCAATTAGGCCTGCTCGTTCGGCGTCTTGTTCGTGTTCTTTAATGAGTTGTGCTTGGACTCTCCAGCATTCCTTTTGGCTGACTCGGCCTGTGTCAGTCTCGACATGTGGCTTGATTGTGTCCCAGAACTTCTTGGTGCCGACATGAATGTCGATGTTGTGTTTGGTGATGATCTCTATGACCTTCTCGTTGCGTGGTCCGCCTTTGATGTCTTGCATGAACATCTCGTTGTCTTTGGTTACTTTGAGATCTATCGGTGTGATCCATGTGTGGCGTTTCTTGATTGGTGACAAGCGGACGTCATCGCCTGCTCGGGTCATTGCCCAGACCAAGTCCACGTCATCGTTCTTTGCGCTGGTGCCTCGTGCGCCCTTCTTGATGTCTTTGCCGGCATGGTCAATTCTTAGTAGTGATCGTCCTTCTTGTTTGAGGTTGAGTGCTGTCCATCGGTAGAAGTCTCTGACTGTGTCGGCGTCGTTCTCTGCTCCTTCGACTGCGCGTGAGAAGGTGTCAATGATTACGAGTTCGGCTTGACAGGTGCGGGCTAGGTCGCAGATCTGTTTGGCTCCTTCTGGTTTGTCAAGTGATCCGATTGGTGGGAGTGATGCGTAGTGGAGTCGTGTGAGGTCGGTGTCTTTGTTGTAGCCCATGGCGACGAGTCGTTCGTAGAGTTGGGCTTGTTGCATCTCGTAGTCCATGTAGAGGATGTTGACTGGGTCGTGGTCGCGTCCGAACATGTTGCGGCCTGTGGCGAGTCCTGCTGCGATGTAGAGGGCAAGGAGTGACTTGCCTGTTCCGCCTGGTGCGAAGATGACGACGAGCTGGTTGCGTGGGATGATTGGTTCGATGAGCCAGTCTTCTTCTGGGAATGTTTGTTGCCAGAAGTCTTGCCAGTTGATGAGGATGTTGTCGGTGATGCGTGGTTGTTCTACTGGTTGCAGTGACCGTGTGTCTTGTAGGAGTTTCTTTGCGAACGCTGATCGGTCGCCGTGGTGGTGCATGGATGCGGTGTAGCCGAAGCGGGTATATGCACCGGCTGGAAGGTTGGTGATGCTGGTTGTGAATACTTTGAGGATGTCTTTGCCTTGCCATCCTGTTGTGGCTGAGGTGCCTTCGCGGATGTCTTTGCCTGGTCGTACCCAGTGTGATTCGCCTGACTGGTCGGTGTGGGCAAGTGTCCATCCGTCTTGCCTTAGTAGGTCATGCCAAGTTGTTGCCGCACAGTAACGGGATGCTGGTCCTTCTTCATCTTGCAGTAACGGTGACAGCGTCGCTGATGTTGTGGGTGTTGTGGTGGGTTCGGGTTTGGCTGTGAGTAGTAGGACCATCCAGAGTGGCATGTCTGCTGGTTTGCGTTCTTCGATGCTGTGGCCGTCTAACCATTGGTATGGTTTGCCGTTCGGGTGGATTGTTGGTGGTGCTAGGACTTGTCCTCCGATGCCACGGATGTCTATGCCTTGGCCGAGTTTGCCTGATGCTTCGTTGTGGATTGGTTGGTCGGTGAAGAAGTAGAGGTGTCGTCCGCCTGATCCTGTTACGGCTTCGAGTGTGTCTGGGAGTTTGCCGTGTAGTTGTTCTAGGTCGTAGAGGGTGTCGGAGCCACGGTATTCTTCACGGTCGTCCACGTCTACGACGACAATGTATTTGTCTGCGAACTTGCCTGTGGCGATTCCGAGTCCGCAGTCTTTGAATGCACCGGTGAACCATTGTTGGATTTGTGTTGGGTTGGATGTGGCTGCGTTCTGCCAACCTTCGATCGGCGGATATTTGCCGCCTTGTTTGATTGGGATGACTCGTAGACCTTTGTGCGCGTATGCGAGTGCAGTGTCTAACACATTCATGATTCTCCTTGGGTAAGTTCTTTAGTCTAGATAAATAGTTTTGGTTGTGGTTCTGCGTCTTTGATTCGTTTGGCTGCCATCTCGGCGTACACGGGATTGAGTTCGCATCCGATCCAGTTTCGTCCGTGTTGTTGTGCGACTAGCCCTGTTGTGCCTGCACCGAAGAACGGGTCGAGGACTGTGCCGTCTGGTGGGCATCCTGCGAGTATGCATGGTTCGATGAGTTGTGGTGGGAAGGTTGCAAAGTGTGCGCCTTTGAATGGTCGTGTTGTCACTGTCCACACATCACGCTTGTTGCGTTTGCCTGTTGCTTCGTATTCGTTCCCAGATTTTGTTGCATGTTTCGGATCGTCGCTGTCACCGTATTTGTTGCCGCCAAACCGAATACCAGTTTTACCACCGACACTATTCATTGATGTACCTGCACGCGAATCTGCTCTAGATGCTCTGTCATCGAATGGGTACTTGGCTGGTTCTTTGATTGCTTCGTTGTCAAAGTAGTACTGGCGTGACTTGCTGAGCAGAAAGATATATTCGTGCGATTTTGTGCATCGGTCTGTGACTGATTCGGGCATCGGGTTTGGTTTGTGCCAGATGATGTCTTGCCGTAGGTACCAGCCTTCTGTTTGGAGTGCGAACGCAACTCGCCACGGTATGCCGACTAGGTCTTTTGGTTTGAGTCCGTCTGGCACGATTCCGCCTTTGACATTGCCCATGACTGTTCCTGCGGATGAGCCTTGTTTTGCGATCATGGCAGACACATGGACTGTGCCGTCTGGGTTGCGTCCTTTGCCTGAACCCGCATACGAATCGCCGAGGTTGAGCCAGAGTGTGCCATCGTCACGCAGCACACGCCATACTTCTCGGAATACTTCCACCATGTTCGCAACGAATTGTTCTGGTGTGTCTTCCATACCGATCTGTCCATCTTCGCCGTAGTCGCGCAATCCCCAATATGGTGGCGATGTGACAACACAATGCACCGATTGATCTGGTAGTTCTTTTAACTTTTCTCGAACATCACCTATAAGAATCATTTGATTCCTTTGACGATGGTGTTGAGTATGTCGGATGGTATTTTGCGTCCACGCAACTGGTAGAGGAACTCTACGAATCCAATCTCGTCAACTTTCTCAACTTTGTTCTCCATGAATGTTTTAGCGTGTTGATTGAGCGGCCAGACCACGAACCATGGCACAGAGTCTTCGGCGACTTCGCCCCACCACCCGTCCTGATTCGAGTGACCGTACTGCACGATGAACGCTGGGATGCTTGCCAAGTTGCCAAGGTTGCATAGTGTCTTGGCACCGACATTGGTTAGATCAAGTGTGGCGTGTTCGTGCTTGTAATCGATGATTGCTTTGGGTACACAGTTGTCGTATTCGACCATGAGGAAGTCAAGGTCCATTGCCGGCACGTTGTAGCCCCAGGTGCGATGTCTGCCTGAGAGCCATGCGTCCCGTTTGAAGTGTTGTTCATTGGATGTCATTATTGCTCCTCTTCTTGGTCGAATGGTGTCTGCTCGGCACCATATGTGTAGTAGCCCATGGTGGGATGGTTTCGTCGGCGTTTAGCGCGTGGCTTGCCAAGTGTTGCACCAAGGTATTGCATGCCGTTGCGTAACAGTTCGTGGAAAGTCAACGCTTCGAATGACCGATCCAGTCCGCCTTGGATGAGCGCGTCTGCGAGCATGTCGCAGCATTGTCGTTCCTTCTGCAATTCGTTTTGCATTTGGATGAGTAGTTGTTTTTCTTTGTTATTCATGTGCAGGCCTCCTATGACCTAATCGTCTTCGAGTAGCTGTCTTGCTATCCGTAGTTTCTCTGCAGCGGATGCTGATTCGAGAAGACCGATAGTAGTTGATGTGACCTGCTCGGGCGGGCATATGGTGAAGAATTTTTGTTCGGTTGTCACATAGTTTTGGATGGTCGCGACCAGCACATAGGCGGTGCATACGTTGTCGGCGTCAACTTCGGATTCAATAAAGTATTTAATGCGGTCATCAATCGGATCGCCATCTTTACTCATCGTCGTCGTCTAGTTTCTCGCCACACACAGGTTTCGCTGGGAGGATGCGCTTGGGTAGGCAGGAGCAGAGTCGGGCTTTCACTTGTTTGCCACGGTCTGCGGGAACGGCAGGTCTTCGTAGGCTTGTTTGAGTAGTGCCAGGTAGCCGAGGGCGTCGAGCAGGGTGTCGTGGTGGAGTCGGTTCTTTTCTAGGTTGGTGCGGAGTCTGGCCATCTTGACCGACACCATGAACAGCAGCGCATCGGACATTGATAGTCGAATGCCTGTCAGCCCAGCGAAGATCTCAATGACTTTGCTGTAGTCCTCGGTGACGTTGCCGTAGGTGGCTTGGCGTGGGCCTGTGATGAGTTGGTGTGCTTCGAGCAGGATGTCTGCTCCGATTGATTGTGTTGTCATTTGTTCTCCTTGACGATTTCGTATTTGGATTGGCTGAATGCAAGCACACGGCCGTTTGGTTCAATGCCGATCCAAGACGGCGCGTCTGGGTCACATCGGCATCCTGCGATGCGGTCAGTGTCCAGTCGGACTTCACCGTCGCACAGTTGGCAGACAATGTATGTGTCGAGTCCAATCGTGATCACAGTTCAATGCCTTGTTGGATGTGGACGCGGAGTCGGCTGACAAGTGCGTGTGCTTCGCGCAGATGAACTTTGCAGGCTTCAAGTTCTTGGTGAAGGCTGACGCAGTTGGTGCGGTCGTCGTCGCGTTGCTGGGTGACGAGTTCTAGTGCGACAGATAGTTCTGCGACTCGGGTTTGTAACTCGACTATCTCTTGGCTCATTGCGTATGTATCGCCGGTCATTTCTTGCTTCTCCGTTCTAGTTCTTGTTTGAGTGCTGCTATCACTTCGAATAGTCGGTCTTGATCTCCAACACCGACATATTGTCTTTCGAGGAACGCAATGGCGTCCTGTATATCTTTCTTAGTCATGTGACCTCCGTTAGTAGGTGAACGACCTTACTCTGCCGAAAGGGATAGTGCAAAGTAAGGTCGAACCCTGCTTAGGTTTCTACCAACGGTCGTCGGTTGCGACCTTCTCTACCTTGGCTGCGAAGAGCTTTGGTGCGTTGAATCCTGCCTTCTTTTCTCCATCTGCCGAGTATTTGACCGAGATTTTGTTGCCGGTCAACTCTGTCACTGATGCTTGCTTCGCTGCTTCACGGATCGCGGTGATCATTGCACCACGCGCCCAGATGTTTGCGTCGCCTTCTTTTTCGGTTTTGAGTGTGATGACGTACACGAAGCGTGGATCACCGTTCGGCCAGGTCTTTGCGACACCGGCTGGATCACGGTCTTCCAATTTCTTGACGTCTGTGACGATGCCCGAATGGACATCACCGATCTTCTCGAACTTCAAACTTGGCAGTTTGGGTCCGCCTCCTGCTAGGAGATCTTGTTCATCTGACATTACTTACCTACCTTTTCTTTGCTTGGGAATCCAAAGGAGTCCGTTGATGTGTTCCACACGATGTCTTGTTCATCCCAACGAATCGCACGACAGATGACAGCGAACTGTTCTGCGCATGATTCGTCAAGATGCCCGATGGCACCGCCTGCCGTTTTGAATAACACACCCTGAATCGAGTGGCAGAGACTCGTGATCAGGAGTTCGTCACAGTTATCAGACAAGATGAGGTCAACTAGACCTCGTCCGA